>Ga0209720_1003232_pt1 | contig 11410 bp, 7 predicted proteins | sample AD_JPNMR3_MetaG_FD_184426 | JGI IMG/M metagenome (GOLD analysis project Ga0209720, IMG submission 184426) | Active sludge microbial communities of municipal wastewater-treating anaerobic digesters from Japan - AD_JPNMR3_MetaG (SPAdes) (version 2) | ecosystem: Engineered > Bioreactor > Anaerobic >...
ACTATAGTAAGCATCGCATGTATATAGTTTTGTGTGTACTTTTTACGGCGTTTCACAAGCTTGTGGCTGTAGCACTGCCTATTCTTATTAAGTTGCTGGTAGATACTATTGAAAAGGGCACAAACTTTAAGGAATTTGTTTTCTATGCAGAGTTGAACATCCTTGGCTTAGTTGTTTTTCTTGTAGTTCTTTTCCTGCGCTACTACTTTGAAAAGCGTACTGAAACTTTTATCAGCGCAGACCTTCGGCAAGACGTGCTGCAGCACATCTTAGATCCTGATTATCTCTCCGTAAGGAAGGAAGAGACAGGATACTTTCTTGAACGGCAATCGGCAGATTTACAAAACATAAATGATTTGATCGTTCATGACCCGGTCTTATTTTTTATAAACATTTTTTATGTCGGCGCTATCGCAGTCATCATGATCAAGCTGAATGCTGTCCTTTTTGCAGCCCTATTGGCCTTTTTTCCATTATTCTTTGTTATAGCGCGGATAATCTTACCCAAAATGAAGGCAGTAAAATCACATGTACTAAAAACAGAAGAAGAAATTAACAGCTTTACCGAAGAGAGCGTATTAGGAGCCTACCACATCAAAGCAAATAACGCAGAAAACATTTTCGAGCGCAGACTTTCCAATCTTCTAAGTAAATACCTTGGGCTTAACCTCAGTTACGCCACTTTAGACATCCTCTACGATCTTATTCTTTTTACAGGCATTATGAACGTAGCCAATCTTATCGTATACATCCTTGGCGGTTACTACGTTTTCAAAGGCACGTTTACCGTCGGTAGTCTTTTTGCATTTGCCATTTACTTTTCAAACCTGTGGGAAGCAATGGAATTTTACACCCAGTTTCCAAAAGAGCTTAAGGTAAGCATGCTGTCTGTTAATAGAATAAGGGAACTGCTTTCAATCCCGCAGGAACAGGAAGGGAAAGTTACTCTGTCTGAGCCTATAGAGAGCATTCAATTTGAAGACGTTTCTTTTTCCTACGATAGCCGGATGGTGCTTAACAATGTCAACTTAATCATACGTAGAAGAGAAAAAATAGGCATCGTCGGACCAAACGGTAGTGGAAAATCGACATTTTGTAATCTTCTCATGCGTATTATTACTCCGAGCCGTGGCAACATTTTTATCAATGGCATCGACTACAAAACATTTACGAAGGAATCTCTCCGCAACAAGATCATCCTTGTTCCGCAAGAACCTTATATATTCAGCGGCACGCTCGAGGAAAATGTGACCCTTTTTGGAAGTGGTACCAAAAAGCGCTATAGCAGTATTGACGTAGAAACAATTTTAGAAAATAAACACTGCACTATCCCTACGAAAAACCTCGGAAGCAAACTATCCGGTGGAGAAAAAAAGCTCATACAACTCTTGCGCGGCATAAACCGCAACGGAGACGTTTACATTTTAGATGAACCCCTTGCTTTTGTAGATAAGGATTACGCAGATTTGGTCCTACAGCTTATTAAGTCTGGATTTGATGACAAAACCCTAATAATCATAAGCCACCTAACAAACCTGAGCGATTTTTGTGATAGAACTTATGTAATTACAACAGAAGGATCTTTTCTCCCAATGTGTTAGAAACCAGCTAAGGGAAAACCTTATTCGGTATTAGGGGCATGTTCCAAAAGAACAGTGAGAACTTACCTTTTAAGAAACAGTATTAAGTCATATCGAAAACAAATATAACATTCAACTCAGTTCTGGTCAAAGTAGTTTTGGTTTTATTCTTATATGAAGCTGAAATAGAACGGTTTGTTTTGCTATACTAAACTAGAATAACTGTGTGGGTGATGACATAAAGAATGAAGGAAATACTCCATGGAATGTTAACGTGGGGTCCGTGGGTCTTCATTGGAGTTCTATTTGCTACAGTATCCGTGGCTATTCCAATCATATGTATTAAGAAACCTTATAACTTCATGGTAGGTGCCTTAGGTGGTGTGGCTGGCTATTTTGCTTTTCATTTCATCTACGAAAACTACCACATATCGTTTGATACTTTCTTCTCTACTTATGTTACAGACATGTTATTAACCGATATCTTCATAAAAGAAACACAACCAGTCCTAGCAATGCTGGTTCTTTTTCCTATCTACATGGTAGGATATAAGGTACTGGAACAGATTATTTGTAAACCGATTTCACTTCTTACAAGCTCGTATGCTACTTTATTCTTTTACATCCTGCGAATTCCTCTATTACTTTGCTTCGTAGCCCCAATACTACAAGGAGCGCTTCTAAAAGCTAATACTGCATACCTAGTTGCACCAGTAGCATTCGCAGTAGCGTGCTTCTTTCTAGATCCGCTCAGCCTATTCCTGGTGGCTATATCAGTGTTTACGTTGGGTATTTCCATATTATTGGCAATTATTGCCGTGTTTGCCCCTAGACGTGATGACAACTAGCAAAAGAAGATGCCACTCCATCTTCTTATCGAAATAAACACCTTCATGAACTAGCGCCTATTTCGTTATTTCAATGATTACTAAGAAACTAAAATAGAAATGGCCGAACATAAGCATTCGCATGTTCAGTTGTCATAATTGCTAAAAGAAGTGCACCATGATTCCTTACACAAGGATAGCGATAAAAGCAGTACAGCTCTATACAGTATCCTACCGTGCCTGCTGTCACCACGGCACACAGCATGGTTTATGGTAGATAGCCACTCAACCATTTCTTACGTCACACGTTTTGGTTCAACTTTTCACGGGCAATACGTATTACAAGCCGATACAACATGCAAATTTGGCGTTATTGTGTCAAATAGAAAAGACCAAAGTAGTGATTGAAGCCGTAAGATTGCCAAAAACCAAAGGCCCTTTCGCTATGACTTTGGTTACGACAAGGTTGTCCACTTTATAATGAAGCAGAACATTTGGCGTATCACGCTGAATGCATATGGAAACTACATCTACTTATCAGTCACACACTGGTTATTGAGTTCATCACCAAAAAGAAGGCCCCAGCGCAGAAGTTGGAAAATAACTTCCGACTTGAATAGACTGCATCACGTTCTGGATTGCCAAGTTAGGAACTTGGAGCAGCAGGGAAAAAGCTAGGAAAGCTGCCATCCAAGTAGAACTCCATTTACATTTTTTCTGGTGGTCCAGTAAAGCCACTGGGCTGTAAATAGGGAGTAATCACCTTGATGGGGTTTACCTGGACTCACAGATGTGCCATGAAAAGTGGAGAATTCAAGCATGGGCCTGTGAAAATGGTGCAGCCACGAGACTGTTCATATTTGTTTTGGACACAGAGAACTCCAGACAAACTGCACAAAGAGCCCTTAACTTCTTTAAACGTCACACGGATAATGCCACGTTTTTGACTACACAGATCTGGGTCAAGGCCTACAGCCAAGTTGGCTCTTATAATTCTGTTTTTCCGCTGGCATGATTCTGTTATTAGTTAGCCATTCACAGAGATCATAATACCGATAACCGCAGGTATTATGCTGGATTGGTGAAATACTGAAAGGAACGGAAAACACCTTAACTTGTGAGAATTACATTGTTCACCTTTGCATAAATGATGCGACTGACATTCTGCCCACTCTCCATTGTCGCTGTGCTTTAATATGTACGCTATTAGTCCAAACAATGACAAGGCGGGCTCAAAAAAGCCCGCCTTTAAGAAAAGAGTCCTTGTCCTTAACGGGTCGTTAACTTGGACAAGTCCACGACCGTTTTCGCCTTTTGACTCCAGGACGATGTATTGAATATTAAACTGTAGTTTGAAGGAGGAGAATCCTTAGGAACAGCAAAGAAGAGCTGACCCCTCCATAGCCTAGCACTTCCCGAAGTCATATACTGCGGATTATGATCAACTTGAGGATAAGCAAACTCATCTTTGTCTAGTAGCGAGAAACTGTCTTTTGATACATAGCAAAAGCTAGCATAGCTATCGTTTGTTTCATTTACTTCCACTTCTATCATTAGGTATTGTTTACTTTCATCACCAAGCTCATTATTGCCATCTTGCGGTAATGTAGCAACACTATAAACGCTAAGGAAACCGTAATCACCTGTAGCAGTGAAAATTGGCGTACCCAGATCAGCCTTCGTAGGGGTGAGCTTTTCCCACATTGAGTACCACCCATTATCGCAACCTAAATCCACATTGTTTATGGAAACATAGCCTGGTAGCTTTACAGAGAATGTTATCCTTGTCTTTGCACCAGACGGAATGGGGTTAATATCAGCTGATACACTGCTTGAGTCAGCACTAAACTTGTTGTGGTACTTTTCATCAAGAAGCCAAAAATTAGGCACATGCAATTCCCGATCGCTAAGGTTTTTTGCTATTACTGTTACTGTTACCGTTTGTTCTCCACTAATAGGATCCGTACTCAAAGTTATGGAAGTCGCCGTAATTTCAAGTCCCATCTTGTCATAACTTGCGGTATATGTGACTGGTATAAATTCCACCTTAGGTGCTGGTTGAGGTTTCTCAGTCTCAGGGTTAGACTTTTCTTGAGAATTACTGGCTTCTGAATTTTCCTGATTTTCTGAAATGGCAGAGTTTTGAGTACTTTTTTCGAACTCAGGGTTCTTATCCAGGCTCCCTTCACCACCATATCGCTCATATACGGCCACTACACCTTCGCTGGATGCGTCCAAGGACAAAAACTCAAGGCTTTTCAGTTTTGGAATTTTATTTCTGTCATTGAAGAAGTAGATGGTCAAGTAATCTACGTTTTTATCAAAATTATCTCCAAAATTCTGAAGTTTTTGCCATGTAGCATCTTCATTCTTAAAGTTACTTACGTAGGCAGTAACAATCTCATCACCCAAAATGTTTTGCTTCTCAATAACTTTAATCGATACTCCACCACAGCCAATAAGTACTGATAAAGTGAACACAAAGACAATTCCTAGCGACACTAGCTTAGCTACTCTGATTCTCTTCCTCATTGCCATTACCCTCCTTTTCCTCATTTTTTGGCTTTACTTCCTGTTCTGCTGTCGACTTTGATGTTGTCTTATCAGACCGCTTAGCTATGCTCTGCCAAATAACAGAGTTGCGGTACAAGTCAAGTATCTCACCCTTATGAACCCCTTCCGTGTAATTGTTGAGCATGTACCAGTTGTAGGCGAATGACCCCACCGCAACTATCCAGGCAATGTAGAAAGCAGGTTTATACTGAACTGTGCTCATATCATCAAGGTACATCCCGCTACCAAAGGTATTAACTGCATCAGCTACTATTGAACGAGTACCAAAGGTCACAAAAAGCATTGCCAGTGTGGTTACACCCGAAATAAATACGCCTGAGAAATAAACAACACGTTCCTTCTCAACAATACCAACAATAATACCTACCACAAGCAAAATGACCGCCAGCATGAGCCCCAAATCCATTCTTGCTAAACTAAAACCAGAGTAACTAGCCACTACCATTCCACTGCAGGACACTGTAACCCAAGGCATCATGAAAAGAATGAACAGAACCAAATAAGTTAGACTACTAACATGTTTCCCATGTTGACTCAAAAAGTCTTTAGCTGCCGCAGGTACTTCAAACTTCTTTTCTTTACGCTCTACATCATCCTCCATCCTTCTCACCACCCCTTCCAGCGAACATCCTTGTCTTGTTAACTTCATAGAGAACAGCCAAAAACATTCCCATCGCTTGTCACACCTCCCTTCATAAGCATTACACATATCCAATTATATAACAACCATAGAGCTTAAAGACGTCCACCCAGCACAACAAAAATGGTTATGAAGAAAACTACCAAACACTGCGTTACTGTCTGTCTGTACGCCTGCCTAGCCGCCAACGTACAAGAAGGGCGGCCAACACACCACAGATCATTCTTTCACTTTCGAGAGTCGCTACACGAAAATCCACCACTTTCGCTTCCCATCAAAGCACAACAAGAGCCAGATAAACGGCCCAGAAAACAATCTGCCCTTGCTAAATCCCTGAGTTTCAGGGATTATACTCACGTCACATCTATGCATTTGTATCTGTTCCTAACATTGTGCATGCAAGCTCCCACTTGAATATAAACCTGCACCTGTGAAAGATTGCACATCAAGGATTACAGACATCTAAGGCCCTTTCTTAGAATCCAAGTTTTTTAGTAGAACCCAATTTGTTTGCTGGATCTTCTGCTTGGCCATTTGTCGCATAAGAGTGACGAGCTGTCAAAACACGAACGCGAGACATTGCTCACAAGCTCTCACAAAAACTGTTCTCGAATCTCCAAGTATTGCTCAAAAGACCAGCTTAGATATTGGTTTTTTTGCCAAAAGGTTAATTACTAAAGATAGCAAAACTCTGGTTCTATATCCCGCAGGCGGATAAGAATCCAGCTAGATCTCCTCGAAAAAAGACAAACTCTAATGGCATCCAATGAAAGACCATTGTGCTACGCATCAAACACATAACGCTATTGAATAGATAGATAAACAAACTAAACAAGGAGGACATTTAGTACACCACAACTGAACTAAACGATCTCTCTCGTGTTTCAGAAGTAAAGTTTGGGCACCACGAAGTCCTAGTTCAATGCGGTTGTAGTTGTGTGGGTGCGCTCTCATACAATGGGGGTTAACTAAGCTAAGCATGCCTTCAAGTCTGAACGTCACAACAACTCCTCACAAAGGAACAACCCAAAAATAACATTTTTATGGACATTATACTCATCCTTAAACTAGGTATACAGGTGTATTCGCCAGTAGCTAGACCTATATAATTCAAATATATAGTTTTGCCGTATTAACCTCTTTCGAATGGGGGTGTACATCTTGAGAAAACTTTTAGCTGTCATGAGTGTAACCTTGTTGCTCCTTGTGTTTCTGTGTGGCTGTCAGAACATCTCTCTTGACCAGCAAAAGCGTAATGACGCAGGGCAAACCGCCTCAGTAACTATTCAAGAACTTAATGCCTATGATACTTTCTTGGACGGGACCTTGCTTATAACTTATGAAGGAGTTTACGGTTTTGCTAAAACCAAGTATACAGATAGAAGACAGGTGACTACTAGCATGCAAGTTACAAATATCACAGGTTCAATACGAAAATTACAGCTGCACAGTTTGCTGTTACATTCAGCCGATATATAGTAGATTACGCTTCAAAACGCGAGTATGTCAATGAATCTTTCCCATGTTTTTGCTCATTGTTTCCAGGTGCGTCACAATAGACCAGTCTAGTTTAGCCAACACAATTATCCCAGGTAGAATACTACTTCAACAAGAAGTTATTAACTAGCTGGTAATATTACTCAAAAGAGCAGCCTAGATGTTTGGTTATTTTTATGAAAAAGTCAATTACTAAAGAGAGTAAAACTCTGGTCGCGTTGGCGGTTTTTGGCGTAGCCATGGGGCTACTGGAAGCGGCCGTAGTAGTCTATTTAAGGCAACTTTACTACCCGGAGGGGCTTACGCTTCCTCTGAAACCTGCATCGTCAACGATACTACTCATTGAGTCATCGAGGGAGTTAGCTACCCTTGTAATGCTCATCACTGCGGCAATAGCTGTAGGTGAAAACGCCCTTCAAAGTTTTGCTTACTTTCTTTACATGTTCGGTTTTTGGGACATCTTTTACTATGTTTTCTTAAAAGTGTTCTTAGACTGGCCAGCATCAATTCTGACTTGGGATGTGCTGTTTTTCGTACCGGTGCCCTGGGTCAGCCCAGTGCTTGCGCCAATTATATGTTCTTTGACCATGATCGTATTTGGATGCATTGCGGTGCTTCTACAACAGAAAGGCGCACACATAAAAATAAAAGGTGTTGACTGGGCGCTTTTTATCAGTGGGGCTGCAGTTATCTTTTATTCATTCATCAAGGACTACGTGACATTTCTTTTGAGTGAAGGTTTGCCCATCAATATATGGGCGCTAGCTAGGAATCCCAACTTCCAGCAATTAATATCTCAGTATGTCCCAACCCATTACAGCTGGTACTTGTTCTTTGTTGGAGAACTATTGATGGTGATTGGAATGTTCCACGTATTTAGGTGCTCACAACCTAAATCTTAAGGTACTGCCCAGCGTAACAGCAGAGCTAGGTGCAAAGAAACACTCCTTTTCGAAGTCTTACAGGTACTAATTATCTTGTATAAACCTTGATTTGTCATGCCGTCTAAGACCCTGTCGTCGTAGAAATCCCTACAAATAAGCTAGCGAGAATGGATATACTGACCGCCTACGGGTAAGACTCTCCCGTTTCTTAGGAATAGAAGTTACTCCGATAACCAGAATGAAAGCCAAGATTCTAGTTCATATTGAATTGTGTTCCAGTCATACGTAACCCCAGAGAAAGCTGCGGCTTTTCGTTGCTGCTTTGAGGCTTGACATGTCTCCTTTGCTACCAACCCGTGTCCACGCGGTAACTCCGACAGGCCTTTCAAAAAGTCAACAGCATAGTAGATTGTAACTTTACCCGACAACTTTCCGGCCATTTGTCGAATACCCCTTATCCTGGGCGCATCATTATAAAAAGTCGTCAACGCCAGTGTTCTGTTTAGGTGTAGCGAAACCCCGCAATTTTACCCCCCAACAGCGTTCAATTTTCGCCAATTCAATAATGGGCACGTACCAGCAGCTTCTTTTACCAATGTGTCAATGCGCTTTCTAAGTTTGGGCAACTCCATAATATGCGAGGCTTGATCACAAAGTAATGCCATGCAACAGAATAGTTATGTGTACCTACAAGCGTTCGTAATTTGGGGACTAAATAACTCTTAAAATGAAAGTCATTATAAATTCATGCACTAAGAGATTTTTAAGTGACCTGCATGCTTAGACAGGTTCTATTATGTCTCACGAAAGTGTTTTTGAGCCAGGCCATTCCATTTTGAGTCGCGTTGTGCTTTTCTTTTTCGAGTGCCATAGATCAGCTCCATAATCGTGCCGATTATTCTCTGTAAATGTGGTTGACATCAGCAGATTTTAGTCCTATAATGTTAAAGTAGGATGTAGTAATACTTTGTATTACTACATTAGAGGAGGTGAAATAGAGTGAATCAAACGAAAGGAAAAAACAATCGAAAAGTAATTAAGGCGATTTCTCCTCATAAAACGAAAAGGAGTGGCACTAGGAAAACAGCGGTACTGACTTTCTCCGTACCACCAGAAATGGGAAAAATGATAGACGACCTAGCGAAACAAGAAAATAGAACAAGAAGTGAGCTCATAAGAGAAGCGATAAGAAGATACATAGCGGAAGAAAAATGGGCACAGATTTATCGTTATGCGGAACAGAAAGCTTTAGAAAAAGGAATAACCGAAGATCAGATTGAAGAAATAATAGATGCCGAAAGGGAATAGACAACAAAACCTGAAAGTAGTTATTGATACAAACGTTTTTGTTTCCGCTCTTCACTTCGGTGGTACTCCTAGAAAAGTTGTAGATTTAATGTGGAAAAAGGCAATTGAGGTTTACATTTCTCCATTCATTGAGGAAGAGATAGAACGCGTGCTCGTCAGTCGCTTTGAATGGGATAAACACATGGTTGATCAAGTAATAAATAGCATAAATGAATACGCAATTATGGTAGAACCAGAAGTAACGGTATCAATCATTGATGCCAAAAAGACAGATAACCGCATATTAGAATGCGCAGTGGCTGGAAAGGTTGATTGCTTGGTCTCTGGAGATAAAAAACACATACTACCGTTAAAAGAGTTCCACGAAATTAAAATCATGTCGCCCGCCGAGTTTCTAGACTACTTCTATACAAAGAGAAAAGAGTGGCTAGAAAAAAAGTAATTTTCTGTTTCATATTTGAAGGAGATTGTTAATGCGTTTAACTACCGATCCTCCTTTCCTCCTTTTCCGAGCTTCTGCTAAATACCTAAACAACTTGCTATTTTTGCCTGAACACAATAACCAGAAAGGGAAAATTGTGTCCTCAGCATGAAATCTGCATTAATCGAAATCACAGAAGTGAGAAAAAGAAAACCAGCGGCCTTACTTTCTTAGAGATAACAAAATAACAAGAATTGAAAAGGTGGGCTTGCAACACATGGCAGATGGAGACAACAATGATAATGGATAATTGAACGCCGGTCGCGGTGACAAATCCAAGGACATCCCCAAAAACCGATGCAATAGCCCCCCTTCTTTAAAACCAAAGAACAAAGAATAGAAAGCCATAACTTGCAACGAAAAATGAGCTGCCTACGGCTTCTAGCTTGGCATCTCCATACGCCAAAAGATTTTGTCTGTAATTAATAGCTGTAAGAAAACGGTTAGGACGGCACCGACGGCAAAACCAAAGTAACCCCAGAGAAAGCTCTCAGTCGGAATACCGATAAGCAGGGCAATGAGAATAGCAGGAGCCATGGACAGAGCAAAGACAGCAAAGCGTAAATAGACCGTAAGCACATTCCCGGAATCGAACGTGGGAAAAATGACATTCACAACACTCATGCCAAATAACACTAAAACGTCTGCTGACATTATGAACAGAAAAACTGCCAGAGCTTCCGAAAAGGTTAGGCCTGACAAGATCCAAATCGGCAAAACCAAAGCCATTGCCCTCATGCCAGCTCTCAAAGAAAGCAGAGCATTTACAGCCGAAATTTTCTGCCACGGTCTGCCTGGTAGTAAATAAATGTACTGTTTATGTAACTCATACTGAAGCCCTACAGGTAAAACTTGAACCAGCATAACATACATAACAACGTAAATTAGTGCGAACACAGTGATCGAGGAAAAACCCACACTGAAATATCCGACAATCACTCCAAGAATAAGCAGTAGAAGCTGATCCCAGCCGAGTATGATAAACTTCTGACTTCGCTTGTTTCCAATAGCTTGCTTCCATGTAAAAGCCCAAGGTCCCTTAAGGCTCCAATCAAGATCTATTTCCTTAGATTTCTTCTGCGGCTTTTCGCTGCTTTGGAGGCTTGACATGTCTCCTTTGCTAACAGCCTGTGCCCACTCTGCAACAGTGACAGACTCTTCATAAAAGTCAACAGCGTAATAAACGGACAAGGCGACTATGGCTAAAGTTGAAGCTAAGAGAACTGAGAATAATGGCAGTGGCGAAATGCTACCCATGAATGGCGCCATTATGAGTGTTTTTGCCCATCCAATAATGGGAATAGAACCAAGCAAAGGACCATTCAAAGTAGTAAGTAATCCTTCCCAAACGTTGTCATCGCTTAGCATGCCCCAAGCCACATAAGCAAGGACCGCTATGATAAGTACCTTGATAAACCTCTTAATCAATCTGCCAATGTTGAACCTGTGTGCGATGGAGAAAACGAAGAAGTTTAAAGATGATACAAGTATGGAGAGGACCATGATGGTTAAACCGGAATAAACTAGCCTGATATGATTCATGGGCAAATTGAGCATCCGTCCAAATAAAGGAAGATAAATGATGGCTAAAACCGTCGTATACAAAGAACTCCAGAACT
>Ga0209720_1003238_pt1 | contig 11403 bp, 9 predicted proteins | sample AD_JPNMR3_MetaG_FD_184426 | JGI IMG/M metagenome (GOLD analysis project Ga0209720, IMG submission 184426) | Active sludge microbial communities of municipal wastewater-treating anaerobic digesters from Japan - AD_JPNMR3_MetaG (SPAdes) (version 2) | ecosystem: Engineered > Bioreactor > Anaerobic >...
GTTCCTTTTCCCTATTCTTCCGCTCTGTTATATCATATAAAACCCCAATAATACCAGAAGGAGTCCCTTTAGAATCCTTAAAGAGCGTTTTATATAATATGACATTGTGCTCTTTAGCCGCATAATCAATCATCACAGTTTCATAAACTTGCCTCCCACCGTTTCGAAGCAGTTCCTCATCCATTTTATTGTAAATTATAGCTTTATCCTCCGGGTGAATGTCAAAAACGCTTTTGCCTTTAAAGTAATTCTCATCCATTCCATAAAAATCCTCAAAGGCCTTGTTTACCCCCAGATAGAGCAATGAAGAATCCTTGTAAAAAACAGGCACAGGTAAGAGATCAAGCAGCGTCTTATTAAAATTTTCAAAACTGGAAAGCTTTTCCTCAGCTAACTTTTGAGCTGTTATATCTTTGCAAAAGGCCATAAATGTGCCATCTGGCAAAGCCACAGCATCAAGTAAAATCCATACTCTTGAGTTATCACTTCTAAGGAGAGCTATCTCCCTTCTATCTTTTCCACAGGTTTTTAAATTTTCAAAGCTCCTTATAGCATCATCTGCAAATTCAGGGGCAGTTACATCTGGAATTCTTTTTCTGAGGAGATCTTCCCGAGAATATTTTAAAAGTTCACAGGCAGCTTTATTTGCAAATATGTAATTGCCCTCTCTATCTGCAATAAAAATTGCAGCAGGAGCAAGGTCAACATACTGATGGATTTTTGTTAAAAAATTTTTTTCTTCTGTAATATCAACAAAGCTCAAACACAGTATAGAATCTCCATGGGGCAATACCTCAACTCTATAGAATTTACCTCTTTTACTTGCATTATATTCAAAATAACCTTTGCTTTTAGTTGTAATCACATTTTTGCATACAGATAGAAAATTTTCCTTCTCTATAAAAATATCTCCTTGAATATCACCAAAGCTTTTACCAACAACAGAGCCGTTGCACACAACCAAATCTTCAAAAGCGTGATTAGTATCAATAAAAAGGTAATCCACAGGCAAATTACTGTCATCAAGTATAACCTTTAAAAGTACATAAGGAACAGGTGAATCTTTAAATATTTTTTCATAATCAATATTCATGAGCTCTCTCTTTTTTTATGTATTGAACTTTATTTCTGCCAGTTTCTTTTGCTCTATAGAGCATGTCGTCTGCTTCCCTTATAAAATCATCAACGCTACAGCCCTTTATAAATGTTGAAACTCCTATGCTTATTGTTATATTTTTACCATTGCTAAAGATATGCCTCTCTACAGTAACTCTTAGCTTTTCTGCAATAGCAACAGCAGAAGTCAAATCTGTTTCTGGCAGCAGAAGCATAAATTCCTCTCCGCCCCATCTTGCAAAGACATCTGTTGCTCTAATTGAAGATCTTATAAGCTCTCCCAATTCTTTGAGAATTAAATCTCCTTCCCCATGGCCATACATATCATTTATATTTTTAAAATGATCTATATCAAATATAAGTAGGGACACATTACAAACATATCTCTCTGCTCTGAGCTTTTCATCCTCAATCTCTTGCAATATTTTTCTTCTATTGTATAAACCTGTAAGGGGATCTGTTATAGAAAGAACTTCTAATTGAGCATTCATTTCCCTAAGCTGCTGATTTTTCTTATAAAGCTCTGCATCAGTGATACTTTGGATCGCCCTTGCAAGTCTTCCTATTTCATTATCTGGATATTGAATCTCTTTTTCTTTTTTTGCAGAATCAATTAAATAACTCTCAAGCTCTACAAGAGGTGCTACTACGTTCTTTATTAAAGTATTACTTGTTATAATTCCCAATATCACAGCTGCAGAAAGGACAACCGCAAGCATGAGAATTATTTTAAAAATTATCGGTAGAAGAATCTCATTCTTATTTACTACTGTTATTAAAATCCATCCCAGTTCATCAATCCTATGATAATATGCTATCTTGCTTACTCCATCAATAGTGCTATAATGAAAGCTTCCTTCCTTTTCTTTAAAATCAGGCATTGGAAATATAACTTCGCTTAAATTATGATTTAAGAATCTATTTTCATGGTGCATTATAACTATGTTATTTCTATTTATAACATAGCTATATGAAGTTTTTAAACTGGAATCGCTCACGCGAATTTGCTCAGCCAGATGCTGTAAAGATGCATCAACAGCAAGCACTCCTATAATCTTGCCATTATTATCTGTTATTGTTTTTCCCAGAGATACAAGCCATGATTTATCTTTTATTTCCTGATATGGTATACCATCTGAAACATAGGGATGAGACTCCAGAGCTTTAATATACCATGGACGCTCTGTAGGATTAAATCCAGCAGGTGGAGTGTAATCGTTTATAAAAAGGCTTTTATCTTCATAGCCTGAATAAACATAATTTATATTGGGGATTATCTTTTTGACAATTCTATAAAATTCAAGAATCCCCTGCTTTTCTGATGTTGTTATCTTTGTTCCTTTTTTTATGTCTGAATGCTCTGATAAAACCTCAACTGTATTTTTAAGGGGCATAAAATACCAGAGCATATAATTTCTCATTGCAAAATTTCTCTGCCTGATTATAGCAAAGGCACTATCTATACCTGATTTGTAAATTAAAACAGAAACAAATATTGAAAAAACAACAAGCAGCGTGCCTGATATTATAAAAATACTCCTAAAAATAGTATTCCTTAAGCTATTAACTCCCACAATTAAACTCTCTTAATTTAAAAATATCAATACCTCAACAAAACTTCAACTTTAAAAGATATTGAATATTTTTAGATAGGTCAAATAAAAAGTTTTCTCTCAGGTCAAAGAGTTTTTATCATAGCTCATATTTCTGATATATAGAAGTATATCTATAAAAACCATTGTAAAATTTATAATGTAGAGAACAATAACCCCATCACACAAAAAATAAATCTTGTGCAAAATTCCAGAAATATAGCCCACAAGAACAATTATGAGAAAAAAAAGAGATTTACCATTGTTTGTTTTTGATGTCCAGCTCTTTAAAATAGAGACAGGCCATGCCAGGCCAAAGCATATTAACATTATTATTTCAAAGATACTCATAACAATCTCCTTAATTAGCCAGAAAGACACAGAGAGCACCAAAGGCAATAAAAATTTTTTTCAAGCTATCTGCTTCGAAGAATTTTTTTCTTTTCTTTGACCTTATGTATAAATGCTGGGATGAATACAAAAATATCATCTTCAACTATATAATCAGCAATTGAGGAAATAGCTGCATATCTGTCTTTATTTACAGACACAATGCACCGTGAATTTTTCATACCTAAAAGATGTTGACTTGAACCAGAAATACCAAGGCTAAAATAAAGAGCAGGGGAAACTGTTTTACCTGTAACCCCAACCTGATATTTATATGGAAGCCATCTATTGTCACAAACAGGACGGGATGCAGCAATGGATGAGTTATCAAAGAGCAAAGCAAGTTCCTGTGCTAATTCAATATTTTCTAAAGACCCAATCCCTCTACCAACTGCAATTAAAACATTCGCTTCAGATAATCTGGAAAAGCTCTGTGCTTTTTCCACAGAAATTACGCTGCAGAGATCTTCACATTCAACAGGCGTCTTTTTAATTAAGTTATACTTAGCCCCATTTAAATTGTTACAAGGCTCACTGTAGGTGCATAACCATGTAATAATACAGTTAAGTTTGCAAAGAATTCTTTCTGTAAATCCTCCAAAAACTTCTCTCTCTAAAACAAGAGTCTCATCATCAAAATAAAAATCATTTATAGCAGTAAAGCATTCCATAGAAAATTGTGCAGCTAAAAAAGCTGCAGCGCCACAATTTGCAATTGAATGAGGCAATATTACAACATCGAAGTTTTTCTCACTAAGGGAAGATATGTTCTGCGCAAGAATATAGGGATTATTCCAAGGGAGACTCTCATCCTCAATGACAAAAACATCCCCATAAAAATTTAAATGGGAATTATCTAAATACTTAGAAACATTACTACCGCAGAACAAAAGCTGTAAATTAACTCTGTTTTTAAATTTATTTTTAATCTCATCAAAATTTAGATTTCCATGAAGCAATTGGCCATCTTCTACATTAAAAACAATAAGGGCTTCCAAAAATTTCTGTCTCAAAGCAAACCTCTTTTATGCAATTCATTGTATAAATATTCACACCTTTCATCCAGAGAACCTTCAATCAATATTCCTTTGACAGCTTTTTTTCGCTTATATTCATAACTAAGTGACTTATCTTTTTTTTGATCTAACTTAACAACAAAAGCTTCTTTACCTCTGGCATTAAGCTTGCCTGTAAGAGTTGGATAACGTATTTCACGGCCACCACTTTGCATAGTCACAAGACATGGCAATTTAATTGAATATGTTACAGCAATACCCTCCTCAAGCTCACACCTAACCAGAAACCTTTTATCATTTACAAGTTCACAACTTACCGCAGCCACTGCAAATGGAAAAGAAAAGAATCCCGCAAGGGCAGGGCCAAAGGAAGAGGACATAAAATCTTCAGCCATAGCACCTGTAAAGATAATGTCATACCCCCTATCTTTAAAATGGCTATAGACCAATTTAGCACAGACTATAGGAGTCAGCTCTTCTTGTGATTCTATCAAAGTTAAAGAATCAGCACCTCTCTCCAGAGCCTTTTTCAGCAGTCCAACAGAATTAGAGTATCCAAAAGTCACAACATCAATGACTGTATCCGGGAATTTATCTTTTATAACCAGAGCCTCTTCAAGAGCATATTCATCAAATCTATTGATCCTCAGTGGAAAATCATAATCTGGAAAAGCATTGTCCTTTACATCATATATAACCTTCATACATACCAAGATTTTCATTTAACAAACACCACTTTTTTAAACAATATATTTTAATGTTAAGTCCTTGATCTTTATATGGAATAAAATTCTCTCAGTTAACCTCTCTCTTAAGAAAGGGATTCTGTTTGAAAATCATAGTTATTAAACTAAAAGATATATTAGTAATTATTACTATATCTCATAACAAATAAAAAGTTGTGCTCTGTCAAGAAAAAAATAACGAACGTTCGTTTTTATATTGACATTTCTAAATCACATTGTATGATGACTTTAAAATTGCAAAGGAGGGTCTATGGACTTTAAAATATCGGAACAAATGCAAGCCACCCTTGAACTGATAGATGAATTTGTAGACAAAGAGCTACTCCCTATGGAGCAGGACTATCTTACACTGGATTTTAAAGATCTTTTGCCTACCCTTGCGAAGAAAAGAGAAATGGTAAAAAAAATGGAGCTATGGGGACCAAACATTCCAAAGGAACTTGGTGGGATGGGACTTTCCATGGTTGATCACGGTCTTTTTTCTGAAAGATTAGGCCGCACTCCTCTGGGGCATTATGTTTTTGGATGTCAGGCTCCAGATGCAGGAAATATAGAAATACTTCATCTTCATGGAACTGAGGAGCAAAAGAAAAAATACCTCAAGCCCCTTGCCAGAGGTGAAATTCGCAGTTGCTTTGGAATGACAGAGGTTGATATGCCGGGTTCAAATCCTGTGATGATGGAGACTACTGCCATCAAGGATGGAGATGATTATATAATAAATGGCCACAAATGGTATACAACAGGTGCCGATGGATCTGCCTTTTGTATTGTTATGGCTGTGACAAATCCTGACGCTCCACCACACTTACGCTCAAGCATGATTATTGTGCCAACAGACACTCCGGGATTTAATCTTATAAGGAATATCCCTGTAATGGGCCACAGTGGCAGTGACTACGCAAGTCATGGTGAAATAATTTTCCAATCATGCCGCGTTCCACAAAAAAATCTTCTTGGTAAAGAAGGTATGGGCTTTGCCATGGCACAGGAGAGATTAGGACCAGGAAGAATTCATCACTGCATGAGATGGCTCGGGATATGCAACAGAGCCTTTGATCTCCTTTGCCAGAGAGCAAATACAAGAGTCATTTCACCTGATGGGAAAACCCTTGCCTCAAAGCAAATAGTTCAGGAGTGGATTGCAGACTCCGCAGCGGAGATCCAGGCTGCACGCCTTATGACTCTTTATGCTGCATGGAGAATTGACACCGTTGGGCCAAAAGCCGCCCGAGATGATGTTGGCACAATTAAATATGTTGTAGCCAATACAATGCAGAGAGTTATTGATAGAGCCCTTCAGGTCCACGGCGGACTTGGTATGACAGATGACACTATACTTGCCTATTTTTACAGACACGAAAGAGCTGCACGCATTTATGACGGTGCTGACGAGGTGCATAAATCGACTGTAGCAAGAAGAATTTTGGAAAAGTATAAATGAAACTCAATTTTGAAAAATTTAAAAAAGATTTTTCCCTTTCCCTTGAGGATATTTCGCGGGAATATTTTATCCGAAATAAAGATAACATGTCCATTAAGAAAGAAAGCACAGCAATAAAAAATCTTGCAACAATCATTCAGAATACTCTTTCCATAAGCAACGACAGAGGATTTCAGGCAATGAGTCTCAGGGATTTGAGCAAGGAATCTGGTTTAAGCCTTGGTGCCCTCTACTCTTATTTTTCAAGCAAAGAGGAGCTTTTCAGAATCATTCACCACATTGGTATGGACACCATAACTAATGTTCTGGTTCAAAATATAGCTCATTGCAATACTCTTGAAGAAAAATTAAAACATGGGATAAAAATACACTTATACTTAAGTGAATTGATGGGTGACTGGTTTTACTTCCTTTACATGGAGACTAAAAATCTTAGCAAGGAAGAACGGAAGCTATCTCTCCAGGCAGAGCTTTATACAGAAAACATCTTTGCAGAAATAATCCAGGAAGGCATTAAGAAAAAAATCTTCCAAACAAAAAATGCACTTCTGATTTCATCGGCCATAAAAGCACTGCTTCAGGATTGGTATCTAAAGCGCTGGAAATACTTTTCACGTAAAATCACAGTAGAGGAGTATGCTGAATTTGTTATAGAGTTTGTAGAAGCAAATCTACTTAAAAATAAAAAATAAATTACAGGAGGTCTTATGCATGATTCACTCTTAATTGATGAGCCTTCCAAAATTAGACAAGGTGAGGAAATTAATACAGAAGATCTCATTGAATATCTAAAAAAACACATAAGCCCTGCTATAAGTCAAATTGAGATTAAGCAGTTCCCCAGTGGATTTTCTAATCTCACATACCTTATAAAACTCAATGGAAAAGAATACATATTAAGGCGACCCCCCTTTGGCAAAAAAGCAAAAACAGCCCATGACATGAAAAGGGAGTATACAATTCTTTCTGCCATTCATCCACTTTTCCAATACTCTCCTAAGCCAGTGCTATACTGTGATGATGAGACCATAATTGGTGCACAATTTTATATAATGGAAAGAATTAAGGGAATAATTCTGCGCAAAGATCTGCCTTCTGGAGTTGTTCTATCAAGAAAGGAAGCAAGAAAATTAAGTGAAAATTTGATCTCTATACTTGCAACTCTGCACTCGATTAAATATGAAGAAACTCCTCTGAAGGATATTGCCCATCCTCAGGGCTATGTCACCCGTCAAATAGAGGGATGGAGCAATAGATATAGAGATGCAAAAACACCTGATGCTCCTGACTTTGAAGAGATTATGCAATGGCTTGCGGAAAAAAATCCAGGGGACTCTCAATACATATCTCTCATTCATAATGATTATAAATTTGACAATGCAGTTTTAAAAGAAGATAATATTACTGAGATTATAGGAATTTTAGACTGGGAGATGGCAACAATTGGGGATCCATTTATGGATATAGGATCCTCTCTTGCTTACTGGATCGAAAAAAAGGATCCTCCACAGCTACAGGCCATAAGACAGATGCCTACTCATATTGACGGAATGCTCACACGCAGAGAGCAATTTGATCTTTACTGCAGGCTAACTAATAGGGAATCAAACAACTTTGATTTTTATTATTGCTTTGGCTTGTTTCGTCTTGCAGTGATTGCTCAACAAATTTACTATAGATTTTTTCATGGGCAAACCTCTGACCCAAGATTCAAACCTCTTGTCTCTTATGTTAAGATTCTTGAAAATACTGCACTTGACCTAATTAAAAAATCAGATATATAGGAGGACATATGAAACTACAGAACATAAAAAAAATTCTTCTTATAGGTGCAGGGACAATGGGCCAGCAAATAAGCATTCCCTGTGCACAACGTGGGTATGATGTTGTATTATATGATATAAAACCTGAGATGTTGGAGAAAGCAAAAATTAGAATTAAGGGGCTTATGGATAACCTTGTTCAATGGGGGAAAATGAAGGCTGAAGAAGTTGAGCCAGTATACAACCGTATAAGCTACTGTTCAGATAAAGTAGAAGCTGCAAAAGATGTAGATCTCCTTATTGAATCTGTCCCTGAGGATCCAGAACTGAAGGGTCAGATTTTTGCTGAATTTAATAAACTCTGCCCAGAGCGCACAATATTTACAACAAACACATCTACCCTTTTACCTTCAAAAATGGCTCATCACACTGGAAGGTCTGATAAATTCCTTGCATTTCATTTTCACGACATAACCCTTACAAACATTGTTGATGTTATGCCTCATCCTGGAACTTCTCCAGAGACAATCTTATTGGTTAAAGAATTTGCAGAGGCAATTGGCCAATGGCCGATTGTTATGAAAAAGGAAAGCGGAGGTTACCTATTCAATAGAATGCTCACCTCTCTCTTCTATGCAGCTCAAAGTCTTGCTGCAAATGAAGTTGCCACTCCAGAGGATATTGACCGTGCATGGATGGGAGTAACTCACATGCTCATTGGTCCCTTTGGCATGATGGACAATATTGGCATTGATACTATATGGAAGATATCAGACTTCTGGGCAAAAAAACAAAAGGATCCACAGGGAATAAAAAACACAGAATTCCTCAAATCCTATGTCGACAGAGGTGCCACAGGAAGAAAAGCAGGCAAAGGATTTTATACATATCCAAACCCTGATTTTTCAAAACCTGATTTTCTTTCATCAAAAAAACAATAAAGAGGATAATTATGAAGATAGATTTTAATCTTACAGGAAAAATTGCAGTTGTAACAGGAGCAAGCAGAGGCATTGGTGAGGCCATTGCAGAGACCTTCGCAGATCATGGAGCTACTGTTATAATCACAAGCAGAAAACTTGAAAACCTAAAAGAGATCGAAGAAAATATAAAAGCAAGTGGTAAAAATGCTGAGGCAATTGCATGTCACAATGGCAATTTATCTGATATAGAAAATCTCTTCAAGCACATTGAATCAAAATATAAAAAAATTGATATCCTTGTAAACAACGCTGCAACTAACTTTTATTTTGGTGATGTATTAAATGCTCCTGAGGCTGCATGGGATAAAACCATGGATGTAAATTTAAAGGGATATTTTTTCATGAGCCAATTTGCTGCAAAGCTGATGCAGAAAAATGAAAGGGGCTCTATTATAAATATTTCTTCAATCAATGGAATACGGCCTGCACCAATGCAGGGGATATACTCAATTACAAAAGCTGGAGTTATAGCTATGACTAAATCCTTTGCAAAGGAGCTTGCCCAATTCAATATACGAGTCAATGCAATACTCCCTGGGCTTACTGATACAAAATTTTCATCTGTCATGGTTAAAAACGAAGAACTTATGGATAAAATTTTACTGCCTCAAATTCCACTTCACAGAGTTGCAAAACCAGAAGAGATGTGTGGAGCTGCCCTTTACCTTGCCTCCGATGCTTCTTCATTTACTACAGGAGCAACCATTGTAGTTGATGGAGGCGCTTTAGCATAAGATTTGATTCATTTTTTATATTTCCCTTGAGGTGACTTTAGCTCACCTCTTTTTTTATGCCCATATCGGACGCACAAAAAAGAGAGGGCTACCATCACAATAGCCCTCTCTAACTTTTGAGGTGTATTTTTTACTTACATTTCTGCTAATCTTTTATACTTATTGTATCTCCACTTAGCATCTTCCTCTGCAGCCTTAAAGAGAGTTTCTGCTTTGTCAGGGAATTCCCTCTGCAATGAGGTATATCTTACCTCTCCCATCAAAAACTCTCTAAACTTACCAAAATCTGGCTCCTTGGAATCCAGAACAAAAGGATTTTTACCTTCCTGCTCAAGCAATGGATTGTATCTATAAAGCTGCCAGTAACCGCACTCCACTGCCAATTTCGCTTCAAGCTGCGATTTACCCATACCTGCTCTAAGTCCATGGTTAATACATGGGGCATAAGCTATTACAACTGCTGGACCTGGATAGCTCTCTGCCTCAATTATAGCCTTCAAATACTGACTCTGATTTGCTCCCATGGCTACCTGTGCTACATACACATATCCATAGGACATCAATATCATACCCAAATCCTTCTTCCTTATCTTCTTACCAGAGGCCGCAAATTTTGCTATCGCTGCTGTCGGTGTTGCCTTGGATGACTGACCTCCGGTATTTGAATAAACTTCAGTATCCATTACCAGTATATTCACATCCTCCCCACTTGCAGCAACATGATCCAACCCGCCAAAACCTATATCATAAGCCCAGCCGTCTCCTCCGAATATCCAGATAGATCTTTTCACCAGATACTGCTTTAGCTTTAATATCTCCTTGGCTGAATCTGCACTGTCCTTCTCAAGAAGTGGAACTATTCTGTCTCTCAACTCCTTAGTCTTCTCTCCATTGCCTCTGTTTTCTCTCCACTCCTTAAGCAGGCTCTTTAGCTCTCCATTGCTTCCCTCTGTCTCATACTTAAGGCTCAAATCATATATCCTGTCTCGCAGCTTCTCTACCGCAAGATTCATTCCATAGCCATACTCCGCATTGTCCTCAAACAGAGAATTAGCCCATGATGGACCCTCTCCTTTACGGTTCTTGCAATATGGTGTCGCAGGTGCTGATGCTCCATATATAGATGAACACCCTGTTGCATTGGCTATCATCATCCTGTCGCCATATAGCTGTGTTATTAGCTTTATGTATGGTGTCTCTCCACATCCTGCACAGGCTCCTGAAAACTCAAATAGTGGCTGGGCAAACTGACTTCCCTTCACACTTGCCTTTGACATCAAGTTGTCCTTATATGTAACATTCTTGCTCATGTATTCCCAGTTCTCTGTCTCTGACATCTGGGTCTCAAGATGCTTCATTACTAATGCCTTCTCCTTCGCAGGACATACCTGGGCACAGTTGCCGCATCCTGTACAATCAAGAACACTCACCTGTACCCTGAATTTCAATCCCTCAAAATCCTTACCCTTGGCTTCCACTAACTTCATTCCAGATGGTGCTTTCTTCTCTTCTTCTGCATTCAATAAAAATGGCCTTATGGCTGCATGGGGACATACATAGGCACACTGGTTACACTGTATACAATTCTCTGGTATCCACTGTGGCACGCTTACTGCTAT
>Ga0209720_1003245_pt1 | contig 11389 bp, 22 predicted proteins | sample AD_JPNMR3_MetaG_FD_184426 | JGI IMG/M metagenome (GOLD analysis project Ga0209720, IMG submission 184426) | Active sludge microbial communities of municipal wastewater-treating anaerobic digesters from Japan - AD_JPNMR3_MetaG (SPAdes) (version 2) | ecosystem: Engineered > Bioreactor > Anaerobic...
GTGCTTACGGTGTGGGATGTAAGATATTTTGTTACTAAATGGACTATTTGGGATTTGGTGGGAAGATGAGGGATAATGATATGAAATGATTTATTTTTTTATGGCGGCGCAAAAAAGTTATCAACAGGTTTGTCGCAAAATAAGTTACATGAAAAACCTGTGGATAAAAAAACATAATCGGCGACAATTTTCATCAATAAAAATCGTAATTATATATTGTCTTATCAACTATTTATCATAGATAAAATGATAAAAAATTGGTTCCCACTTTTTGACCGAACTAGGAACCGAAGTGGGAACCGAACTAGGAACCGAAGTGGGAACCAAACTAGGAACCGAGTGGGAATCAAAATGGAAAATAAAGTCTTCAAATTTCCCTCCCTAGCCATATGACTTTACCATTGATCATTATATTATTAATAGTTGTCTCAATTGTTGGGTATTTTTTATTGTCGCTTATAATGCGAAGTTTTCCTTCCGGTAGAGGTTGGATTCTTTTTATCATAATTTCATCATTAATTGCGAGAGCATAAATTCCGCCTTGTGCTGACGTTATAGTACGAGAGTGGTCAATAAGAACTAAGTCTCCTGAATAGATAGTTGGTTCCATTGAGTCTCCTGTAACCTTTATTAATGATAAAAAACCTTCTTTTAGTTCCTTTCTTTTTATCCAATCTTTTCTAAATGCTACCATAATTTCAATTTCATTTTTTGGATATAAACCTTTACCAGCCGAAATTGCTCCTGATATTTGTGGAATTAGAACAAAGTTCTCATTGAATGACGGTTGCTCTGGGCCACAAACATCAGGATACTTTTCTCTAGCCCCCCGAAAAGGTTCACCTTCTCCCCTTAAAAGCCAATTTGGGTTAAATTTATATATTTTAACAAGATTTTCTATTATTTCACCTTTAAGAAGGCCTTCCTTACGGCGGTATCGTGCAATAGTATTTTTATCTGTACCTAATACTTTGGCCAGATCAACATCGCTAATCCCTTTGTCTAGGGTGTTTTCTTTGGGGATTATAGATATTGCCCAGGCACATCTTGCTGCTAAGCTATCCACACATATCACCTTTAAATATTTTTTTGTCCACTAAAAAATGCTTGACAAAGTATTTTTTGTGGTTTAAACATTATCTACAAAAGCAAAATAAATAGACAACGAGGCAAAATGACCCCCCTAGAAAGACAATTCGAATTAAGAAAAATTGGGCTAAACCAAAAACAACTCGCAGACATATTGGGTGTAACTCCCATTGCTGTTTCTAACGTCATCCGTGGCCATCGCGTGAGTGCCCGCATAATGCGGGCAATTGCCGCCGCGATAGGCCGGGATGTAACTCAAGTTTTCCCTGAGTATTTCCAGCATACTAATAAACTAACTAAACACATAAATCAATGGAAAAAAAGAAAAAAACATTAGACAACCAGTTATCCTTATTTGATTTAGTTCAAGGGTACCAACAGGTATCCGAGGCTGAGAAGCCACCCGGAAGTCTCAACATCGACCGCCGTTTTCGTGAACTTATCACGGAGATCCTCCGCCGTTGTCCCATATCACGCTATCAAGTGGCAGCGATCATGTCTGAGCTCACAGACACGGACATAACGAAATCGATGCTCGACAGCTGGACAGCGGAATCAAAAGTTCAAAACCGCTTTCCAGCTGTTTTTTTGCCTGCCTTCTGTAAGGCGGTCGGGACTGATGAGCCGCTGCGTTTGCTGGCAGAACTTGTCGGATCGTTCGTACTTCCGGGGCCAGAAGCCCTTCGTGCTGAGATTCGTCGACTTGAGGAAGAAATCGAAGAATTACATGCTGAAAAGCGTAAACGTCAGCTTTTCTTAAAAGAATTTGAAGTAAAGGGAAGGGGAAGATGAAAAGGATGGAATATTACGCAGATATAATACTTGAATGGTTTGATAGGGTCTTGTTTGGCGAGAAGGCTGAACGGATTATTTGGAATATTCTACTCATATGCATCGGTTGGTTGTTTGGTTATCTGTATTTCAGACTTCAGTAAGAGGTTGATATGCAAGCATTCACAGCATCCGAAATTGCAAGAATAATAGGGATAACAACAAGAGCGGTGCGAAAGCGCGCCAAAAAAGAATCATGGCCACATATCAACGGCAACGGCCGGGGTGGTGTCCATGCAAGATATCCTTTCGACAAACTCCCCCCCGATATTCAACGTGCTATATATAATAATAAGGAAGGGGCCCTGGAATTAATACCCCATCTCAAACCAGAAGTCGCCCTAGAAGTGCTCCACCACAGCGGGGGACAGGTAATGTCAGGCACTACTTCCTCCCTCCTGGTGTCTGGCTCGGGTGCCCGCCCGGTTCCTGCCCCGCCCTCCACCAAAGTGCCTCTCACAGGTATTCCGCGTGAGAGGCACTATTCTTTTGAAAAGCTGCCCGAGTGGTCGCCCGAGAGGGCCATATCGTTGAATACACTGAACAATCACAGGATCGCCCTGAAGCTCGCCGTGCTCCGCGATTTAGAGGATGTGCCCCTGGACTGGGGCAAAGGTAAGGACGCCTGGGTCAAATTCGTGGCCGCCAAACACGGGCTCGCCCGCGGGACCGTTTACCGTTGGCTCGCCAAGTACAACAAGCGCGGCATCGCCGGTCTGGAGCACCGTAAATCGTCCAGAGAGAAGCCGAAGGCGTGGACCCCCGAGGCCCTGGACTGGTGGATCGGCTTGACTCTCAAGCCAGAACACCGGAAGGTGTCTCTCCGTGAGCTATACGACAATGTACTTGTTATCGAGGCCCATCGACGCGGCTGGCGGATCGGCAGTTATGAGTCCGCCGTCTGGTGGCAAGAGAAGAAAGTTACGTCGTCCATGCGCGCCTTGAGAGATGGCGGCACACGGGCACTGGACAACATCCTACCACCTGTTTTGCGCGACTATTCCGACCTGGCCCCCTTTGAGATGCTGGTCGGCGATCAGCATCGGTTCGATTTCTGGGTTGTTGACGACGACACCGGTAGAGTATTCCGGCCAGAGGGTTATCTCTGGCAGGATCTTCGCACCCGCATAATTTACGGAGCCGCCTTTGACAGACGCTACGACGCGCACCTGTGCGGTGAAGCGCTCAGGATTGGTATCGGTGTCTTTGGTCTCTTCAATAGCATTTATACCGACAATGGTTCAAGCGAACTGTCGAAGTACATGATGAATATTCTATCGGCCATTCGTGCCCTGGGTATGGAGTGGCGCCGAACGATCGAGACGCCGATGGACATCCTGGACGTAGACGGCGAGGAAATTCACCCGGTAGTTGATGAGATCGAACCCGGAACACACATTAAAGCCATTGTTAAGAACGCGAAGGCGAAACTCATTGAAAAGACGTTTGATGTCATGGAAGAAATTTTACGCAGTCATTTTCGTTTACCAGGCAGTGTAAAACGTCTCAATGACGACACCACTAAACAGGATGTCGATCATGAAGAAGCCATGAGACTTGCCGAACAGGGCAAGCTACTTATGGCATCGGAATTCTATTTTAAAGTCTATCAAGCTCTCGATTATTACAACCGTGAGCGTCACCATCGTGGTGTCCACAAGGAATGGGTCTGGAGACCGAAGCCAGCAAAAACAACACCTTATGATTGCTTAATGTCTTGCCTATCGAATGGCTGGCAGCCGCGGTACATCTCATCAGAAGCGGCCGATATGATCTTTTTGGAGAGACGTAAGCGCGTGGTCCAGCGGGGTCGGGTAACAGTCGATAACGACTGGTATGAACACGATGCACTCCTTGAGATGCACGGCAAACAGGTTGAGGTACTCTTTAGACCCTATGAGCGCGACCTTGCTCTGATCTTTATGGACGGCGAGTTCATCTGTGCCGCCACACCCGTAGAATATTCATCGATGAAAGATAACGATCTGGCGACACGCAAGATACTGGAAAAACGGGCGAAACGACGGGCAATCGCAGAGAGATTCAGGGAATGGATCAAAGGTATCCCCGATCTACGCCAGTACTCCCAGGTGCCGGAGGCCGAGCGGGTGGCTGCGGTGGTCGGTAATGAGCGTCGGCGTCTTGAAGCGGCGCGGGCAAATGAATTCCGTCCAATGACCGCCGAGGAGCTGGCCGAGAAGATGGCCGAGCTGGAGAAGCTTAACGCGCGTCTCCCCGACGGGCGGACAATGGCAATCGCAATGGCCGCAATGGACAAGCCCCTGCCCGAGCGCCCAGATTTCTTCATATATGAAGAAGACAGATTTGAGTGGTGTATTAAGTACGAGGCTGCGGGAGGAAAATTATCAGACGAAGACCGCGCGTTCCTGGAGTCATATCTGGCGTCGATGACGCCTGAATCCAGGGCACGCTGGGAATTTGAAAGACAATTCAATGGAGGGAGGGTATGAGGCAGGAATTTGTTGAGACGTCCAATACGCGTAAGTTTTTCGAGATATGCAAGGAGCTTAGCGATCCTGCAAGTAAGATCGGGCCTTCACTTGCGATGGTAACGGGTCCGGCCGGCCGCGGGAAGACCGAAGCGGCACGTCGTTGGGCGACGTTAACGGACGCAGTGTATCTACCACCGCTGAATATCCGGACACCGGCCATGATTCTACGAGAGATTGCATTCGAATTGGCTGGCATCAAACCTAAGCGTTCAGAAGCATGTCTGGACATAATCGGTGAGGAGATGGCAAAGCATCGACGACTCGTTATCGTGGACGAGGCCGATCTTCTCTCGATGCAGGTGCTTGAGATGCTACGCAACGCTAATGAACGTTTCGCAATTCCGATTCTCCTTATCGGTGAAGATGATCTCAGGGGGCGTATCGCTTCCCGTCGGCGTCTGGCGAGTAGAATTAGACGCCGTATGGAATTCGGACCTGTAAATCAGCAGGATATTGCTTTCTTTTTTAAGCAATCCCTTGCCCCGGTTCCTGCCGACGTGACATCTATGATTCAGCAGTACGCTAAGGGTGATTGGCGTCCCGTACTTACGATAGCACTCGCCATCGAGCGTACGATGAAGGCGAGCTCAACGAATGAAATCACTGTGGAGATGGTGCAACATGTTCTGCAACGGGCGGCCTAAAACGGGTTTGGCGAACAGAATACGGGAATGGTCTATGGCGCAAGAGAAGCCATTTACCGCGCTTGAAGTTGCCATTGGGCTCGGCGTGCCTCCAGGACGGCAGCGTGAAGATGTGGCTAAAGCCGTCCGTGATTTTGTGCGACGTGGTGAAATCATAGAATTGGCACCGGATCAGAGGCGCAAGAGGAAGAAAAAGCGATTCTTGTACAATCACGAATGGAGAAAGAAGCAGAAAGGCGTCCTCAATAGACGCATTTTTAAAGCCATGTACGTGTGTGGTTCTTTTACCGTTTCGGAGGTCGTTCGTCTGACGGGACTAAAGAGAGATTGGGTTGACAGGCTCGTTCCTAGACTCAGAAAGTCAGGTTTCATCATCCCGGTTGCCCGCCGTCTCTGCGCCCACGGGGCCGGGGCAGAACGTATCTACCATATCCCGGACCGTGACAGGTTCCGGTTGGAGGTTCTGCGATGATCACACACATACCGGGCACGGATGTGCCTTTAAAGGTTTACCACCCCACAGGGCAGCGGCCGCCGCTACAGGAATCCGAGGCCCGACAACGCCGGGGACTGTTGGCAAAAGTACACATTGCCAAGAAGGATCTTGGCTTGCGGCAGGACGAATACGAAATGATTTTGGCTTCTTTCAAAGTCGGTTCAGCCGCTGAACTGACCATCCCGCAGTTGGAACGGCTCATTAGATATTTGAGAAAACTGGGCTGGCGGCCCGTGCGGATCCGCCGTCGTAGGGCGAACGATGATGAGATTCGTTGTGCCCCTCTGCGCCAGCGTTGTGTCCAGGTCGCCAAAACACTACCTGACGGCGAGCGTCGTCTTGCCGGCTTAGCGTTAAAGATATGTGGAGTGTCGAGTCTCTCCTGGTGTCGTGACGCGGCTAAGCTGGAGCGTTTGCTCGCGGTGTTGGGGAATATCAGAGAATAACCTCGTAAGGAGGCCAATATGGATAAAGAAGCATTAAAAGGAGCGATGGAGAAGGTGCTGATGCGTCAGGCCGAGCGCGAAAGGTTACGGTCTTTAGTGCTCTCGGTACTGGCCGGCCACATCGGATCGCATAATGCCATCGGTATGGGAGAGCTGTATGAGGAGGTCTTCGGCGAACCGTGGCATAATCGCATCAATGATACGAGAGCGATCAGGCAGATAATCACCGACCTGAGATCTGAAGGTGTGCCGATCTGTTCGGTAACTAGCCAGGACGGAGGCGGTTACTACCTGGCCGCTGCCGGCAGCGAGCTCGCGGATTATCTGAGACGCGCCGAGAGGAGGGCCCTAAAAATACTCAAGCGCAACGCGCAGATAAAGAAGATATCCCTTCCGGACTATCTCGGCCAGTTGCGTTTAAACATGGTTGCGCATCCGGAGTCGGGCAATGGCGAAGCGGCGTGATGTGGATAATGCGCTCGTCCGGGCGGACGAGCTTCTGTGTCGTATCGGTATAGCGATTCAGGCGAAAGAAGCGCTGGAAGCGGAATATAACGCGCAGATCGAGAAGCTAAAAGCGGAATATGAGCCGCGACTGGCTGAAATCAAAGATAAAATTGCTTCTTTCGAAAAGAGCCTATTCTTTCTGCTGAAAACAGCAAAATTGGAACTCTTCGACGGACGGGATGCTGTCTATCTTAAGAACGGGGCGCTATTCCATCGAATCTCGGAACGGGTGACGATACCTAGAGATGCGCTAACAAAATGTGAAGAGATGGGTTTCTGGGAGGCGATACGAATCGTTAAGAGCCTGAACCGTGAGGTCGTGGAGCGGTGGCCGGATGAGAAACTGTTTCTTATCGGCGCCGAACGCAAAGCAATCGAAAAATTCGATTACGATGTGAGGAGGGAGAAATGAATCCTGAGTATTTTTCGATTCAATACGAGGAGTTAGGGCCTCGCCTGAAAACTTACAGGCCGGGCAGGAGGTGTGCAGTGTGCGGTCGTCCGCTTTCTGTATACAACAGCGGGAGAAAATGCTTCTGTCATCAGCCCGTTTCCTGCGGTCGTGTGCGCCGAGTGGATACGAACAGGAGGCGCAATGTCTAAGTGCCCACACTGCGGTAGGGAGATAGACCTTATTGAAATTACAAAGGAGAATATCATGGAAAACCAGCCCCAACTTTTCCCTTACATCATCGGAAAAGGAGAATTGGTGTTCACTTCCCGTCAGATAAATATGTTGCGGTCTTATGGGCCAAGCTTACAATGCGTTCAAACGCGTCCTTAAAAAAGAAATGAAAAGAACGAAAGGGAAGAATAGTGTCTAGGTGTCCACACTGCGGTAGGGAAATAGACCTTATTGAAATTGCTGAGGAAGAAAATCTCCGGGCGATAATCGAGCTGCGGGATGCGTTTCATCCTCATTCGCATCTCGTGTGGGCTTATGCAGAGTTATTCGGTGTAACTCCATTCAAATCTAAAGCAAGGAAATTACGGGCAATCCTCGAAGAGATGAAACGTTTATTTGAGTCTGAGTCTTTTACCTACAATAAAACGACATACCGTATCAGCAAAGCCGGGATCGCCGAGGCACTATCTGTAGTAGTCAAACGACACTTCTCGGATCGTTTAGAAAATCACAACTATCTAAAAAAAGTTATGATTTCCATTGCTGAACGGGAGGCACGGGAAGGTAGTCGCTTGGCGGAAGCGGAACTTCGGCGTAAAGAGGAACGTCTTTTAGCTGGCAACCGCTATCCCGAAAACGGCGAGCGGGTAATACTACCGAGAGAAGATGAACCGCCCGGGGAGCTCACCGAAGAACAACGGCGAGTGAACTTACAGCGTCTGGCGGGGCTATTGAAAAATATAGGGGGTTAAGATGTGGGGAGTGATTATCGGAATGTTTATCGGGGTGTGGATCGGCTTTTTTCTTGCCGCATTTCTTAGTGTGGCGAAAGATAGCGAATAGAACAGCGATCCTGTATCCCGAGCTCATTCAGAGAATTTTTCATTAAAAATGGTGATAGATTTTTTGTTAAGGTGATTATGCGCACGGCGGTGGCAGAAAACAATGATGCGATTATCAGATGTACTCATTGCGGTCGCCGCCTGGCAGATCTGCGTGGCCGGAGTTGTTCCGGTGACGTAGTGCTGGCAATCAAGTGTCCTAGATGTTGTGGTATCATGCGATTAACACCGCAACATATTGAAAAAATACTTGCAAATAAGAAAAATATCTAGTAAAATTTAGCAAAATTGGTGTCGAGAGCTCCAGGGAGAGCCAGCAGAGATCCTGCCGACACGAAAATGTTAGAGCCCCAGGGAGGGCCAGCCGCTAAGCGGTTGGCCCTTTTTTGCTTTGTGGAGGTCACATGAGCCGGGATGTTTGGGAAACTGTGAAGCGCCGCGGATCAGAACATTACAAGACTGGCGACGTAGAGCCTCTCGATTTGTTTCGTTCGGGGGGTATTCTTCATCACTTCGCGATTGCTTCCATTATCAAATATGCATTCCGTCAACGTAAAACAATTTCCGCATCCGATTGTGAAAAAATCATCCATTACGCCGAAATACTCATGGCTCTGGTAAATGACACAAAAAGAAGAAATGATAAATGAATTATACAACATAAGAGAATGTATAAGACGAGTAGCCGAATATATTCGCGGTGACAGTCTGCTCGATAGAAAAGCGGCAAGTGAAATCACGGAAGATGCCCTGGTTAGTACAACAGAGATGATACTAAAAATTAAGCACGGGATATGGCTAGTAGAAGAATAAACGATTGTTGTGAAGAGTTGCAGCTAAAATTTGCTGCCTTCGCCGTGAAGATGGCAGAGGCAGGTATTCCTTTCATGCTCACGTGTACGCTCCGCACCCAGGCGGAGCAGGACGCATTATACGCGCAGGGGCGCACAAAGCCAGGGCCGATTGTCACATGGACGCGTAAGTCAAAGCATATTGAAGGTCGGGCATTTGACATCGCAATTCTTCGGGACGGCAAGCCATGCTGGGATGTAAAAGCGGATGTCAATCAAGATTCTGTGCCGGATTATATACAAGCCGGCGAGATCGGCGAAAGTGTAGGTTTAATTTGGGGTGGTCGCTGGAAAAAGCCAGATTATCCACATTTTGAGGTGTGAAATGGATAAATATATTATTTTCTTCTTTGTCCTTGTTGTACTTCTACAAATAATGGACGTTATATCAACGAATCGGGCACTCTCTAGAGGAGCGAAAGAGGCGAATAAGATCATTGCATGTTTGATGGATAAAATCGGAATCATACCTGCATTGGTATTGGTAAAAATTTTATTCTTGGCCATATTATTAATAGCCGCGCTATTCCTTGAAGCATCACTGCTCATCCCCATTTATACTCTGATCATAATCTCCTACAGCCTGGTGGTTATACACAATATCAGGAGTGTGACATGATAGGTGGTATAAACATAGATGTTGGTAGTGTGCTGGGTGGTATAGGGACGCTTGCAAAGGACATTCGCTCCGCCATCACCGGCGAGATCAGCCCGGAAAAGAAGGCGGAGTTGGAGGCGAAGGCCTTGGAGATTGAGGCCCGGGCAGCCGAGGCGGAAAACCGCGTCAAAGAGTTACAATCCCAAGTGCTCATTGCAGAAATTCAGGGTCAATCCTGGTTGCAGAAGAACTGGCGACCCATACTCATGCTCACCATCGTTGCCATCGTCGCGAACAATTATATCTTCGTACCTTACATGCAATTGATGGGTTTGCCGGCTGTGATTTTAGATCTCCCCGAAAAGTTATGGAACTTAATAACGCTCGGTGTTGGCGGCTACATCGCAGGCCGCAGCGGTGAGAAGATCGTGGAGGCCTGGAGGAAGAAGTAGTGGATATTTTCGATCGGGCACAGCAGGAAGAGGAGAGTTTCCGCACGTATGCGCTCATGAGGCACTATGCCAATCGAGATGCCGTCAAGAAGAATTCGAGTCGACACTGTGTTGATTGTGGTTGCTCGATTGGCGTTGCCCGCCTGCGGGCCGTTCCCCATGCAGTACGCTGTGTAGAGTGTCAGTATAAGATGGAGCGAAGGAGCCGGATGTGGAAGAGTGGCGTCTTTTAGCTGCCTGTGCGTCATTGGTTGCAGCGACGAATGTGGTAGTGATGGCGTATGTGAAACATGTAATCGCACGGTCGTTATCATCACTGGAAGATAAATATGACGCAACTACAACAAGAGTGGAGCAGGTAGAGAAACAATTATATGAAATCAAAGCGGATTTACCAATCTGCTATGTGAGGAGAGAGGATTTTATAAGGCATGAGGTGGCGATCAATGCCAAGCTGGATCGTATCTATGACCGCTTGGAGAGATTAAAAAAGGAGTGAATCATGGATATAGAAAAGGCCCGTCGTGAAGAGCTGAGATGGCTCATTTTATGTGCGTTATATGCATCAAGGCCAGTAGGAGCATCCGAACATATCATACGTAATGCGATCGAGCCTGTCATACTTGATGTTACAGATCATGAGATCAGGCGCGAGCTCGACTATCTCGCAGAACGCGATCTGGTCACAATAATGAATCGTAATACACCGATCTGGATTGCCAAGATCAACAATCACGGTGTCGATATCGTTGAGTACACGGTAGAGTGTTTTCCGGGAATTGCAAGGCCGAAGAAATACTGGGGTGAAGATGCCGAAGCGCAGTAAAGTCACACAGTTGCCTCCCGAAGTGCGCCAGGAACTGGACCGCAAACTGATTGAAGGTGGGTTCAGCGATTATACGGCGCTGTCCGCTTGGTTGGCCGAGCAGGGCTATGAGATATCGCGATCGGCAATTCATCGCTACGGTCAAACTGTGGAGGAGCGCATCGCGCGTTTAAAAGCAGCGACTGACATTGCCGTAACCATTGCTGAGGAGGTGGGCGACGACGCGGGCAAGATCACAGATGCGGTAGTACGGATGTATCAGGAGCGTATCTTCAACGTGCTACTGGAGATGGGCGAAATCTCCCCGGACAGTGTGGACATCACAAAGCTCGGACGGGTCATCGCCGAGATCACCAGGTCGTCCATATCGCAGAAAAAGTGGATGGCCGAGGTGCGGGAGAAGGCGAAGAAAGCCGTGGAGAACATCGAGCAGAAGGCGGCCAAGCGCATGGACCCGGAGCTTTTGAGGATAGTCAAAGAGGAAATCTATGGCATCGCGTAGCCCTGTAACCCTTTACCCATACCAGCAGCGCTGGGTGGCTGACCGCAGCCGTTACAAAATCGGCATGATGGCACGCCAGACAGGCAAGACCTTCACGACGACACTGGAGATCGTCCTCGATTGCCTTGAGGCCGAGGCTGCGGGCAAAGTTACCCGATGGGTCATTT
>Ga0209720_1003251_pt1 | contig 11362 bp, 10 predicted proteins | sample AD_JPNMR3_MetaG_FD_184426 | JGI IMG/M metagenome (GOLD analysis project Ga0209720, IMG submission 184426) | Active sludge microbial communities of municipal wastewater-treating anaerobic digesters from Japan - AD_JPNMR3_MetaG (SPAdes) (version 2) | ecosystem: Engineered > Bioreactor > Anaerobic...
CTCACGTAGCCGTCGACGCCCCTCGACTCCGCGTAGAGCTCCATGAAGACGTCGCAGGCCAGTGCGATGTCCTTCATCACGAGCGACTCGTAGATCTCGAGGACGTCCTTGCCTTCCCTGGCGAGCACGGCGATCTCCACGTCGTAGTCGCCGCTCTGGGTGATGGCCTTCTCGAAGATGGCGGGGTTGCTCGTTATGCCCCTCACCCCCTCGCGTATGAGCCTGGAGAGCTCACCGCTCGAGATGAGAGACCGCTGTATGTAGTCGAACCAAACCGACTGCCCGACCCTGGCGAGTTCGTGTAGCCTGCTCATGGCGCCACCCCCGTTGTCACCTTTTCTTCCGTTTCTTGACCAGACCCAGGGAAACATCCACGACGGCGTCGAGGGTGACGCCGAACTCCTTGAAGAGGACGCTTGCCGGCGCGCTCGCCCCGAAGCCGTCGAGGCCGACCACCGCGCCCTCGAGCCCCACGTAGTGCTCCCACCCGAGCCTCAGCCCGGCCTCGACCGCGACCCTGGCCCTGACCTCGGGAGGCAGCACCTTGTCCCGGTATTCCTTGCACTGGGCGTCGAAGATCTCCCAGCACGGCATGGACACCACCCTGACGGACAGCTTACGCCTGGCGAGCTCTCGTGCGGCGTCCAGCGCTATGCCCAGCTCCGAGCCGGTGGCTATGAGGATGAGTTCGAGGATCTTGGAACCGGACTCCCACAGGATGTAACCGCCGCTCTCGAGCCCCCTGGCGCTCGCGCAGACGGACCGGTCGATGGCGGGCACGTCCTGGCGGGTCAAAATCAACGCGGTCGGTCCCTCGGTGCGCCCGAGCGCCACCTTCCATGCGTAGGCCGTCTCGGCGGCGTCAGCGGGCCTGATGACGGCGAGGTTCGGTGTGCCCCTGAGCCCCATGAGGTGTTCGACAGGCTGGTGCGTCGGCCCGTCTTCACCGACCCCTATGCTGTCGTGGGTGAACACGTACACCACCCGGGCGTGACACAGGCAGGCGAGCCTGATGGCCGGTTTCATGTAATCGGAGAAGGTGAGGAACGTGGAGCAGTAGGGGATGATCCCCCCGTGCAGGGACATGCCCGTGGACATCGCGGCCATGGCGTGCTCGCGCACACCGTAATGGATGTTCCTCCCCTCGCGCCCCCAGCACGAGCCGACCGCTCCCTGCGTGCCCTCAGGGCAGGCGGTGGCTGCCTGGAAGTCTCCACACTCTTTCATCCACGTCAGGGTGGATGGGTTGAGGTCGGCGGACCCCCCGACGAGGGCAGGGATGTTTTTCGACAGGACCTGGAGCACCGCCTCGGACGCCTTCCTCGTGGAGACGGGCTTCGTACCCGTGGACAGCTCGGCCATGCCCTCGTCCCATCCCCGGGGGAGCTCGCCTGCCATGCGCATCTTGAACTGGTCCGCAAGGTCCGGGTAGGACCTGTTGTACCTGAAGAAGGCCTGTTGCCATTCCGACTCGGAGCGTTTCCCGGTTTCCAGGGCCGAGCCGAGGTGTCTTCTCACGTCTTCGGGCACGTGGAAGGTCTTTTGCGGGTCGAAGCCGCGGTTTTCCTTGGCGCGCCTTAGCTCGTCGACGCCGAGGGGCGAGCCGTGGACCTTGTGGGAACCCTGCTTGGTCGGCGCGCCGAAGCCGATGGTCGTGCGGACGATGATGAGGGAGGGCATGGAACGTTCCTCGCGTGCGGCCATGAGGGCGATGTCGATGGCGGCAAGGTCGTTCCCGTCCACGACGGTCTGGGTGTGCCAGCCGCAGGCCTCGAACCGCTTCTCCACGTCCTCGGTGAAGCACAGCTCGGTGGAGCCCGCCAGCGAGATCCTGTTGCTGTCGTAGAGGACGATGAGCTTGCCCAGGCGCAGGTGACCCGCCAGCGAGCAGGCCTCGTAGGAGACCCCCTCCATGAGGTCGCCGTCCGCGGCCAGGACATAGGTGTAGTGGTCCACGATCTCGTGCCCGGGCCGGTTGAACACGGAGGCGAGGTGAGCCTCCGCCAGCGCCATGCCCACGGCGCTCGCGATGCCCTGTCCCAGGGGGCCGGTGGTCATCTCGACGCCCGGGGTGAGGGTGGTCTCAGGGTGTCCGGGTGTCCTGCTCTTCCACTGGCGGAAACGTTTCAGCTCCTCCATGGGAAGGTCGTAGCCGGTCAGGTGAAGGAGCGCATAGAGCAGTGCCGAGCCGTGGCCTGCGGAGAGCACGAAGCGGTCCCTGTCCACCCACCTCGGGTTCGCCGGGTTGTGCTTGAGATACTTGCTCCACAGGACGTACGCCATGGGAGCCGCCCCGAGAGGCAGCCCCGGGTGTCCCGACTCGGCCTGCTGTATCATGTCTGCGGCCAGGAAACGGATGGTGTCGATTGCACGGGCGTGAATGTCTTGGGTGGTGTTCACTCGGGAATACCTCCGGTTTCAACGTTCGAGGAGCATGGTCTTGCCGTAGCGCGCCGCACCCTTCAGGCCTACGTCCAGGTCGAGCGCCACGAGCACCGGTATGCGTTTCACCCAGGCGCTCAGGCGGCCCTTCGAGGTGAACGCCTCCATGAAGGCGCCGGTCTCGAGCATGGGGATGATCCTGGGCGGCAACCCCCCGGCGAGGAACAGCCCCCCGGTGGGCAGGAGCTTGAGCGCGAGGTTGCCGGCCTCTGCCCCGAGGATCTTCACGAACAGCTCCATGGCCGCCCTCGACAGGTCGCAACCCTCGACAGGGTCCTGCGCGTTCTCGCGGATGACCACGGCCGGGTCGGGGGCTTCCCCGAGCCGGAGCGCCAGCCGCTCGGGCTCCTCGTGCGCGCCCTGCTCCTTCAGGAAGGCGTAGAGGTTGGGGATGCCGCTCCCGGAGCAGACGCGCTCCACGCTCACGTGATCGTGGCGGCGGAGCATCCACCTCAGGAGCGATATCTGGGTTTCGTCCGTAGGCGCGAAGTCCGCGTGCCCGCCCTCTGAAGGGTGGGCCCTGTAGGACGCGCCGTCCCACGTCAGGTAGGCCTCGCCCAGCCCTGTGCCCGGCGCGATCACCGCGATGGGCCCCCTCGGGTCCCTGGGGACGTCGTTCAAGGTGAACAGGTCTCCTGCGGAAAGATCGAGGATGCCGTAGGAAACGGCGACGAGGTCGTTGACCACGGAGGTGCGGGCGGTCTTGAGGATGACCGCGAGCTCGCGTTCATCGACCTTCCATGGGAGGTTCGTGATGGTCGCGGTCCCATCCACGACGGGACCCGCCACCCCGAGCACGGCGGCGTCGAGCGGGGCGTCGAAACCCTCCATGAATGCGTCGAGCACCTCTTTCAGGCAGCTGAACGAGCGTGAGGGGAAGGAGGCCCTCCTGAGCAGTTCCAGGTGGTCTCGACCGGCACGGTAGCATGCGAGCGTGGTCTTCGTGCCGCCCACGTCCCCCGCTAGGAGCAGGCTCATGACAAGGCCCCCCGGGGCCTGGCCGATGTGAGTCGCCGGTTCATGGCTCTGTCTAATACACGAAACCCGGTGGTGTCTCAAGGTTCAGGCAAAACGTCTCGCCTGCGGCAAGGCCGGCCGGGCACGACGGCTGCCCGAGGGTCTCCAGGCAGGGAAGGATGATCGTCTCTGCCTTCTGCGTGTGTCCTGGACGGCCGCGGGGCCATCGCCGGACGCCCGCTCGAGTCGAAGACGCGTAAGTTTTCCCAGGGTGCGCCGAAGCGCACTGTCCTCCGGGTACGGGCCGCGGCGAGACCGTGCGGAACCTGCGCACGCCCGGCCTGAGCTTTTGACAAGGCATGCCCATGTGTGATTGAAGGAGATTCACGCGGCCTGATCACCCTCCGGGATGGGTCGGGAAAACGCGAAGGGAGGTGCCAGGATGGCGGCGGATGAGTATGTGTTCGTACCCGGTCAGTACGGCGAGAAGATCACGACGCTTGTCAGCATGCCCGACGACTACCAGAGCGGGACGAAGCCGGCCGTGATCCTGGCTCACGGGGCGGGCAACGACATGTTCCATCCCCTCCTCGTGCACATGGCGCACCTCCTCGAGAACTCGGGGTACCTCACGGTCAGGTTCAATTTCCCCTTCAGGGACCGCGGCAGGAGGAACCCCGACAGCGACGAGGCGCTCATGGCATCATGGATGAGCGTGTTCTCCTACTTCAGGGATCACCCGCTCTACCAGTGCGCGCGCATCGTTGCTGCAGGCAAGTCCCTGGGCGGCAGGGTCGCGCTCCAGGCGTCCGCGGCAGGCCTCATAGACCCGACGGGCCTCGTCTTCTTCGGGTACCCCCTGCACCCGCCCGGAAAGAAGGATATCCTCAGGGATGCGCCCCTGCACCGCGTGCAGGCGCCCATGCTCTTCTTCGCCGGTTCCTCCGACCCGTTCTGCGACACGGGCATACTGAGAGACGTGCTCGGGCGCGTGAACGCCCCGTGGAGCCTCGAGGTCATCGAAGGGGCCGACCACTCCTTCAAGGTGCCGAAGGACTCGGCGCTCACCGGGGAACAGGTCTTCGCGCGCATCCTTGGGGTCACCCTGCACTGGCTCGAGAACCTGTAAGGGGAGCGCCGCCATGGATGCCGTCCTGAGCCTCGAGACGCTGGCGTCGCTCGTCACGCTCGCCTCCATCGAGATCGTCCTCGGCGTAGACAACATCGTCTTCCTCTCGATCATGGTCGAGAAGCTCCCTGCCCAGAGGCGCAAGAGCGCCCGCGTCTTCGGTCTCGGCCTCGCCATGGTCACGCGGATACTCCTCCTCTTCTTCCTGAGCGCCATGATGAGGCTCACCAGGCCCCTCTTCTCGCTTGCCGGGCATGCCTTTTCCGCCCGTGACCTGATCCTGTTGGGCGGCGGCATCTTCCTGCTCGCGAAGGCCACCTTCGAGATCCACGAGAACCTGGAGGGGGCATCCCCGCATGCCGAGCCGAAAGGGGCGGGGGCCGGTTTCGCAGCGGTCGTCCTGCAGATCGCAGTGCTCGATATCGTCTTTTCCCTCGACTCGGTGATCACGGCCATAGGGCTTGCGCGCGAGCTCTGGATCATGGTTGCGGCGATCGTGATCGCCGTCCTTTTCATGATGTTCCTCTCCGGTGCGGTAATACTGTTCGTGGAACGGCATCCCACCATCAAGATGCTGGCCCTGAGCTTCCTGCTGCTCATCGGGGTCGCGCTCGTCGCCGACGGGCTCTCGGTTCACATACCCCGCGGTTATATCTACTTCGCCATGGCGTTCTCGGTGTTCGTGGAGGTCCTCAATCTGAAGCTGATGAAGAAAAAGGCCCCGGAACCGGTAAGACTCAGGAGACTCGAGGGCGTGTCCGTGGACGAAGACACCCCCTGAACGGCCGCTGTGGGAAGGGGGGGGTCTTCTCCGTCGGCCTCGATGACGGCGATCAGCACCCGGCCCGTGTGGGCGGCATGGCCGCGCGGTGGATCGGCGCTTGGGGACAGCCAGGAGAGGGTGACCGGCATGGTACGAGGTGGCTGCCCCATGAGCGGGCGCAGATGCACGGGGGGGCGGGAGAGGGTCATCCATTCCGTCGGCGGAACCGGCCGGGAGCCGCTCGATGCACGACAGGGGGGCCGGCACGGGTTTCTTGGGCGTGGCCTCGCGATCGAGGCGTGGAGCCGGTCTCCCCGATTCCGCCACGACGCGGCCGCGTGCTCGAGCCCCTTTCAGACCCGCCTTCGAGGCGGGCTCGGCACTCGGAAACCGCTTGGGAGGTGGGGAAAGGGGCACCCCCATCTTGAAGATCCGTGGTCAGCGGGAGAAAAAGACTTGATCGCCTGAAGATTGACGTGTAATCTATGTTCAGGGAAGAGGGGGAATGAGAAAGCCAGTCACGGTCCTCGACATCCTCGCCAAGAAGGGCAAAGAGCCCGTCGTGATGGTCACCTCCTACGACGCGACCATGGCGCGGATCGTTGACGAGGCTGACGTCGACATCATCCTCGTGGGCGATTCCGCCGGCATGGTCATGGCCGGCCTCGAAAACACCCTGGGCGTCTCCATGGACATGATGGTCTACCACACCCTCTGCGTCACGAGGGTGAAGCCGAAGGCCCTCGTCGTCGCCGACATGCCGTTCCTTTCCTACCAGGCAGGCGTCCACGACGCGGTGGTCAACGCCGGGAGGCTGATCCAGGAAGGGTGTGCCCAGGCCGTGAAGGTCGAGGGCGGCATGCGCGTCATCGACCAGGTGAGGGCCATCGTCAAGGCCGATATCCCCGTGATGGGCCACCTTGGGCTCACCCCGCAGTCGGTGCACGCCTTCGGCGGGTACAAGGTCCAGGGGAGGTCCGAAGCGGCCGCCCAGAGGCTCAAGGAGGACGCCCTCGCCCTGGAAGACGCCGGTGTCTTCTCCATCGTCCTCGAGTGCGTGCCCACGTCCCTCGCCGAGGAGGTGACCAGGTCGCTGGTCGTGCCCACCATCGGCATTGGAGCCGGACCTGCATGCGACGGGCAGGTCCTGGTCATCCAGGATCTTCTCGGCATGAGCAAGGAGTTCAAGCCGAAGTTCGTCAAGAGGTATGCCGAGCTCTTCGACTCCATCAAGGACGCAGTGACCACGTACGCCCGCGAGGTGAGGAGCAGGGCGTTCCCTTCCGAGGAGCACTGCTTCAAGGGCTAGGGTGGAGGGGGCCGGATGGACGTGATCACCACGGTGCGAGGCATGAAGGAATACGCCAGGGCCATAAAGGACAGGCGCGAAACCATCTGCCTCGTGCCCACCATGGGATACCTCCACGAAGGACACCTCGAACTCATGCGCAAGGGGCGAACTCTCGCCCGGCACCTCTTCGCGAGCATCTTCGTCAACCCGACACAGTTCGGCCCCAGCGAGGACCTCGCCAGGTATCCCCGCGACTTCGAGCGCGACAGGCGCCTCTGCGAGGACGTCGGCGTGGAATGCATCTTCTACCCGAGCGTCGAGGAGATGTACCCCGCGTCGTACTCCACCTACGTGGATGTCGAGGGCGTCACCAGGCACCTGTGCGGGGCTTCGAGGCCCGGGCACTTCAGGGGTGTGGCCACCGTGGTGGCCAAGCTCTTCAACATCTGCATGCCGGATGTGGCCGTGTTCGGAGAGAAGGACTACCAGCAGCTCGTGGTCATCCGCCGTATGGTGAGGGACCTCGACATGGACGTGCAGGTCGTGGCCCACCCGACGGTCAGGGAGAGCGACGGGCTCGCGATGAGCTCGAGGAACACCTACCTGACGCCCCAGCAGCGCATGGAAGCCCTGGTGCTCAAGAAGGCGATAGACAGGGCGAAGGAACTCGTGGGGCAGGGGGAGCGCGACACCTCTCGCATAAAGAAGGCCGCCCTCGACCTCATAGGAGAGGCGCCTTCCGCAAGCGTGGACTACGTGGAGATCGTCGACCCGGACACCGTCGAGCCCGTGGGGACCATCGACGACAGGGCTGTCATCGCGCTTGCCGTAAGGATCGGGTCCACGAGGCTCATCGACAATGCGGAGTTGAAGGCGCCATGATCCGACCATGCATCATCCGCTTGGATGTAGGCCAGATGAGCGTTTGCATCGACCTGCTGTTGCAGTTACAAAAAATACTTAATGATTTATAGTTGAATTGCCGAAGATTGTGTTTGCACCTTGCTTGTCGCGATCTCATGGTCGCTCAAGCAAGAAAATAAACGTTTCAGAGGGGGATAGCGTATGACAAAGTCGGATCTGGTGAATGCAATCGCTCAGAAGACGGGCAAGTCCAAGGTGGCGTCCGCCGAGGCGGTCGAGGCCATTCTCGGCGCGATCAAGGCCGCGCTGAAGAAGGGCGACAAGGTCACCCTGGTCGGCTTCGGGACGTTCGAGGTCGCAAAGCGTGCGGCCAGGGACGGGGTCAACCCGAGGACCGGCAAGAAGATCAAGATCAAGGCGAGCAAGGTTCCCCGTTTCAAGGCCGGCAAGGCCCTGAAGGAAGCGGTGAACAAGGGCAAGTAAAGGGCGCGAGCCGTACTCATCCCAAACGTCTCCGGTCGTGCTGCAGGGCGTGACAGTGCGGCACGACAGGAGACGTTTCACTCCACGAGGGGCTGTCTGCGTCCCAACGGCCGTGGGAACATCCCCTCTTCATACCGTCAGGGTCCGTGAAGGTGCTTTCGGGAAAGGCAGGCCTCTGAACCTCGAGCGGGCAGGGTCACCGCATCCGCGAGACTGCGCCATGAAGGTGCATCGAGCGATGGGGCCGTCTATCAACGGGGAGCGCACAAAGACCGACACCGAGACGGTGCCGTGACGGCGGGCGACACGTGACGACCCGCCTCAAACCTCCTCGGACGGTGATCGTCTTGATGCGCGTGTCCTTGCCTGCACGATTTGTTGTCGTCGGGCGGGACCTGTGTCTAGGAACAGGAGGTGATGCGCCGGCCCCGGAGGAAATGACCCGCGTCGGTCCCGGCGCTGGAAGCGGGCCGTGTCTGTGTCGAAGGCGGTGCCGGTCGACCGTGGCGATCGGTCACGAGCCCTTTTTCGCGAACCCCATCCGCTCCACGATCTCCTCGACCTCGCTCTTCTTGAACGGTTTCTGGAGGACGGCGTCGCTCAAGGAGGAGATATCCCCGTACTCTGATTCGAGGGAGCTCAGGCCCGTGATCATGAGGATCTTGACCTTGTTCGGCATCGCGATCCCCATGGATGACTCCATGTCCCTGATGCGCGCCACGGTGTCGCGGCCGTCCATGTTGGGAAGCATGAAGTCCATGCAGACCAGGTCGTAGGGGTAGCCGTCGGAGTGTGCCTTCGTGAAGGCGTCGAGGGCCTCTTGCCCGTCCTCGCAGAGAGTTACCTCGCCGTAGGAGGTGAGGATTCTGTCCAGGATCATCCTGTTTGTTTGTTCGTCTTCGACGATCAGTATCCTCATGCACTGACACCCCTTGTATTGTATGGTAACCACCCTAACTCTTCGGCAGTCATCCTGAAAAGTTCAAACTGTTTTTTGAGGTCTTCGGTCAGGTTGGACGCCAGGGCCACATCGCCTTGGCTGCCGGCCGTCTCCACCCTGAACGAGACCTCCTGGACCGACCTCGCCCCCGCGTTTGCCGCTGCCCCCTTAATGCTGTGAGCGTGGAGCCTGACCGACTGGCTGTCGCCCCGAAGGGCGGCGCTTTCCAGCGCTCCGAGCATGTTCGGGAACCCGGCGATGAAGGTCTCGACGACCGATCTCGCGAGCTCGGCATCCCCGGAGAGACGCTCGAGGAGGCGGTCTACATCGAAGACCGGCAGTTCCCCGACGGGCTCGACCGGGACCGTCTCCTCGGCATCCCGGTGTGCAGACGCTGCACCCACTTCGGTTGCGCCCGGTGTGGGTGCATGGAGTCACCCAGGATCCTGGTCTCCCAACCTCGTCAACACGTCGGCCAGTTCGGCGGTCCTAATGGGCTTGGAGACGTAATCGTCCATGCCCGCGTCGAGGCATCGCTGCCTGTCTTCGTTCATGGCGTGGGCGGTCATGGCGATGATGGGCACCCGGTGGTCGATCACGCCGGAAGAAGGGTCCCTGATCCTTGCCGTGGCCGTGAAGCCGTCCATCACGGGCATCTGGCAGTCCATGAACACCAGGTCGTATGTCTTTTCCTGAAGGGCCCTGACCGCCTCGAGGCCGTTTGATGCGACCTCGGCCTTGTATCCGAGGTTCTTGAGGATGCCGAGCGCGACCATCTGGTTGGTGGGGTTGTCCTCGACGAGCAGGATGCTGAGCGATCTCGGCCTGTTCTCGGAGAGGCTGTGGCGGGTGACGAGCTTCTGGGGGGCGCTCGTCTTGTCTCCGAGGGAAGCCAGACCCAGCACGGTTCTCAGGCAGTCGAAGAGTTGCGACTGCTTGACGGGCTTGGTGAGGTACGCGTCGAACCCGATACTGGCCAATCGCGCCGCCTCCCCCCTCTGGGCAAGGGAAGAGAGCATGACGAGGCGGGTTTCATGCATGTCTGGATCGCTCCTTATTCGGTTGCCGAGTTCTTCTCCCGACATGTCCGCCATGAAGGCGTCAAGGATGGCGATCGAGAACGGGTCATGGTTCTTCTTGGCATGCTCGATCTTGGCGAGGGCCTCTCCCCCTGACGATGCCTCCTCGTGGCGCACGCCCCAGGACTCGAGCGACAGGGCGAGCACCACCCGGTTCGTGGCGTTGTCGTCCACGACGAGCACGTGTCTCCCCGTGAGGCCTTCCACGTGTCTGACCCGCTCGGGATGGTCCCAGGCACGTACACCGAAGACCGCCGTGAAGGAGAAGGTGGAGCCCTCGTTCTCCTTCGATTCCACCTGGATCGTCCCCCCCATGAGTTCCACCAGTCTCTTCGATATGGAGAGCCCCAGGCCGGTGCCGCCGTACTTCCGGGTGCTCGACGAGTCGACCTGCGTGAAGGCCTCGAAGAGACCCCCTATCTTGTCGCGCGGGATGCCGATCCCCGTGTCGTGCACCGAGAACCTGAGCGTCACCTCGTCGCCGGATCTTTCCCCGAGCTGAACGTGGATGAAGACCTCTCCTTCGTGGGTGAACTTCACGGCGTTGCCCACGAGGTTCGTGAGGACCTGCCTCAGCCTCCCCGGGTCTCCCACGAGCATGACAGGGACATCCCTGTCGATGAGGAAGTTGAGCTCGATACCCCTTTCGGACGCCCTGATGGAGAGCAGATCGACGAGGTCCTCGAGCATGGATCTCAGATCGAAGTCGATGTGTTCGAGCTCCACCTTGTCGGCCTCTATCTTGGAGAAGTCGAGGATGTCGTTGATGAGTTCCACGAGGGCGTCCGCGCTCTTGTTGATGATGCCCACGTACATGGATTGCTCGGGCGACAGGTCCGTGGCCATGAGGAGTTCGCTCATGCCAATGACCGCGTTCATGGGGGTGCGTATCTCGTGGCTCATGTTGGCCAGAAAGAGGCTCTTGGCCTGGCTCGCCATCTCGGCCTTGACCGACATCTCGAGGCTGACCCTGTTCGCCTCCTCGAGGAGCCTGTTCGTCTTCTCGAGCTCCTCGTTCGACTTCAACAGGGCCTCCTCGGCGCGCTTGCGGTCCGAGATGTCCACGAAGCTCTCGAGGAGGAACTCCTTCCCCGAGATCTGGATGGGTATCACGGTCTTGAGGATGGGGATCCTCCTGCCGTCTCGGGTCAGCAGGATCTTTTCCATGTTCTCGATCCTCTCGCCGTGGTCGGTCACGGGGCAGTGTCCCGCCTCGGCCGGGCACAGGAACTCGTGGCACACCTTGCCCTGCATCTCGTCCGTGTCGTGGCCGCACATCCTTGCGGCCATCCTGTTTGCACTCACCACCGTGTGGTTCTCGGGGTCGATGAGGACGATCCCTGCCTGGACATGGTCGAACACCGCGTGAAGGCGTTCCTCGCTCTCTCTGAGTGCGTCCTCGATCAGCTTCCTC
>Ga0209720_1003252_pt1 | contig 11362 bp, 17 predicted proteins | sample AD_JPNMR3_MetaG_FD_184426 | JGI IMG/M metagenome (GOLD analysis project Ga0209720, IMG submission 184426) | Active sludge microbial communities of municipal wastewater-treating anaerobic digesters from Japan - AD_JPNMR3_MetaG (SPAdes) (version 2) | ecosystem: Engineered > Bioreactor > Anaerobic...
AAAGATTTTGGATTCACAAGTAGGGAAATAGCTTGAATCCGCTGATTGCATCAGTGAACACGCCAAAACTTAGTGGGTAAGTGCAATAGAGTGGCATCCGGGAGAGTACCGGAATTATTTTTTTTTTGTCTTCTTTATGTCCCCTAATAAATTCAGACTATCCGAATACGATCCGGATAGTATTCAACTTCCCGATGAAGTACGTGATTACACCTTTCAAGAAGTCTGTAAACTCGTCCGAATTACACCCATGATGCTAAAGCATTTTATTAGAGAGCGCGAATTAACACCCCCGACCTGTAATGAAAGATTTAATCATTATTACAATTATGAAGACCTATCTAAACTTATAACACAAATTAGAACAGGTGCATTAGATTACAAATCTCTACCTTATGAAAAAAAGAATGAAAAAGCGTTTGAGCGTTGTAAGGAATTGTACCTGCAAGGCGAGTCCGTAGTTGAAATAGTGTTAAAATTGGGGGAAGAGGGGTATCGTAGTGCGACCCCCCCTGAGAAAATAAAAACGTGCCGAGAAATTTTTATCAGTGATGAAATGGTGCGCCGGTGGGTTAATTTTATATCCGAACGACTTTATAGAGAATAATTGTAGGTGGTCGATTTACACGTTACGCAAGGCGAATCTAAGCCGGACATAAACATTCGGGACGAGTCCGCGAATGTTTTATATGCTTGATCGTATTTTTCAATCAATTGCGCCGAAGCCATCGCCACTTGATCCCGTAGCCCTGATTGTGCTATGTCATTTATTCGATGTGAGTGTATAACCACATCACACAAATTAATTAACGTTTTATAATAATAAAGCATTTTCATAGGGTCTTTCAACAGACATGGTAATCTATCCATATCACAGCCAACTGTAATACTTGCACTCATTCCAAAACTTTGGGATAAGGTCTCCCCTGCCCCGTCCCAACCGGAAGCCCTTAAAATTCCATTAAATCTACCGTAATCACTATTATATAAATTCGTCTCATTTACAAACGCATCGCCCCCGTGGCAACCACACGAAGCCCATGTGTTTTTATTGTAAAAACCCCCTTCATCTACGCTCAATGCCGTGTTGTCCAATGTGATAAGTAACTCATCATACTTCATAACATACCCATCGTTCCCATGTAAGAAGATGTGATTTTGCTTGCCCCCAACGAGTTGGGAAATAGTAATAGTGGTATCAAACGCTCCGTCCTTTAGGATTAAATCAACGTTATTTTGGGTATTATACGGCAGGATTGTAATTTTATTAATTACTATTTTATGCGTTGAATTATCGGTGCGTTTAATCTTAATTCCCCGGCGCACGGGACTAAAAGGTAAAAATGTCGCTCCCCCCAACCGTCCGGCTTGTAGATAATCAAACACTTGATTCATGCGAAAATATGGAGTTAAGTATTGCGCCAATTCATTAACTACCTCAATATAACTCCGGGACATGGTATTGGTTATGACTTCGTGCGCGGATAATCCTGCCGTTGTTTTTGCCAACACTTCAAGGGTCAAGTAAGGCACGTCCGCAATATACAGCCCTGAAGTAGGGGCTATTTGTGCGCACGTCCGGTCTATGCCTATCAAATTATCCAAACACGGATATTTTTCGCAAATCATTCTTTCTCTTTTTTAGCAGTTATAAGGGCGTTTACCTGATGCTTCAAATCAAGAGTGGTAATACCGAGGCTACCTAAGCATCCGGACAAAAATCCTGTAAAGGTAGTAATATAAATGGTTTCATTAACCGTGGGGCGAAAAAGTCCTACGCCTGCTACCAATGCGGTGCAGATAAAAAAACACCATGCCATTGTCCGCTTAGTGGAGTACGTACCGTCCGGATTTTTGAAAACTTCAAAGATAGCCATTTGTTTATCTTTTAGACGTTATTAAAGATTTAATCTCTGTTAGAATTTCCGACCGTTTACGTTCCGCCTCATAAAATTCTCTTCTAAGAATGTCTATTTGTTCTGCGTTATGTTCGGTGCGTTCGTTAATTCCCCGTAGATCACGCTCAAACATAACCTTAAACTCTTCGATGATGTCTGCCCGATGCTTCTCGTTGTGAGCCACTAACTCTTTTAATCCCTCTATTAACACCAAGGCTCTTTCAACCTTCTTATCAATTACAACATACGCCGCAATAATACTTGTGATTAAGGGGATTATTGCTAAACCTATTGTTATATATTGGTTCATAGTAACTTTTGTGCTTTACTTGGCTTCAACAGTCATTCGGGTAGCATTATGTTCTAATTGCACCCATCCTTTACCGTCGTTTAGTTCTAACCAAATCTCAAAGTAATCACCGGCATTAACTTCATAGATGCCGTCCGTTACCGCGATTGTCCCGCCGGGTGGAATAAAGACTTGGCAACGTGAGTCAAGATCAACCGTAACAGTTGCAGTTAACGCGTCATATTTTGCAATATAAATGGACGCACTAACCACCGTGTTCTCGGCGGTGAGGTACGCTTTTACATCTACTTTACATCTAATCGGATTCGTAAGCAGGTAAGAAAGACGGTTATACGAATGTGCAAATCCATGCAATCCCCTATCCGTTGTTTCCCCCTCAGCTTTAATTGGGATGTTGTTTCCCGCAAAAACAGTATGAACCGGATTGTGAAAAAATAGTGATCCGTAAATATGTGTATCTCGTAAACCGAAGTTAAAACGTGACTTTACCACACCATTAGTTATATCCGTATCAAACCCCTCTAGAGGAGTTAGTCCCCCTCTAAAGTGATTGAAGCCAAAGTAAACAACTTCCTCAGAACCTATACCAAACACATTAAAAATTACCGACGGGTGTTTTTTAATGCCGGACGTACCCGGAAATCCGAGAATAATACAACCCGCAACTTGAAAGATATTGCCAAAGGTAGCATTTTCTTCAAGGGAAATAATTTGAGGAGCGGGAGTCGTTTCATTAATACTAATCCACCCTGTTCTGTCTAATAAAACAGCTCCGTTTGTACCATAAAATCTAACCGGCTCAGTGAGTCCAACAAATGCCGTAGTTAAGTCTGTCCGAAAGGTATCTATATTTTCAAACCTACCCGGCTTACCTGTATGAAACCAAAATGTACCGGTAAAATACACCCTTTGAACAAAGGATATATCAAATAATTGTACATCGGGGTCATTACAAATGAATTGGAAGTGTTCAAATTCTACGGTACTTGAATAATCACCGGGACAACTGAAAACAATTCCATCCACTAACATGGTGGTTAGAATCGTTTTTGTAATTCCTTGTCCCCTCAATTTAACTCCATTAGTAATAACAAAAACATTGTCCCCCAGATCGATTAACCCTGCACCAAACTCATATACAACATTTTCTTCAAGAGTTATGGTATTGTACCAATACGACGTTGCCCCAATTATAACCTCAGTTAGCACGGGTTCGGGGAAATCCGAAATATTATTAACAACAACTACTTTTTCAAGTAGGTTAATAGGCTGATTTAGTCCCATATTTTATACCCCTTCATAAACAGTTACGGTACTTGTGCCTGAGGCACGCCTGCCGGTTACTTTATTTACCGGTCTATCTTCTCGTGTAAAAACGTAGTAAGCATTACTCGGTATTTGTGTGTCATCCGTGGTACAAACACCTCCCGAAACATCAAAATAAACAATTGCACCCCCCGGACGGTTATTAATAATTGCCGCTTTACGATTAGGATTGGCTAAAAGCAAGTCAACATTTAACGTTGTGATAGGGACAACGGTCTTAGTCCATGTTAATCCCTCAGTGTCCGCAGTAATAAGGTTTTTAATCTCATCAAGAATTAACGTCTGCGCTTGTTGTTCGGCAAAGGTCGCACCCCCTACCGGAGGGGATGTTGCTACCTGAGCGGGAAACAAAATCAACGCCTCTAATTGTGCAAGTAAATCAGGATCATCTACCGATACCGGAACAGAAACATCCCCCCGCTTGAACGATATACCAGAAGTTAAAGCAGGACTTAACAACGTAAACACTGCCGTCGCGGCGTTATATCTTATTTCCGGATTACGGAACGTTATTGTAATATCGCCGTTTACGTAACGAATGTATTTCAGCCCGTCCGGCTCAGTTTGTAACGTGATAGAGACCATAATAACCACACAATTAAGATCAAAGATACAGAAAATAAAGATTATGGCGATAATAATAAGAGGTGTTAACAAAAATTAATCCTATAAAACAAGCAAAAATTAATAAGTTAAATATCTGTTAAATTTTACTTTACCTATTGTGTGTCTAAAAATTTGCCGTAACTTTGTAACGTAGTTTTAACTTAATAACAACAAACAACATGGCAACGCAAGCAACAATCCCAACCCCTAAAGAAATGTGCGAAAACAAAAGACGCACATATTCAAAAGAAGTAATCCTTGAATTTTGCCAACAAAACGGCGGTGAAATTACGGGAGAATATGCGAGTAGGGATGCTGAATGGTTCACAATCTATACTGCAAACTATGATTTTACTTTCAAAGTGCGGAAAGGTGGCAAATTTGCCTTTTACTGTGTAGTAAGCAACAGACGTGATCCACAACCTACACCGGTGCGCTATAATGAGTACAAACTCCGCGTTAAGACTCCAGACATGGAGGGGTGTTCGGCACTTCACGTTGAAATGTTCCCTAAAACGACAAATATCGCCGAGGAGGCACAAAAAGCATTTGATTTCTTCTCAAAAAGTCATAAAGACGTATGTGTTCAAGTGTACGATCGAGACACTCTACAAGAAGTTTTATGTATCAAGTAATTATTCTCGATTTAGGGGGGTACTGCATAGGAAAAAGTACCCCCGCTACCAAAGAAGCGACGTATTTGCTTTTTTCTACGGTTAGAGCTATATTACCGTCTAATTTAAGAGCATCTATAATAAAAACAGGTATATGATATTTCTTACAGACGTAGATTACGAAGCTACCTTAGCCGAACCTTATCTAACTTTATGGACTACCATAAAAAATTTTTTTCTTGCGCATTCAGGAAAAGTTTATGCCGTGCAGAAACAGGACGACATTACCTTTCCCCCTGTTTACAACCGGATATTGACTCGGTTAGACCCCGCCGTAAATGTGTTGGATATACTTCAACAAGTAAATACGCTGACCATACCCAATGAAATTATTGGGGGTGTGAGTTTCGGATCAGTGGACGATATGCGTATAGACTTACCTAATGGAACGTTTAGATATATTTATTCCAATACGTATAATCAACCTCTTGCCGCTAAAGATTTATCTTCATTTTTTGGGACGTTACTCATTGGTAGCACTATCTACATTAAAGTAACGCGCCCGGACGTGGTGAATGGTGTTGTATCACTAACCGAGTACATTGCCTTTGAAAGTATTGCTAATTTTGAGGGATTTAATCATACGCTCGTTGCCACTGCTATCGAAACGGATAAGTATATCGACACTGTCGATCACAGTCCGGTAATTGGGGGAGATACTGCAAGTTTGGTGTTGAATGAGGAATGGATAGAGTACAATGTTAACTCTTACGTCTCTTATGTTTCTATCACGGCTACCGATGTCACGATTACCCGGCACAATCCCTACCAAGGAATTTATACTAAAATTTACGTAAGCACCATTATTCCATGATCGTTAACTTAACGCACGACCAAATACACCAAATTTTCAAAGATGCAGATTTTTACGTACCCTTAACCGGTAAGCAGTTTATCGGGCTTGAGAGTGCTGATAGAACTTTTCTGCACTGCATCATGGCTTTTATATTATCCGACAAGGATTTTATAGAGGTTGAGACCATTTACACGTTTGCCAAAAAAGACGAAAAGGAGGCAACTAATTATGTTGATAAGCATTGGATACCCATGTTCAATTATCTTATAGATATAGGGATAAAGATGCGGTTAACTCTGCGTATTTACGCAAGTCAATTAACAGATGAGGAACACCGTAAATTGGAAGCATTCGGATTTACTCAAGCTAAGGTTTACGATTTTCCTATGGAAACACGTATAGGTACGCCAAAGAGTGTTAAGGATGTTTAAGTGCTTCTAAACACACCGTCACGGTGCTGAGTAATGCTTTTACATTCTCCTTGCAGTTAATCCCATAGCTAACGCTTTGACCTGATCGGATTCTTGTTATTAATCCTGAGATATACAGTTCCTTAATACTTATAGATATGACAGGCTGAGAGTATTCGTGTAAACTTGCAACTAAATCTTTAAGTCTTACCTCTGTGTCCGATTCCGCCAAAGTCTTGACAATCCGGTAGCGTAAATCACTACTCAATAACTTGAACAATTTATCTTCCGTCAACATATATTAGATATAAATATATACAAAAATAGAAAATTATTTGCTATGTTTGTATTATTAATAATAATTAACTATTTATATCTGATTATAGTAGTAACTTTGTTACGTAATTTATCTTAATCATGTTGTTTATTAACAAAATATCAAACGAAGAGTGTCTTGCCTTGCAGTACACACAGACATCATTAAGTCAATTAATAGATTTTGTGGGTTTGCGATCTTTGCAAATTCAAAGCGGTTCTAAGACACTGACCCTTAATAAAGGAGTTAAAATCCGTCTTGGCGATTTTGTAGTGCTTAATAAACACACTAAAAAATGGTACGTTGTTCCCTACATCCCGTTCAATATCTGCTATACACACATGGAAGCAAATAGAGGATTTGATTGCGAATTACGCCCAATGCCTGTTTCACATAAATAAACATATAAATTATGGCAAAATTTGTCGCAAAGCCTGTTATTAAAGAGGCGGTGCAACTTACCCAACATAGTCTTCCCGAATGTCAAAAATTTTGCGGAGAAGCCTTACGTTATCACTCAGATAGAGGCTGTGAAATATATCATATATCCTATGGATGGGTGTCGTTAAATTTAGGGGACTATATCGTAAAGATTGAGGGCGGATTTTATAGGACTCCCGCCAATGTGTTCGAGGCAAATCACGAGCCGTATCAAGAATGAAAAAGGGGCATTATTACAATGCCCCTTCGTCGTACCCTTCTGAATACGAAACGTATGCTTCTTTATAGATTAGGACGGCACTGCTTCAAAGTATAGATTACGACGGACACCATACATACGGTCGTTAACATCGTAATTATCAGCAGGCAAGGCAAACAATTCGTATTTCAATGAAGTGGTAATAACATAAATACCCTCACCGCACGAATTATATTCTACGTGCATATCATACTCCAATCCTGTAATTGGATCCATGATAGTCGTTTTTTCATAGTTGCCGTTCCATGGTTTGTAGAGTGGATTAGCTACTCTTTGTCCATCCATTGTTTCTATGGTGGGGGCAAACGAATTGTAACGCACCAATTGGAACGCGCCGGGAGCGAACGCCACGAACCCATTTTGACCCCAATTGGTGTCTGCCATTTCGTCGTAGAAAAAATACATATCGCTAACCGATGCACCGGTATTGATCCCTTCGTTATTACAACAACCTACTTCAGCCAAAGAAGCGTATTGAAACACCCCAAATTCGTCGCCCGCACCCACTACGATAGGACGGTTGTTAATCCGAATATCGCGCAGTGGTTTTGCTACGTCTGCGATAAATCCTTGTTTGTATATAGCTCCAGATGTCCCGTTTATCAGACGCGCTGGGAGCGGGGCTACCGGAGGAGTATAAGCATAGGGAGGCGCACCCGTATTCAGATTGTTACCAAAAAGATTTAAGGCAAGTACCTGTAAATCGGCATTGATAGCTTCATTAATTGCGTTAATTTCGCCCATCATCAACTCTGCACGGAAATCCGCTGAAGATTGATAACAAATGCGTGCCACCTCAGACTCGTTCAGGGTTAATTTCGATTGTTTATATCGAGTTACTTGTACCAAGTTAGACTTAGGCGCGCGTTCCGTTCCCGGCGTACAAGCATCGGACGGAGACGATGTAACGGCGGAGGTGGTCTGTGGCGAAGTGTAAATCAACTCCACTGTCCGTTGCCCCCCGTTAATTGTTTGAACTTGAATTTGTTTGTATGTGCGAGTATTTAATTCGCTCGTGATAGCATCTAAAAGACCCAACGGGGTTCTTGTCAATACTCCTGTACCTTCTTTTGCCACTTCTACAAGCGCGCTTTGAAAGGGGGTACATATACCATTTACGTAAGCCATAATAACTTATTAAAATTTTTGTTTACAAAATTTCGTTAATTTATCAGGCTCTTGTTTTGAGTCTTTGAGTCCGACTATGACGCTCTGGTTTAAGTCTCTGAGTCCGACCGTAACGCTCTTGTTTTAAGTCTCTGAGTCCGACCTTATTAATATAAAAAAAATTAAGATTGTGCTACGTTCTGCGCCGCTGTGATTTGGGCAAGGTGGGCTTCTGCTTTCGCCACATTTTTTGGAACGCTACCATTATGAACACCTGCTTTGGGGTCGGGGACTGCCCCTGTTTTAAGGGTACTTGGATTGTAGGGAGGATTTACCGCTCCGGATAAATCTAAACCGTTTTTCGCTTTAACTACTTCCTCAGCAAACGTTTTTAGTTCATAGACATTTGCCCCGTCAGGTGTTAATGCTTTATGTACTCCGTCTTTGTTGAGCAACACCACTTCACCTAACTCGTTTTCTTGGATAACAAAACCTCTTGCCTTTGCAACTTGCAGGATCGGCTCTATAAACAAGTCCGGGTCTGCCCGTAATTTCATTGAACTAAGGACATTTTTCACCAAGTTTTGACGGAGTTTGAACATTCTAACTTCTTCCCGTTCTTCTTCCCGAACCCGTGGAATAATAACGTTCTCGTAATCCTCAACTTTCTTTTGAAAAGAAAGATTGGCTTTTTCGAGCAAGTCTATACGTTCTTGAGCGGTGTCATTCGTGAGTTTGGAATAATTCGTTTTTAACGTCTCTTCTCTTTTCTTAACCACTTCAGCAACCACCTCATGTTCCTTCATCGTTTTAAGTTCTTCAGAAGAGAGCGATTTCCATTCCTCCTTAAACTGTTTTTCGATAATTTTCAAAAATCCGGTTCGGGCTTCTTGGGTAGCCTCAGCCTTCATCTGAATTTTTAACTCAGGATTGTTCTTAAAAACTTCCGTCTGTTTCGCTATAATTTTTTGATACACATCATTCGGAACGATAGTACCCGCTTCAAGTTGAGCGATTTCTTCCGAATTAATGCCGAGGAGGGTTAGTAACGCTACTAATTTTTCCATATTTATAAAGTTTGAAGGGTAAACGACAAATTAGTTATTTCTTTTGTTCCGGAGCAGACGAAGATGTCGTCACGGTTGTTTTCGGTGCTACGGATTCCGGACGCTCTGTAACGCGGGTACGGGTTGCCGGGATAACCGCGTTGCCCTTCGTCTTTACAGGTTTAGGGGCATTTGCATTTCTTAGGATAAAGTTAGACTTTTCTTTATCTTGAAGAGTGCGTGTGATGACCGCACCAACCGGTAAAGTTTTTTCTAAGTTATCCGAAGTATCCAAAACGGTGCAGTATCTTGTTTCGGATGCGTGTAACTGCGATAACGTCTCATCAACATTAATAGCCATGATCGTAAATTTAGGGTGTTAATAAAGTTCAAAGTTACAAATTACGCCTATTAATGCGTACATGAACCTAAATGTTTAATCTTATTTAACTCTTGTAGGAATAGCTTGATGTCTGCAATTATACCCGCCCCTATATATGGGAAAATTGTCCGGGGTTGTTCCGGGAATCATTCCTGACCCATGCTTATAAGCCCAATTGATTTCATCCTGCAAGTCGCTTTTTAATAGGATATTCTTATCCACCCACCGAACACACTGAGGACGGGACTCATACTTTTTAGACTTACCACTCTTTGACGATTTGCCTGGTTTTATGCTCCCAACATACATATAAGCATTCAATCCGTACTCTTTGACAATTTCTTGATTTAATGCGCCATCGTATCCGTATAGTGCGTCCCGTGTCATTTGGATCGTATGTGCGCCTAATTTGCCCTGACCCACCACCGTCTTTAATGCTGACTGTGTCTCAGCTAAGGACGCTCCCGATACAATAGCCTTAAAAAGCAGATCATTAATAGGAACAAGTACAGAAGAAAGATAGGGAGTACCAAACATTACATTACGATAATTAGCCAAAAAATCTTGCTGTAATTGCGTGGGCTTTAGTCCCGAAATATCTAATGAAGATAAATAGTTCTGTATTTGCGTATTAAGGTCTAACGTTTTGTCAAAAAGGCGGGTGAGATTAGACACTTCGGACAACATACCGGCATCATCCATGGCATCGTATAACTGAGTGAACAAACCATTGAGCATTGCCAAGTTTTTACCGCCTTTATCTAAATATCCCTTACTCGCCTGCTTACTTAAAATCTTAAACACTCGCTCTAAAAACAAATCTTGCGCACCAACACTCAATCCCTCCATCTTATCAATGTATTTTTGATAGATAGAGTCTTTGTTTGCGATTATTTTATCAATAGCCATGTATTAATCCTCTTCTATCTCAGTTGAAGTTATTATTTCATCGTCTTCCTCTTCTATGTCCTCAGTATCTACCTGCTCTGAAGCCGGTGCAGGATATAACGTTGCAGACGCGGTACTTGGCTCTATTTGTGGATTTTCTTTCTTAAACCTTGCGATTAATTCCGCATAAACACGCTCGTAATTACCGGGATCAATGCTCCACCCGTCGTGAATCATACGATCTAAGATAGCGGGGGCTTTGCACGCCAATTGCACATCGTACAAAGTAATAATCCCAGACGCAAGTAATTCAATGTTTCTTTCATAAGAATTAAAAGAAACATCTATGTAAATGAGTAGAAAATCCTCTTTGTGAAAGACCTTCATTTCTCCCCCGTATTTTTTCCGGATCAATTCTCGGTGCGCCTGCCGTATTAAAGACGGAGAAGCATTAGCATCATTGAGCATTTTAATATCGGCTAAGATATGCTCTTCAGTTTTAAGGTCAAAAGTAGTCGGCTTAACTACCACGGGGGTAACGGGGGAAGTGATATTGATATAATATTCCATAAAATATAGAACATTATAAATAATAACATCAAAAATATTATTGCTTATTTTGAGTATAGAAGCATATTCCCGTTCACGATCTAACGCTTTGGCTGTCCCTGATTGTGCCTGAGCGATTAAATCTAAATGTAAACTTTCCCGTGCCAACTGCAATTGTTCTTTGAATAGTTCATTTAACAGCCTCAAACTTTCGGTAGGAGATTCAATGTATTGGATAGGAGGAATTTTGTTTCCCGATGCAATTTTCCCGCCCTCAAATCCCGAAGACTCTTCTTCGACAACCGTCCATCTACCGTAGGGAGATGCAGGGGTTAACATCCCCTTACCTCTGCA
>Ga0209720_1003258_pt1 | contig 11344 bp, 9 predicted proteins | sample AD_JPNMR3_MetaG_FD_184426 | JGI IMG/M metagenome (GOLD analysis project Ga0209720, IMG submission 184426) | Active sludge microbial communities of municipal wastewater-treating anaerobic digesters from Japan - AD_JPNMR3_MetaG (SPAdes) (version 2) | ecosystem: Engineered > Bioreactor > Anaerobic >...
TATATAATATACTTGCAGCATTTTCTTTTGGATTAGCAGCAAAATTACCAATAGAAAAAATTAAAAAAGGGATAGAAAAATTAAGATATGTAAAAGGTAGATTAGAAAAATTTAAAATAAATAATAGGTTAATATTTGTTGATTATGCACATACACCGGATGCATTAAAAAATGTATTAATAATATTAAATCGATTAAAAAAAGGGAGATTAATAACAGTATTTGGCTGTGGTGGTGATAGAGATAAACTAAAAAGACCTATTATGGGCAGTATAAGTGTTCAATTTAGTGATTATGTTTTTATTACATCAGATAATCCACGAACAGAAAAGCCGGAAAGAATAATAGAAGATATAATAAAAGGAATAGATAAAAAAACCAACAAAAATTATGAAATAGAAGTTGATAGAGAAAAAGCAATAAGAAGGGCATATAAATATTCAAAAGAAAATGACATTATATTAATAGCAGGAAAAGGACATGAAGAATATCAAATAATAGGAACAAAAAAAATATATTTCAGTGATCAACAGATTATAAAATCATTATTTGAAAAATAAAATAGTTTAATCGTTTTATTTTAAAATATTGTTTTACTTTAAAACTAAAAAATGCTTTTTAAAAAAACTAAGTAATAAAGTTTTTAAAGTTAATAGCAAAATTTTCAAATTTTAATAAAATAATCATTTGTGAAACATTTTTTAATGAGGTAAAGTTAGATATTTTAAAAGAAAGGGAAAATATGGAATATAAATATTTATAGATATTTTGGAAAAGGAAAAATAAAAACCAGTGAAATTAAGAATATATAAAAATAAAAATCAAATAATTAATTTTTTAACATTTACAAGAAAAGTAGTTGGGACGAGAGGTTTTTCTAAAAATAATTCAACAGGTAAAAAAGATTCATCAGAACTAATATTTAAAGGTAATTCTTTATTGACATTAGTAAGCATAATAATAGGAATTTTATTAAATTTATCATCAGCCTTTAATTTTTGTGCAGTTTCGATTCCATCATTTATAGTTTCCATCATTACATCCATAACAATTAAATTAGGTTTAATATTTTGTAATAATTCAAAAGCCTGTCTACCATTTTCTGCTCTATAGACTTTATAATTTTCAACTTCTAAAATAGTAGTCATAACTTCAACAAGTTCATCATCATCATCAACAAGAAGAACAATTTTTTCATCAGCCATAAAAAGTTCTCCTTTAAACAAAAGTTAAATTTAATTTATCTAAAATATTTTTAAAGTCAGAAAAAGCTGGAGAATTATCAGAAATATTTAATAATGATTTTTGAGATAATTCAAAATCAAGTATTTGATTATCAAATCTAATTGAGCCAGCAAAAATTAAATTATCATTTTCTTTAATATGTTTAATATATTCGTTATTTTCATTAACTCTATTAACAATTAAAAAATTTTTTGCTGTCTTAATATTTAATTCATTCATAAGAGAAATTTGTTTGTAAGCAGTTAAAATACCTTTATATGAAACATCAGAAATAATAAAAGCATAATCAGGTTGACTGATAGTTTTTCTGCTGATATGTTCAAGGCCAGCTTCACAATCTATTAAAATTAAAGAATATTTCTTTTTTAATTTTTCAATAATTTCCTTGACTAAATTATTAATATAGCAATAACACCCTGGTCCTTCACTTTTGCCCATAGTAATTAAATCAAAATTATCAGTTTCAACAATAGCATTATTAATGGCATAATTAAAGTATTCATATTTCGAAATAGTAGTTTTATTTAATTTATCTTTTTCCTTCATTAATCTATCTTTGATATCGCCAATAGTCAAATCAATTTTTAAATTCAATAAATCAGCAAGGCAATTATTAGGGTCAGCATCAATAACTAAAATAGGAGCAATTTTTTTTTGTAAAATATATTTTAAAAAAAGAGATGTTAAAGTTGTCTTACCAGTTCCGCCTTTTCCAATAAAACCAATAATTTTTCCCATATTAATTTATTTTAAATAATCTGAAATTTTTCTTAATAAAAAAATAACATGTTCAGCTGCTTTTTCTGAAATAGTACCTGTTCCGCACGCAGGAGTAATAATTAATTTTTCATTTATTAAATTTTCATCAACACCAAGTTTTATTAATTCATTTTTTTCAATATTTAATTTCTCTAAAATTGTTTCAGGTGATTCTTCAAAAATTTTTTCTTCATTAGTAGGAACAATTCCCCAAGCTAAAAAATGATTTTTCCCTTTTAAAAATTCATTTAATTTATTAGCATAGATTTTAATACTTTGAAAATAATTATAAGCATCAAAATTTAAAATATCAATATTAGTTTCCATTAGAATTGACCAGTCAGTGTTGCCACAACAATGAACGCCAACTATTACATTATGTTCGTGTAATTTATCAATTATTTCATTTAACATTGTAATAACCTGTTCTCTCGTTAAATTTATATAAGCAGAACCAAAAGATACCAGATAAGGTTCATCAATGAAAATAATTAATTGTTCGGCTAAATCTTTTAAAAAATTAACCTGCCAGATAGCTTTGGATAAAGTTGCTTTTAATATAGCATCAGTAATTTCTTCATTATACAAAATTATTCTCTTATTTTCATCAGTTAAAGATAAAGTTAAACTAACAGGTCCTAAAATTTGACCTTTAATTAATTTTAGTTTTTTACTTTCTTTTATTTTATTTTTAAATGAATAAAGCCCACAAGCAAATTTTTCTGATATTTTAAAATACTCAAAATTATCAGATAAAAAATTTTCATAAACATTTTGAATTTGATTATAAAAATCATTCGAAGTATTAAAATAAATTTTTTCATTATTTTCATCAATAACAATGCAGGGTAAACCTTCACTGTATTGAACATACATATTTTCAAAAAAATTTAATTGTGGAAGTTGAGGCCAGACAGGAATATAAATAAAATTATCAAAAATTAAATTTATTATTTTTTCTAAATCTTTATGAGGCCAACTGCCAATGGCAGTGAACATTCCTTTTTTTATCATATTTTTTTTCTGGAGCCAGCATCCGGAATCGAACCGGAGACCTCGTCCTTACCAAGGACGCGCTCTAACCGACTGAGCTATGCTGGCTTTTTTAATTTTTTTTTAAAAAAACATTTTATTAATAAAAATAAAAAAAAGTCAAGAATAAAATTGGTAGAAAAGTAAAGTAGGTTCATTATTTTTAATATAAAAATAATGTAATGAATTTAAAAAGATTAAATAAAGCAGATTTATTCATATTTAAAATTTCTAAATATGCATTTATATTATTATTTTCAAAATGCTTTTACAAATTGGAATGCATTTATTTATTTTATTCAGAATAAGTTATAAAAATATAGTAAAAAAATTTAACTGAAAAAATAAATTGAAATTATTGTGCTTTTTAATAAGAACAGAATAAAAATTATAAAAGTAAAAAAAATTTAATTATTTTAAATTTTTTGCCGATAATAAAATTATGAAAATGTATATAGAGTGAGGAGCAAGATTTAATAATGTTAGAAGGACTATATAAAATATTTGATAGAATATCATATTTGCAAAAAAGATTTAATTTTCAAATTAACGGATTAGAAGTAAAAAATGAAGAAACAGAAATAAAAAAATTTGATAATACAACATTTTCAAAAATATTGAAAAATGAAATTAAGAATAATGAAGAAAAAATAAATGAGGACGAAGCAAAAAAAATAGACGAAGTAATAAAGACAAAAGCAGAAAAATATAATTTAAATCCAAATTTAATAAAAGCAATAATAAAAGCAGAATCAAATTTTAATAAAGAAGCAGTATCAGAAAAAGGGGCAGCTGGATTGATGCAATTATTACCATCAACAGCAAAAGAATTAGGCGTAAAAAATATATTTGATATAGAAGAAAATATAGAAGGTGGCACGAAATATTTTAAAATGCTACTTGAAAAATATAATGGTGATGTCCAAAAAGCGCTTGCTGCATATAATGCAGGTTTTAATAATGTTGATAAATATCAGGATATTCCACCTTTTGTTGAAACACAACAATTTATTAAATCAGTTTTGAAAAATTTTAATGAAGAAGGAAATTTAGATGTAGAAGGGTAAAAATTTTTTAAAATGAGGAAATTTAATGAATAAAGAATCAGGTAAAATTATACTGATTTTAATTATTATTTTATTAGCCTTAATTTTTGGAATTTTGTATATGCTACAAAAATTTGGATTTGTTGATGTGGTTGGTTTTGTTATGCCAAAGATAGTTAAGATTCCATACATAGGAAAATACTTTGAACCAAAAATTGTAACTGGTTCATTATTAAAAGAAGAAGAATTAAAATTATATGAACAATCATTATTAAATAAAGAAAATCAATTAAAAGAAAAAGAGAATGAATTAAAAGGATTTGAAGAAAAATTAAAACAAAAAGAAAAGGAACTTGAAGAACGCGAAAATGATATTTTTTTGCGTGAACAAATAGAAAAGAAAAATAAAGAAGAGCAAACAAATAAAGAAAAGAAATTGAAAGAATTAGCGTTTTTTTATGAAAATATGCGGCCAGCAGATGCAGCAAGAAAATTAGAAATAATGGACCCATTGTTAGCTGCTGAGATATTGAATCGAATGAAGGAAAAAACAACAGTTTCAATTATTCTATCAAAAATGAGTGATGAGAAATCAAAGGATATTTCTCGATTAATGATGAAGGTTGAATAATTATTTGATACAGGGATAGTATCATAATAAAGGATTAAAAAATCAAAAAGGAATTTTATTAAATAAGAGAGAATTATAATATTTATATATAATTAAATTTTGAAAAGAAAGGAGGTGAGAAAAATGGCAATAGGAATGGTCTCTGCAAAAAAGAATTTACCTGAATACACAAATTTAACAAATTTAGTGTTTGATTTTAATGCACAAACAAATCAAATCCTGAATTTTGCTGAGGTATTAAAAAAGCATCAAATTTATAGTGATAATTTAATGAAATCGAATATTGTAAAAGAAAATTCTCTTGAAAATTCAATGATTAATAATGAAGGACAGGCTGCACAATTTATTCTGAATGAAAATGGAAATAATATGACAGATAATAATATGCAAATTAATTCTACAGCAACAAATACTGAAAGTAAAATAAATATTAATAACGAATTTGACAGCAAAAAAGTTTCAATGCAGGAAAATAATAGCAGTCTGGATAATAAAGTAGAAAATAAAGTTCTTTCTGAAAAAGTTGTTTCAGTAAATAAAGAAAGCACAAAAGAAGCAAATAAAGAAACAACAAAAGTTAATACAGAAAATAATAAGACTGAAACAATGAATAATCAGGAAAGACCAGTAGAAACAAAACAAGTATTAAAAAAAGGAAATGAGCCAACAGAAAGTAAAATTGAATTTTCAGAGAATTTAAAAGCAAGATTAGCAAATGTAGGTATTAATGTAGATGCTTTGAAGAATTTAATCAGCAAATTAAAACAGGATAATGATTTGAAATCTGTTAATTTTTTATTAGAACGATTGAATTTATTGTCTGCTGAACGGAATGAGCAAAAAGCAAATTTAATGATTATGCAAATTAAAAAAGTTATAAATGCAAATTTTTCGAAGATGAATATGCAAGAAAATATTCAGAATAATGAAATATTGAACAATAAAAATAGTAATAGCAATAATAATATTATAATCGAAGATTTGCGGACAGCAGCAAATAAGAATAAAACAGTAAAACAAAATCAGCAGACAAATAGTGAGGTTGAATTAAATAAGTCAACAAGTCAGAGAGTTATAGCATTTGAAGAATACGCTGAATATATTAGTGCTAAAAAAAGTATTAAACAATTGTATAGAAATGAAGAAGCAAATGATAAAGCAGTAAAAGTAAATTTAAGCGCAAAATCAGAGAATAAGAAGCAAGTATCTTCTGCTATTAAAGATGCGGTAAATAATAATGATATGAAAGAAATGAATAAATCAGCTGAATTATTATTAGTGAGTAAGAAAGCAAGTTCAGCAACATTAGAAAGTAAAGGCGAAATAAAAGCAGAAGTACTAAAAACAGAAACAGCGATAAAGATAACGAGTTCAGAGAATGCTAATAATTCACAGAATTCATCAAACAATTTATTTAATAACAATTTTTCAAAGAATTCAGAAAATGCAGCATTAGCAAAAAACAATCAAAATAATTTGCAACAAGTTTATAAACAGAATTTAGAAACATTAAAGAATATGGAATCATTCAAAGAACTCGTAAAGACAGCAAAGATATTATTAAAGAATGAAAGCACAGAAATGCAATTAAAATTAACACCAAAAGAATTAGGGACATTGGATATACAGGTAAGTGCAAATGAAGATGGACAAATAACAGCAAAGATAATAACAACAACGAATGAAGCGAAATCAGCAATAGAAAATAATTTACAGGATTTAAAAGAGAGTTTTAAAGAGCAAGGTCTTAATATAGAAAGTTTTGAAGTATCAGTAAGACAGGAACAAGCAGAGTTAGGAGAAAGAGCAGCAGCAAGTAAAAATAACAAGAAGAGCAAAATATTTAATGATGCAATAAGAACAGAAGAAATAAGTGAAACAAAAACAATAATAAGACCTTATGAACCAGAATGGTTCGGTAGTACAATTTCATATATAGCATAAGCCGATAAAACATGGAAGGCTTATCGGCTTCCATATTTTACATCAATGTTTAAAAAATTTTTGAAAGGAGGTTGATATGTTAATTGATAATTATAACAATTTGAATTATGCAGATACATCATATCAAATAAGTAGTTCAACAACAGGAACAACTTCAACAAACGATACATTGGGAAAAGATGCATTTTTAAAGTTGCTTGTTACACAATTAAAATATCAAGACCCAATGAATCCACTTGATAATAATGATATGCTTGCACAATTAGCACAATTTAGTGCATTAGAACAGAGTCAGAACATAAATAAAAATTTAGAACAATTAAGATTTGAATCATTATCAACAAATGCAGTTTCATTATTAGGCGCAGAAGTAAAAGCAGCAAAAACAGTAGATAATGAACAGATAGAGAAAACAGGAATTGTAAAAGAAATTAAATATAAAGATAGTCAGGCAGTATTTGTAATTGATGGCGAAGAATATTCATTTAGCGACATAGTAGAAATAAAAGTTCCTGCAAATTATCGATAAGGAGGCGCTTTGCAATGGCAATATATAATGTAAATAATATAAATATTCAATATCAGCCAATACAGATAAAACCAGTAAAGCGCGAAGAAGTAGAGCAACAGGTAAAAGTAGATGAAACATTTGAAAAATTATTTCAAACAGCATTAGATAAGGGCGTAAAATTTTCAGGTCATGCAATAACAAGAATACAGAACAGAAAAATAGATTTAACAATAGAAGATTTAAATCGGTTGAATAAAGCAATAGAAAAAGCAAAAGAAAAAGGCGCAAAAGAGTCATTAGTATTAATGGATGACATTGCATTAATAGTAAGTGTTAAAAATAAGACAGTGATAACAGCATTAGATGGCGAATCAATAAAAGAAAATGTATTTACAAATATTGATAGTGCGATAATAGTTTAGAATAAAAAGGCTGGACTCTGAATATCAGAGAGGCCTTCTTCCGCTGAATGATTGAGGCGGTTGTAAAATAAAAATTTTGGAAGGAGGTTTAACGCAGTATGATGCGTGGACTTTATTCTGGTGTTAGTGGCTTACTAAATCACCAGACGAGAATGGATGTAATTGGCAATAATATTTCAAATATTAACACAGTAGGTTATAAAAAATCAGATGTAGTATTTCAGGACTTTTTAAGTCAATTAATAGAAATAGCACATGCACCTGAAAATGGAAGAGGAGGCACAGGACCAATGCAAATTGGTCTTGGTAGTTCAATAGGTTCGATTGATAAAGTATTTACACAGGGCTCATTAAATCGAACAAATAATCCACTTGATGTTGCAATTCAAGGAAATGGTTTTTTTGTAATAAATGATGGAGTAGCAAATTATTATACACGAGCAGGTCATTTTTCACTTGATTCAGAAGGAAATATAGTAATGGCACCGGGTTTAAAATTACAGGGCTGGATGGCAACAAGAGACCCAATAACCGGTGAAATGCGAATAAGTTCATCAACAGAACCAATAGGTGATTTACAGATAAAAACAGGACAGGTAATACCAGCAAAAGAAACAACAACAGTAACATTTAATGGAAATTTAAATTCACAAAATAAAGTAGCAATAGAACCAATAGTAGTAGAATGGAGTAGTGGTGACCCAGTATCACCAACAATAAGTAAAATAAAGATTGAATTTGAACATGCGCATCCATCACTACCATATTATATCTGGAAAGCAACATGGTATGAAAATCCACCTTCTGGTTATTCAGTTGGTTCAGCAGTAATAGATGCAAATACAGGAGAAGCAGCCAGTGGAATAATAGAAGTAAATCAATATGGACAGGTAGTAAATAATTACATAAATACAAATCAGAATTGGGTAGTAAATGCAAGTGAACCAATAGAAGCATCATCAAATAGAGGAACAGTTGCCTTAGACCAGGTCTTTGTTCGAAATCAAGATGATTGCACAAAAGCATTATGGCAAATAAGATTTGCACAATTACCAGATGGTTCATTTGATTCAACAAGATATTATGTTCGAGTTTCATTTGATAATGGAAATAATTGGCATAATGTAAATGATGTTGTAGATGGATTAGGAAATACACTTGATGATAGTGCATATAGAACATCAGGCACAGCATTAGGACTTGGCGATACAACGAAAACAACAATATTTACTTATGTAGATAATTCAAGTGGCTCAAATTATATGGCAGCACAAATTACAATACCAGCATATATGTGGTCTGGAACAGCAGCAGCTGGTGATGTAATATCATTCACAACACAAAAAAGTGATAACACAACAGCATTTACACAGGTATTAAATTTACCAAATGAAAAACCAAAATTAGAAGATGAATGGGGACAATTCGTAGCATCAAAACCATTAGCAGCAGGAACAAATAATCCAACAAGCGGTTATTTATCAAGAGTGATTGCAAATGTCGGAATGAAAGCAGATGATTTTGTTGCAAATTTACAAAATTCATCATTAAATTCAAATGGTTTAAATGTAGCAGGAGCATCAAATAATGATAAATTTCAAATATTATTTACAAGTGCAACAAATTTTGAAGTTTATAAAAATGGGACATCAATTGGAACAGGTGATATAAGTACTGATTTTAATGCTGGTGGATTACAAATAACAGCAGCAACAGCATGGACAGCAGCAAATGCAGTATCAGGTGATTCATTTACTTTTACAGTATCTGGCGGAGTAGTAACAAACTTATCAAGAAATTTGAATACTAATTTAATTCAGGTTGATAATTCTGTTTCTTCAAGTTCACAATTTAAGATTCAATTTTCATCAAATCCAGCAAGTACAACAACTTATGCAGTATATGATTTAAATGAAAATCTAATAGGAACAGGTAGTACATCACAGGATTTTTATAAATCAGGAGTTTATATACCAGCATCAGCCTGGACAGTAGCAAATATACAGGCTGGTGATAGCTGGGTATTTAATGTTCGTCAGGTTGACAATCATCCATCATCTTATGTAATTAAATTTAATGATGCAACAACATATACAATTTATAAATTAGGATTACAGGTTTCAGATATAAGTAAAAGTGATTCAGCAACAACATTTGACACAACAAAAATTTCATTTGATGAAAATGTAGCAGCAAATACAACATTTAAAATTGAATTCACATCACCAACAGATTATAATATTTATAAAAATGATGTGTTAATAGGTGTAGGTTCAACAGCAGCAGCAACAACAGTTGGTGGAATGACAATTGATACAGGAGCATTTGGTGGTGCTTCATTAGGAGCAGGTGATGAATTTACTTTTGTAGCAAGAACATTAAACATAGACCCATCGTTAATAGTATATGATGCAAGTGGAACAGATACCGAATTATTTTATGATGGTGTAGAATTAACAAGTGCAAATTTAATTGCTATTGATACTGGAAATATAACGAGTGATTATAAAGCAACACCAACAGCAGAAGACCCAATATCAATACCTTGGACAAACTGGCATGGCACATTTAAAGAAGGCGATGTGTTTACATTTCAAACACACGCAACACGTTCAAATGAAACTGGATTTAGAGATTTCTTTAGAGTAAAAGATGCAGGTGGATATATAACAGAAATATTTATACCATCAGGCAGTATAACAGGCGCAGACCCATTAACATTTGAACCAAACACAACAGAAACAACGACCCCAAATGATTCAACATTTTATTCAGCAACAAATCCAACACCAAATGCAAGAGCATTATCAGGCAATCCAGTAACAGCAAAATTTAATAATCGAGATGAATATCAATATGTAACATCAGTAAATGTTTATGATTCATTAGGAAAAGCACATACATTAAATATAACATTTGAAAAGAAGACAACAAATTTATGGATGTGGTCAGTATTAGACCCGGACCCTGTTGATGCAAATAATGTAAAATTAGCAGGTTATGGATTACTTGCTTTTAAAGAAGATGGTTCTTATGACCCATCAAATTCAATCACATTTGAATCAGAAGTAGGTTTAAATAATGCTGATGCAAATGGTCCGATTTCATTTAAAGGAATTTATTTTGACCCACCAGATTGGGGTGGTGCACCACTTCCAGGTGAAGGTGCAAAACCAGTTATGATTACACCTGTATTTACAGACCTTGTTCAATTTGCTGCTGATAATGATGGGGAAGTATATAGTCAGGATGGTTATGCAAAAGGTACATTAACAGAATTTGCAATAAATGCATTTGGAGTAATTACAGGTTTTTATGATAATGGACATGCATTAGACATTGGACAAATTGCTCTTGCTAATTTTAATAATGCAAATGGTTTAATGTCAATTGGCGGTTCTTTATATAGAGAAACAAGTAATAGTGGAATGTCAAGAATTGGCACCGCCGGCACAGCAGGTCGTGGTACATTTGCAGCAGGAAATTTAGAACAGTCAAATGTAGAAATGGCAGAAGAATTTACAAATATGATAGTGACACAAAGAGGTTTTCAAGCAAATGCAAGAACAATCTCAACCGCAGACCAGATGTTGCAAGAATTAATTTCATTGAAACGTTAATAATTAAATAAAAGGGTGTTAGATATTTATCTAACACCCATATTAAATATTTTTATTTTTTTTCTTGATTTAAAGAAAATTTTATATTAAAATTTTTAAAATGATTAAAGTAACGAGATTAAATAATACAACAT
>Ga0209720_1003260_pt1 | contig 11339 bp, 6 predicted proteins | sample AD_JPNMR3_MetaG_FD_184426 | JGI IMG/M metagenome (GOLD analysis project Ga0209720, IMG submission 184426) | Active sludge microbial communities of municipal wastewater-treating anaerobic digesters from Japan - AD_JPNMR3_MetaG (SPAdes) (version 2) | ecosystem: Engineered > Bioreactor > Anaerobic >...
TCAATTCACGCGGTTACTGGAAAGAATCCGATGATATTCTGGAACCTATCCCATTGCAAACTTCTCTAACTCTGCAAACTGCCGTTTTGATGGATAAACTGGAATGGGAACCCTGGAGCATAATGCCAGGAGCAGCAATTCCTACTCGGGAAAGTATAGAAAAAATTCTGGCCGGTTATTATGATCGTTATAATCCATATAATCGTATGAATATAGATAAATATTATGCCCTGCTCAAAAATAGATTCCAGCAAAGAATAGACTTCTTGATGAACAGTGACCTAAAAGAAAAACCAGAATTGCAAAGGTTAATCGTGGATGCCCTAAAACTGAATATCTAATAAAATAGCCCATAAACAAATAAAACCCGGTTCATCGCCGGGTTTTATTTTTATGTGAATTTATCTGAGTCCTTGAAATCAGACTAAATTTATCTTTAACCTTTTGTTATATATTGTTTTATCCCCCTTGTCGCTCCCTAATCTCCTAATTGACTCTCCCTTAACACTTTACCTAAAAAAGAGCTAAGAGAGAGCTAAGATGGGATTCAGAGAAAAGACAGGCATTGCAAAAAAATCAAATTAAGTGACATAAAATATAAGAAACTTACTGAAAATACTGGAGATATAAAATAAAAGCATTGATTAAAGTTGAACAAAAATTAACTGGGTTCTTTTAGCTTTTTTGTCTTGTTGTCGGATTATATTTTCTGATTCTTTCTCTTCTCTACTGACTCTTATTTTATCTGTTTAAATAAAATATTTATATAGAATTTGTATGATTGTCTGAAAAAACTGGTTTACACAGAACTAACTTTATTAACTCTTCATTTTTACCGTTTAACTTAATAGCTCCTGGCATGATTAAAAATGATATTCCACACTCCTTTCCAGAAATATTTCCAGTCCGTTAAAAAAGGCTTTTCCATTTTAGCTTGGATATACCGTCTTTCCGATTCCACAATCTCTTCAAAAGTAGTGGGCATATCAGCATAAAAAGGAGGTATTAAACCGGGTTTCATTTTTAACCTTAATTCCTGTACCTCCTTCGGATAAAGAGAAAAATAGTGCTCACTCAACGCTCTGACTCCTACCAGTGAAAGCTCTCCTTTGAAAAAATTTATCAGCTGTGGCAATTCATCTATCCACATAGCTCGCAGAACCTTACCCCAACTGGTCACCCTAAAATCATTTTTAAATTTGCCTCCCTCCTGCAGTTTATTAGTTTGATAGACATAATCCTGCAAATATTCACTATAAGGATGCATAGTTCTAAGTTTATGGATATATATAATCTTTCCGCCTTGCCCCACTCTTTTTAGCCGAATAAAAGGACCATATGTGGGATGTGAATCCGTGCTTGGAGCTTTCACTTTCTTCAAAATAAAATGCATAGAGCCATTTATTTCCCGTTTATTAACCAACTCAAATCCGCAATAATAGAAACGACCCAGCATCTCTGTCTCAGATAGTGCTCTGTTTTTCCCCTTTGTTAAAGCAAAATACCAGCCTTGTAAGACTGGTATCTTGGGCATCACCCGACGAAATAAAAAATCAAAAAAATAAAGAGGTGCTCCTAAAACTGGAGTATACTTCTCATTGAACCTTCGCCGTCGTTCTGTGATTGTCTGACCTCTACAGATAAATACACCGCCTTCCATCAATATCTCATTCGCTCTAATCAAATAGCGATTTATCCTGCGAAAATCATTAATCCGGTGCTGATTGACAAATAACTGGTAAGAAGAAGGTTCCTTCCCCTCTATAAATTCATAATCCACAGAATTCAATACCAACGACTTATTCCGGTCAAAAGTGTTCAAATCCAGATAATCATTGATAAAACTGAAGACCTCTGACTGGTCATATAACCTTTGCCAGAGCGGAACTAAAACACTATCCTCAGGACTGTAAGCTGGATAAGGAGAAATATAAGGCTCATCACTCAAAACCGGTATCACCTTAGTATCTGGCTCAGGAAAATAACTTGCCGTCTGAGATTCCTCCAGCGCTTCCGAATGTGTCACCAGAGGAGCTCTCGCAAAATCCCGATTCTCCCTTCTAAACCGAAAGGCATAATATATTCCACCAAAAACAAATAACTCCAGCACTACACTCCCTAAAATCGTCCCCAACACTATCATCCTGGAATACTGAAACTGATTGAATATATACATCAACCCAAAAACTACCGCTATCGCATATAAATCACACTTAACAATCTGACTCGCCAAATTAGACGCCTTTCCCACTTTCTGCAAAGAATACTTCCCTCCTAATATGCCCACTCCAATCCATATCCCCGTAAACGCAAACAAAGACCTCCACCACTGAAAATCTGCCAGTATCCTCCTCGTCCCATCCTTAATCTTAGCCGCAACAAGAAAGGCTATAACCACGAGAAGGATGTCTAAAAGAAGGAAAAGAAAAGTAAAATGATTTTTTTTCATTTATAAATATATTATTAAATTTAGTCTGTTTTTGTTTTATTCTAATACTTTCTTAAATAAAAATTAACTATGTAGGCCTATACTTTCAGAAGATACAATAAATCTTAAAATCAGCTATATAAAAGAGCTTAAGAGAATAGTAAAACAAAAAAATATATTATGTTATAATCGCTTTATTATTATACAATGATTTAATTGATTTTATTTTTATTATTTAATTATATTTATTTATTCAACGAATAATTTGCCCCTTGTCAAAACCTATTTTGGCTCTGAAAGGAGTATCAAGACCCCAGAAGGTATCATCCGGACAAAATTTTAAAGGCATTGGATCGTCCATTAAATAAGCAAAAACAACAGGGAATATATCTTGATTAGTTTTTAAATGTCTATCATATTTTTCTGCTTTTACTGGATCAGGCCATCTAATTGCTACCATTGTTCCGATCATATCCCAAATAAGATCTTCGGGGATTTCTTCTCTTTTCAACTTGGATAAATTATAGCAACCTTCGGAGATGTATGGTCCATGATCACTAATTGCAATAACAATTGAATTCGGATCATATTTTTCAATGGCATCAAAATCCTTTGCCATTTGCTCTAAAGCTATATTTAAGTTTATAATCCAATTCTCTTTATCATTTGATGAATATTTGCCTGAATGTTCAGTATGGCAAGGATAAGGATAATGATTTACAACAAAAGCTTTATTTAAATTACTTTTAATTAATTCAAGTTTATGAAGTTGAATATCTGTTTCGGTAAAACCCTCTGATTCCAATAATCCCTTAGTATCAAATCTCATATCACTTTGAAATATACCTCTGATTAATGTATAAAAAAAATCAGATTGTATATATTTAATTTCTCTAGGAGGAAATAATTCATAATATAAGTCTCTATTATAAATTGCATTAGTACCGACATAATAATCGGTCAAAAGTAAAAAAGTTGAGTAACCATTATTTCTTAGAATTAAATTAGTATAAGAATTCCCAGAATAAGTATCACTAAACCCCTCTTTCATTTTATCAGTAAAATCAAGAAGTTTTGCCATACTAATCAAACTACTTTCTCCTAATGTATAAGTATCCTTATATAATTTAAATTTATATTTATTCAATAAATTTTGTAAAGGATTAAAAGGCAAATTTTGCTTTTGGAATACCCGTGAATTAGGAATCCCATCATATACAAAAAGATAAATATTGGGAGTTGTCTTAAAATGAATTGAATGCATTTCATTTGAAAGGTTTTTTCTAGGATAAATATTTTTAACGGGATTCCTAACAATTGAATAAATAAAAGAACAAAAAAATACAATTAATAAAATAAAACCTATATTTAGAACGGATTTAATATTTTTTTCATTCTTAATAAATAATGAAAATAACATGAATAGAGCCAAAATAATCCAAATATCAAAATCAACTGTTCTATTTTGTTTGAACATTACTCGTAAAGTAGGCAAAAAAATGAAAAGTAATAAAAATATACCCGTACTTACTGCTGCTCTTGTTTTATTAGAGTTATAACAGCAAGATAATGATAAAATAAAATATATTGATAAACCACAGGTAATTAACAATAGAAAATATAAAATATAGAAATATCCCATTAAATATTCCGTATTAACGCTTGCAAAATGTAGGGCAGGTATAAGAATTCCCAAAAGAACAAAAATTAATCTTTGAGCAGGTGATGTATAATCAGTATTAGCTTTTCCTTCAACAAAAATACCAATTAAAAAAGCAAAAATACCTAAGATAATAGATGAATATGTAAATAAGTAGTTAACTGGAAAATTGAAAGAAAAAGTTATAATAAATTTACTAGCAAACAAACCAATAATAACTATGATGCATATTATTGCAAGAATTAATGAGGTAATATGCTTAATATTTGGCTGAAAGCTCTTCACCAGATCTCTTATCTGAAGAACAAAAAAACAGCAAGCAGCTAAGGTAAGGGGAAGATAATCTAAAAAACTATGAAAAACCTTATTGCCAGGTATTGAAATTAATTGAAAAACATAAAATATAAATAAAAGGGCAAAATAATGCTTAGCAATAACCCATACATTTTCGGGAATAGTGAAAGATATTTTAAAAGTAGAAGGGAATAATTTTTTCTCTTTCTTTTCTTTTGCCAATGAGCGGGTTAATAATGTTCTAATAAAAAAGATAACATTATTCATTGTCCAGTATATCAGCAAGGCTGAAATAGCATTATAAAGTAAAACTAAAAATAGTATAGCAATAAAAATTGCTTGAATTAAGTCCTTTTTACTAAAGTTAGGAGTTAAAAAAGCAGCAATAATATTAATACCGGTCATAACAAAAGGAAGAAGATTTATACCAAATAAAAGTGCATCAGGTTTGGACAAATCTTTTATTAATCCAAAACTTATGCCAGAAAGATAAGTCGCATTGCTAAGCATATAATATGCTGCAAGTAAAAAAGGCAATTGAATTAAAAGTGGAACCGCCGATCGCAAAGAAAGTATAGGATGATATCTATATCTTTTATAAAGTTTAGCTATCCTTTTTTGTCTTTCTTCACCATGATATGATGCTTTTATCTGTTCTACTTGAGGTTGTAGGATTGATTGAATTTGCGCTTGTCGATCTGGATAAATTTTTAATAGCTTATTTAAGAAACTGATTATAATACTTGTTAAGATTGATAATAATATTAAAGATATACCATAATTATTTGTCAGCGAATATAAACCAATATAAAGGAATTGATAGCCTTTAATTAGGGGATAGAGAATTGTTTTAATTATTACCTCCTTCTATAGAGTACTTTATAAAGTATTCTGCAATTGCCTCACCTGCTTTACCATAGTTAACAATCGTTTCATTTCTGAATTTAAGAATACGATGGGCATTAAATTCCGTTAAAGCTTTTTCAATATAGTCCTTTATCATATCTAATGACTCTTTTGTTAAAATAGGTCCAATTTCTTTTTCAGCATATTCCATCCATATAGAATCCAACTCATCTCTTTCATAACCAGGCATTTCTTCTGTCTCTATTTTTAGTGTTATAACAGGTTTATTATAAATAAATGCAAAATCAAACCTTAAAGAAGAAGTATCAGAGATTAAAATATCAGCTTTTTTCATAGATTCAACTGGAGAGATGGAATCGTCCCAGTGAATATTATTAAAATTTTTAGTTTCTCCTTTTAATTTTTTTATTAAATCCAGCTCGGATATAAAAGATTGCGGATGAGGTCTTATAATAATCTCATAGCCATAAGCAGCTAATTTTGTTATAAATTCAGTTCCATAAACTTTTAAAAGACCCTTATCACCCCAGGATGAGCCTATTAAAATAGTTTTTAAAGCTGTATCCGATTTTATAATAATATCATTATCTGAAGAGTAAACATCAAGATAGGGAAGACCAACATTAATTAATTTTTTGGGTTTTAAATTCCTTTTTTGTTCCAATTCTCTAATAGATTTTTCCTGAAAAGGTCCTACCATCAAAACTATATCATAATAATCCAGAGAACCCTTCTTATACATTGCCAGATCATTAATAGAATGAAAAATATGGATAAGGTTCTTTATATTAGGAGATTTTCTTATAGGATATTCAGCACATCCAATATTTGGTGTGGTACAAATAAGGTTTTCAATTTTTAATAAACTTGCTCTCGCAAAACCCCATTTTTTATATCCTAAAAATTGTGATTCCATTAAATCATTATCAATAGTTAATGCAGGATCTTCAATATCCAGGGTATAATAAGAAAAAGGAATTTTATATTTAATAAAGGCATTTATTATAGGTTGAAATGTTGCCCAATATTGTTTACCTTCGCTTAATATACCTACTTTATTAGATTCCTTATTTTTTTTAGGGTTTTTATCCTTGCTAAACAATTTGAATATTATATTTTTTAATGAATATAAGAGGGCTGCTATGCCCGCTATAATTAAATTTATTAAAACGGCTCCAGAACCAGGATCAAGATAAGCATAAATAGGAATTGGAGATAATATAAACAAAAGTATTAAAATTATAATCATTATCTTATCCGTTTTTATGAAATTGCATTATCAAGAATATTTAAAAGGTCAGATGGAGAAACTGGAAGCAAAAAATTATCCAATCTGGAAGGGTAATTCATTTCGCCAGCCAGTGATAAAATTTCATCACTTGAAACATATTTTCTTAATTGATCTATAACAGGAAGCTGTTTAATTATAACTACAGATTTTTGGATACTTTCTTTTATGTCTTTCTCCAATATTACCTTCTCTTCTATGAACTTATAAATAGCTGGAATAGTAAATGAACTGGCTAAACCATGAGGAACTTTAAAGTGCGAAGATAATGGATATGAAATAGAATGTGCAATTGCAGTTTTCGTGTGATTGATAGCTATACCAGCAAGTGAACTTGCTATCTGCATTTTCTCCCTTTTAGCAATATTTGTAGGTTCATTTAAAACCTTATAAAATGATTGAGAAATTATATAAATTGATTCTTTTGCATAAGCCTTGCTAATAGGATCACAATTTTTATTCCAGAGTGATTCAGTAGAATGAGATAAGGCATCCAATCCACTGTAGAGGGTCTGTTCCCAACTTAAATTTATAGTTAAAGAAGGTTCAAGAATAACATATTCAGGCAAAAGAAAGGTAGACTCTAAGGAATATTTTCGTTTATAATTATTATCCCATATTGTAGAAAACTTAGTAAATTCAGCTCCTGTACCTGAAGTGGTAGGTATAGCAATTACTGGAATATGGCAAGTAATTGACCTTTTTAACCCATCTCTAAATATTCTACTAAGAATAGATTTATCTGGCTCTAATAATATAACAGACAGGATTTTTGCTGTATCTATAACACTGCCTCCCCCTAACCCAATGATATAATCAAATTTATTATCTTTATATTTTTCTTTAATTTCGTCTAATAATTCAATATCAGGATTAGTGATATTTTCCGCATAAATATCAATATTGCATTCAGGCAATATATTTATTATATCATCTATTATTTTATTTTTTGTGAAAATAGGAGCAGATATAATTAAAATATTCCCCTTTAATTGGATATTTTTTAAAGAGTTAATTAATCCGGCGCCAGAAAAAATATTAAATTGAGAATTATAACTCCATTGCATTTTATCCTCTGAGATTCTTTATAAATGCTTCCTTATTTTGAAATGTACTTGTTTTTGGACGTCCCAAATCTTCTCTTGAACCCTTTCTTACTTTTACTTCAAGCATAACTGGACCTTTACTATGCGTAAAATCCTCTATAACTTGTGTAAGTGTTTCAGGGTTATCTGCATAAAAATAATCTTTATAACCCACAGATTTGACCAAAGAATCAATATTTACAATATTTATCGCAGTTTCTTGTCCTCCAACAGATTCGTGGCAAAGATTATTAATTAATATATGGTAATAATTTTCTAATTTTAACTTACCTATAATAGCTAAAGCACCCATATGCATTAGCATTGCACCATCTCCATCCAGGCAAAGAATTTTTTTATTAGGACAACGAATAGCAACTCCTGCAGCTATAGAAGAACAATGACCCATAGACCCAACTGTTAAAAAATCGCAAGGGTCCTCTTCTCTTTTTATTCTTAACTCATAAAGTTCTCTTGATGTTTTTCCAGTAGTTGAAATAATATGAAAATCTTTGAGATTAGGTAAAATGAGTTCCAGCGCTTCTTCTCTCATCATAGTTAAGGTATTTATCTGGTTAATTTTATGAGGTTTATATTCCTGAAAAGTGTCCTTTTTTACTAGAATTGCTACAGGATTTTTCATTTCTATCGTCAATATAACTGCTTGATTAATTATATCAGCTACATTTGTAGAATTTTTATCAAGAATAAAATATGGAATTTCCATAGTATTAAGTAACTCAATCTGAATTCTGCCTTGTTTAATATGTTGTGGTTCATCTTTAATACCTGGTTCTCCTCTCCAGCCGATTAAAAGTAACATTGGAATACCATATACTTCTTTATCTGCAAGCGATAAAAGAGGATTTGTGGCATTACCTAATCCTGAATTTTGCATATATACCAATCCGATTTTACCTGTAGCAAGATAGTTACCCGTTGCCATAGCAATAGCATTGCCTTCATTAGCACATATTATATGATTTGTATTTTCACAAATGTCATTTACATACGCACAAAAATGCTTTAATAAAGAATCGGGTACTCCTGTAAAAAAATCAATTCCGTAATTTTGAAGAGTTTTAAAAAAAAATTCAGGGTTTATCATAAACGCTCCGGTATTAAATTTATTATTTCTTGAATAGACATAAGGTTTTCTCTTGCTTCATAAGCTCTACCATAAGTAAGAATTTTTTTTGCGGTATCTAACATTGCTGGATATGCACTACGTAATAATTGATTGGCATATATAACCATATTTACACCAGCTTCCGCTAATTCTGATTCATATATAGTATCATAGGTAGTAGGTACAACAACTATAGGAACTTTTTGTTTAAAGTTCTTTGCTCTATTACAAAATTCCAAAATTTCATCTGGTTGTTTTTCTTTGGAATGTATCATAATTCCATCACATCCAGCTTCAATATATGCAATCGCCCTATTTATTGCATCTTCCATGCCTGCTTTTAAAATTAAACTTTCAATACGAGCGATAATCATAAAATCATCGGTAACTTGCGATCTTTTGCCTGCTTTAATTTTTTCACAAAAATGTTCTATTGTATCCTGTTGTTGTTCTACCTCTGTTCCAAATAATGAATTTTTTTTCATCCCAATCTTATCCTCAATTATAATTGCTGATACTCCCAATCTCTCTAAGGTTCTGACAGTATAAATGAAGTGTTCAATTTTTCCTCCCGTATCTCCATCAAAAATTATAGGTTTTGTAGTAACTTCAAGTAAATCATTTATATTTGTCAATCTTGTGGTAATATCAATAGCCTCAATATCTGGTTTACCCCTAACAGTTGAATCAGTTAAACTACTAGCCCACATACCATCAAATTCTCTTACATTCCCATTAACTTCTACTTTAGTATTTTCAACTATTAATCCGGTTAAGCCATTATGGGCTTCTATTATTCTTACTATTGGTTTTGCATATAATAGGCGTCTCAAAGCAGCTCTTCTTATATCAGGAGTAGTTCCAATTTCTCTTAATGCATTATTTATTTTGGTTGAAGAAATCCCTTGGGTATATGGAATTTCAATGAGCTGTCCTCCCCATTCTGATATTGTTTCAATAACCTGTTGTCTAGTTTCTTTTTGAACACCTTCTTTCCAATCATCACCATGAATTACATAATCAGGCTTTAATAACCTCAAGTTCGGTCTATAATCTAAAGTATCTTGCGGTATAACTTCTTTTACGTTTTTTAATGCCCTAACAATCTGAGCTCTTTGCTCATATTTTAAATAGGGCAATCTCTTATAACTTGCTATAGCTTCATCAGTCAATACACCAACTGTTACCTCACCATATTTGGCAGCATTTTCTATTATATTTAAATGTCCAGGATGAATGATATCGGCACTCATAGCTACATATACCTTTTTCATTCTGTACCTCCTTTATATTTTAAAAAGAATCAAATTAGGTATAATATTTTTTAACCTAAAAAGATTTATACTGCGAAAATCATCGATCCGGTGCTGATAACTAATGGTGAAAAATACTTCCCTCCTAATATGCCCACTCCAATCCATATCCCCGTAAACGCAAATAAAGAACGCCACCACTGAAAATCTGCCAGTATCCTCCTCGTCCCATCCTTAATCTTAGCCGCAACAAGAAAGGCTATAACCACGAGAAGGATGTCTAAAAGAAGGAAAAGAATAGTACAATGATTTTTTTTCATATTTTTAATCTCACGCAGATTACGCTGATCCCGCAGATAAGTTATCTCACAGATTACACAGATAATACAGATTATAATTAAAATAAAAAAATATAAATATATTTATTGCTTCTAAATATAAATTAAATAATTTTTCAGGACATCACTTATTATTACTATTCATTTTAGTTTTAGGGGATATTATCATATATGAGCATTTACTTTCTAAATTCTAAATTATTATTTTAAAATTCAAGATAATCCACATTTATAATCATACTTAATTAATCAAATCCATAAGCTAAAGCGGCTTCATAAGTATTTCCTAATAAACCTGGACCTAATATATTATCAACCTCAGAAATAGAACCACGCACTATAAATGTTAACTCATTTAATCTCAAAATTAATCCTTATCTGTGATACATTATCTTCGTGAGACATTAAATTTATTTATAGAAATCAATTGTACGAGTAAGTTCTCTCTTAAAATCTACTTTGTAGAATTTAGTAATTTCTTGTTTTATCTATTACAATCAATGATTTTTATATTCCCTTAATATTTAGGCAATAAAACTTATTTCAATATAATTCATGTGCATTTATTTATCATTATTACGAAATTTAAAAAGTATAATGTTTAGAAAATTAAATATTTTTAATATATTAAATATATTTAAATATTATATAATATATATTTATTATTATTTTGCATATATATTAATTATTTTAGGTATATAGGATTGCATAGAAAGATAATCTTGATTTTTCTGTGCATTTTTTTCTCTTACTTTTGGGTTATTATAAAAACCCAGTTCTCTATCTTCTTTAATCTGTTGAATTAGTTCTCTATTATTTTTATAAACAATCCCGATATTTTCTTTTTTAACATATTCTGTATAATCGCCCACATTTTCAGATATAATAATTCTTAACCCTGTTAATGCATATTCTGCAAATTTTGTTGGAGAAGCTTGATTATTTATTGGTTCATCCTCTCTTAATAAAAAAGCATAATCAGCCATATTCAAATATG
>Ga0209720_1003263_pt1 | contig 11333 bp, 9 predicted proteins | sample AD_JPNMR3_MetaG_FD_184426 | JGI IMG/M metagenome (GOLD analysis project Ga0209720, IMG submission 184426) | Active sludge microbial communities of municipal wastewater-treating anaerobic digesters from Japan - AD_JPNMR3_MetaG (SPAdes) (version 2) | ecosystem: Engineered > Bioreactor > Anaerobic >...
CTATTTATAATAAAATTGTATCGCAAAAGGGTTTCTCGGGTAGACATGATATGCGGAGTCGTAATATTTTGTAAATTTATAAAATAATTGTTATTGCAAGACACTATTAATTTTTGAAGTTTAATATTTACTTGGGCAATGCGTGAAATGCCCCCAGTCACCAAATTTTATAACAATTTTTGGAGATAAATGTTTAATAAAATTTTGAATAATTTACCATGATTGGGATAGCGGAGGTGAAGCAATTCATGAATAATAATCATGTAACGGACATCCTTTGGTTCATTTAATAAAGATTTATCAAAGGTTAATCTGCCCTTACTAGAGCAACTCGCCCATTTATGTTTCATTGAACGGAGCTGGATCTCCTTTGGCGAAACGTTTATTTCTCTTGAAATATTTCTTACTTCATTTTTAAACTCTTCTGCAGTGAGCATAATTATTATATTTCAGGATGAGTGAGCAATTTTATGATACGTTCTACTAATTCTCTTAGTTTATTTATATCACTTTGATTAGCAGATAAACTTTTATATAATTCTTGCCTGAAATCTATAAGACTTTTATTACTTTCTTTCCAATAAGGATGTTCGGCAATATATTTTCCCATGTTTCTTGCAATGATTTCTGCCTCTTTTATATTATAATTTTTCAATTCCCGATAGATAGTAAATTCTTCTGGCGACATTTTTTTCTCTTGCTGTTCTTTTTTTGATGCATCTATCTCATTAGCCATTTTTTTTAGCTCTTCAAGAGTTTCTTTTGTTTCTTTTTGCCTTTGATTAAACGATTCCACTAAATTTTGCGCCTTTTCGCCTATTGAGATTAAAAAAGGCATTTGCAAACCTGACTTTTGTATCAATAATTGAATTCTTTTATTCAAATTATATATTTTTTCAATATCAGATTCATCGCTCTCATCTAATTTTTTTAATGTATTAGCATCTAATTTATAAATTTCCTTTATTTGCCCTATATCAGTATTTTTTGTATTTTGTTTTACCAATTCTGCGGTCTTTTTTCTTAATTCATAATTAAAATCATCATTTGAAATAAAATTGTTATATAATATTGAATATATATTGGTAAAAACCTTGTATATATCTAAATATTGCCCTAAAAAGGAATCTGGTGATAATATTTCGTAGATATTAGTTAATTCCTTATAAAATTTATAATAAGCCTCTCGTCTATCAATATCTCTGAAATAATCAAGGATAAATGGGACTTGTTGATTAGTAGATAAATTTGAGAATTTTGATATATATTCTTTTTCGCCTTCTTCTATTAATTGTTTAAATTTTTCTCTTAAAACTTCTATATCATTAACAATACCTTCAATGTCAGTAGAATCAAAGGCTAACGCTTTTTCTAAGTTGTCAAAAATTCCAATAAAATCTACAATCAGTCCGCAAGTTTTTTTATTACCATTATCTTTATCTTCATAAGGTCTATTAACTCGGGCAATAGCCTGCAATAGCACATGATCGCGCATGGGCTTATCTAGATACATGCAATATAAAACAGGAGCATCAAAGCCTGTGAGCAGTTTCTCTGTGACTATCAATATTTTAGGATTAGAATCGGGATTGCGAAATTTTTTTCTTATTTGTTTTTCCTCATCTTCGCTCAAATGATATTTAGATAAATATGTGTTATCGTTATAATTAGAACTGTAAACGACAGCCGAATATTCTGGTGGCAAATGTTTATCAAGTTCATCCTTATATAGAGCACATGCTTCTCTATCAACTGCAACTAGGAATGCCTTGTAGCCTAATTTTTCCACATTGTTTTTATAATGATCAACGACAAATTGCGTTACCTTCTCAATTCTATCTTTATTTTTCAGCATATTTCGTAGATTTACAGCCCTGTCAAGTATATCGTTCAATGTTTCTATATCGCTCACACCCTCTGCCTCTGCAAGTGCCCAAAATTCATGTTCAAGTGTGTATTTATCTACCTGCAATTCATTTGGAGCCAATGTATAATATAATGGAACAGTAGTGCCATCTTCTATTGATTCACCAATGCTATATTTATCTAGATAGCCATGAGGTGGATCATCTTTGCCAAAAGTTACAAATGTGCCTTTACCATGCTCACTTTTATCTATTGGGGTTCCAGTGAAGCCTATAAACTTAGCATTTGGTAGAGCTGATAACAAATAGTTGCCAAGTTTACCGCTGGTGCTGCGATGTGCCTCGTCTACCATCACAAAAATATTTTCCCTCTCATTAATATTTGGTTGTAATCCTTCAAACTTATGTATCATAGACACTATCAGCCCCCTGGTATCTGCTGATAACAATTCCTTCAAATGATTAATTGTCTTGGCTAGTTCTACTTTTTCAATACCTATTGCCTTAATATTTAAAAATAACTGACTTTCCAGTTCATTTCTATCAACTAATAGGATGACTGTAGGATTTTCAAATTTAGGGTTTTCTATTATCTTTTGTGCTGCCACTATCATAGTATAAGTTTTACCAGAACCCTGTGTGTGCCATATCAACCCTCTTTTTTTATTTTTATCTTTTGCTCTTTCTACTATTTTATTCACAGCCCTAATCTGGTGTGGACGCAGTACGACCTTTTTTAACACTTCATCTTCTTTAGCAAATAATATGTAGTCTAGGAGCAAGCGTACAATATTTTCTCTGCAAAAAAATGTTTTTACTAGTGTTTCAAAGTCTCTTTTGAAATCACTTTTCCATGTGAATAGTGACTTTTCTGATGTATTCCATGTGGCACTATAATAAAATTTTATTGCTTGAGTTATAGCATATAGTTGCATCACAGCCATCAATTTAGGTCCTTCGGAATGATATCGTCTAATTTGCTCTAATGCTTCATTTATAGCTGTCTGCTTAGTTGGAGCCTTGGTTTCTATGAATAATATTGGCACTCCATTTATTAGAAAAACCAGATCGGCTCTGATAGTATTTTTACCATTACTATACTCAAATTCGTCAGTCACTTGATAAATATTATTGTCAAGATTGTATTCATCTATGAGAGTTACATTTCTGCTTCTTTTCTCTTTTTGCCAATATATGGTTCGCAAACCTTTCAAATATTCCCACACTACCTGATTGCCATTTATGTTTGCCTTTACATTCTCTATTTCCTTAATAATATTTTCTGCGATTTGTTCATTTAGAAAATCAGAGTTTAGTTTTTTAAGTTGATTAATAAAAACATCTCTAAAAATTATATTATTTGAATTTTGTCGCATTTTTAAAGCCTCATTGGGTGTCACATATTGCCAGCCAAGTTCTATATATGTGGTTTTACCATTGTTGGTAGTATATTGCACCTTTTGCTCTTGCACATAATGTTTTATTGGTTCCTGGACATAATTTTTTTCTCTAAAATCCATATTTATTTATATTATGAACAAATTTACATTATTTTTCTATATTTTTTTGCATAGTAGAGACAATTTATGAATTGTCTCTACGGGTTGTGATTTATTATTTATTTCAATTTCTTTATCGGTTATTATTAATATGCCATGAATATGATTTGGCATAATAGCAAATTCATCTAATTGTATATTTGGATAATGTTGTGGTATTTCTCGCCAATATTTGTCAGCAATTTTGCAATAATTATTTAATATCATTTCACCATTTATTATTTTACCAAACAAACGCGCATGTATATATGTAATAATGGTAATGAAATATGCACCTGGTTTGGAATAATCATAACCTTTTAATCTGGTAGATTCTATGAGATATTTATTTTGAAATATTGTCATAATTTTTTTAAAATATAGAGATGATCTGTGAAGTTCTCATATTCAAAAATTAAGGCAATTCATTAATTGCTGTTACTCTAATTTTTGCTGTCATAAGATTATGCAAAAGTGTTTTGAATAGATCCTCAAGCGCCTGCTTCTTGTTCTCTTCAGCTTCTATTTTAGCATCAATGGCAGAAAGAATGGAAGCAATTTTTTGCTGAACGAAAAGAGGGGGGAGAGGGATTTTTTGTTCTCTTAATAATGAATAATGTCTGTTATATCCTCTATTAGGAATCTTTATATTTAATAAAGCAAAATAAAAAAACTCAGGTAATACAACAGAAGCATTTGGAGTTAAAACTTTAGTTCCATCTGCTCCTATAACAAAAGGGAAATTAATAAATTTTATTATTCTTGTATGATCTCCAAAGATTATTACAGGCAAAGTTCCTTCATATACATATTTTTCGTAATCGCAATAACCAGCGATTAAGCTCTTTCCTTGATCTACTATAGGATATTTCCCATAAACTTTATATTCTTGCTGTTTAACTTTTCCAACTTTAATTGGCTCTTTTTTAATACATTTTTCAAAAAATACCACTTCCCAATCTTCTGGCACTTTTCCGATTTCAGTTTCCTTGAGTGGAACGTTTTCTGTTTCCTCTGGCGGCACGGGACCGTAGGTGAACAGGTGCTTCATCATGGATTTTTTGAGAACTTTTGTGGCGTCTATCACCGCTTGGGTTTTCTCCTTTGCCTCCTGCACCGCAGAAAGCACAGCGGCAATCTTTTGCTGCTCGAGAAGTGGAGGGAGGGGGATTTTTATATGCTGTATTGATTTACTAGCATGTTTTATAGTTATGCCGGTTTTATATTTTTCAATTACATCTTGTACAAATTTAGTTTTTAAGATATAAAAAAGAAAATTTTTATCTAAATTTAGTGTTTTAGGGGTAACTTTTCTAATCCCAGAAGAGTAGGCACCTTTAAAACCTTTTGTAACAATTCCTGGAGACCCATCAAAACTCATAAGTATATCTTCCTCATTACATAATTTGATATTATCAGATTTTGTATATAATAATTCTTGCAAACCTGCTGATATATTACCTACTCTTATAAATATAACACCCTCGCCTTCTCTATTGTATGATTCACTGCCAGGTTCTGTTCCTCTATCAAAATTACAATAATCAAGTACTCTCACTACTTTCCATTCTTCTGGCAGAGGTCCGAGTTCTGTCATTTTGTAGCCTTGCGGCAGTATGTCGGTGGTGGGTGGGTTCATAATGATGTGTTTCTATGGGTTAATTTTTATGGCAATGTCTGAAAAATGTTGCAATAAATGTTTATACCTAAAATTCATATATTCTTCTTTTGTTCGCAATTATCATAATATATTTTTTTTCTCATAACTGAACTTTTAACTGTCTTAACATTTGAAAAGTGTCAACACATTCAATATCAAATTCTTTACATACATTAGGTATCGGAATTCTACTTTGTTTCTTTAAATTTAATCGTTCTTCAGTTGCTACAACACCTTTATAGGCTTTTGCGTAAGCTATTAACCATGCATCCGCAATTTCTGCTTTAGCAAATTCATGTTTTGCCTCTTCAGTAAATTGTTGATTTGAATATGACCACTCCATTAACTCTCTGTAATCTATCAATATTTTATTATCTTCGGTGGAATGAAAATAGCCATAAAATGAGCTTTGTATCCATTGTTTTAATTCGTCATCTTTTCTTATTAACTCGTTTCTAACTCGATCTATGCTACAGATTTTTCCGTCTCTTCCCAGTTCGATTAATTTTTCCCAGAAAGATGGCGCAATATCAAATGCATAATATCGTTTATAAGCTTCTATGAAAATGCTTGAATCTAGCACGAATATTTTTTGATCATTATTCATAATATACTATATCTATTAAGCATTAAATTATCAAATGTTTCCCCATAACAACCTGTTAAGCGATAAGCCTCTTTATAGAGAAGTTTACCTTCCTTTACAGCCTGTATAACTGCTTCTCCAAAGCGTCGCCCAAGACGCAAGTTTAGAGTTGCATAGAAATTTCCACCTTCCTGCTTATTAGGTCTAGTTCTCACTTTTCTTTGATAGTCTTCATAAAAATCAAAAAATTCTCTTTGATTAATTAAGCCCAAATCAAGTAGTCTTCGAGCACAAACAATTTCACTTACCTTAAATTTTGTTGCCAGCAACTGATAGATATCTGATTTTGGGTTAGTTTTAATTTCATTCCAGTATATTCTAAGAGGGCTCTCTGGTACAAGAAACTCGGCTGCAACCTTATCGCATATTTGCTCAATTCTATCATTTGCTGGTTGTAAATTATACAAATCAAAAGAAGCACTTCTACCAAGCCATAAATGAGCTAATTCATGAGCAATAGTAAACATTTGTGCTGCCTTACCGTCTGAGGCATTGATAAAAATAAATGGTGCATATTCATCTACTAAAACAAAGCCTCTGAACTCAGACACATCTAATTTTCGATGTGTGTTATTACCAACAATGCCACTTTTAACTACAATAATTCCTATTTCTTCTATTTTTTGTTGGAGAAAATCTAATGCTGTAGACCAGTTTGTTTGTTTTTCTGCCCAATTATTATTTATTCCAAGAGTTTTTATAATATTTTCCACAATACTTTTAATAGAGCTCTCTTTTGAACTAGAGCCAACAAATGTTAATGGTTTATGACCATTTTCTATTAGGTATTCCCTCATCCATGCCTGTCTTCTTTTAAGTTCCATAATAGTTTCATAAAGATCAGAGCTTATATTTGATTTAGCGTTTGGCAAAGTTCTAAAATGTGGTAGTGGCATTTTTTCTTCTGGAGGTTTGGAAAGAAACAAATAACCAAAAGGAACAGAAACATCCTTTGCAAGATTTTCCAACTGATGCATAGTTGGTTTGGAAGTCCCTTTTAACCATTCATCAATTTTAGGAAATTTATTTTTTATATCCCCAGTTTCTTTTTTATTAATTGCCCACTGGAGAACATCAGGATTTATATCAACGGTTATACGGCTCATACTGTTTTATCCAAATTTATAATATTAACAATTTTCTCTAACATAGTATCTGCTCAATTTTCTAATATTAGCAAATATAAATTTATTTTTTCTCACTCCCTCACCTCCCAGTGTCCGCTTTTAGTAAGGCCAATGCGCTTGATTATATCTTCTTTCAGCGTTTGCTGAAGTTGAGATTTTGATTTTTTATTTTGTTGCTCACTCACAATTTCATTAATAATTTCATCTGTACATACATAGGAATGATTGATTTTTTCTGGGAGGAAATAATTGTATTCCGCACCATTTTTCTTTGCTACCGCTTTAAAATCTTTTTCCATAGTACCTCCTTACAATATTTTAACACTTATATTTTACTTTTGCCATACTCCCATTTCTTTAAGGATTGTTTTCAGTTTTTCGTCGGCTTGTTTTCGTTCTTCCTCTGCTTCTTTGAGCTGCACTATAGCGTCCTCAAGGTCAAGGGTGTCATCCTCGCCGTTCTGGGCAACATAACGGCTGGGGTACAGGTTGTAATCGTTTCGGGCAGCTTCTTCCTTTGTAATAATCTTGCTGATGCCTTCCTCTTCGTTCCAGCTGAGATATTTGTCGGCAATCAGTGCAATGCTTTCGTCGGGCAGGTAATTCTTTGGTCTGCCTTTTTGAAAAAGTTTGGAGGCATTGATGAGCAATATTTTATTCTTCCGTTCCGTCGGTTTAACCTTGTTGATTACAATAATTATACCTGGGGCAGTGGTATTGTAGAAAAGGTTTTCGGGTAATAACAGTACAGCCTCCACAAGGTCGTTCTCTACGAATTGTTTTCGGATATCGCGTTCGCGGTTGCTACCTGCGTTTCCACTGCCACGAGACACAGCACCAGTATCTAGCACGACTGCCATCTTGCCTTTGTCATTAAGCGAAGCATACATATGTTGAATCCAGCCCCAGTCGGCACTGTTGGAAGGCGGATAACCAAATGTAAAGCGGTTGTAGTTGTCGTTTTCATACACAGTTTGCGAAAAATCCTGATTCCACATGGGATTAGCAGTAACGAGGTCAAATTTTCTGAGCGAACCCTGCGGCGTAAGGAATGCGGGGTGATTCATGGTATCGCCAAGTGCGATTTCTGCCTCCATATCATGAATAAAAACATTCATCTTTGCCATAGCAAAAGTAGAATGCTGTATTTCTTGTCCAAAGAACTTAACAGGATCTATTTTACCTTCTTCATTTTCGTTAATTTTAAACTTTTCTTTGAATCTTATATAAGCTTTAATGAGCAATCCGCCAGAGCCGCAGCAGGGGTCGTACACTTCATCACCTGGTTCGGGATCTAGAATGTGCGACATCAGGATGGCAACCTCGCCGGGAGTATAGAATTCGCCAGCACTCTGTCCAGAACCTTCGGCAAATTTACGCAGTAGGTATTCGTAAGCTCTGCCAAGTATATCGGGCTCTACGTCGTCAAGGCCAAGTCTATATTTGCTAAGGACCTCTATCAGCCCTTTGAGAGCATCGTCACTAATTATTCTCTGCCCACCAGCAGATTCATTGAAATCAATAATATCAATGACGCCATTTAATTTTTCATTTTCACTAGAAATTTTTCGCACAACATCAGTTAAATACTCACCTAATCGTACAGTTTGTTTTTGTACGTCGCTCCATCTGGTACCTTGGGGCAGGTAAAATCTAACATTATTATGGTCTGATTCAACAATTTTTTCAGCTTTTTCAATAGTTATTTGCATTTTTTCTGCAAATTTTTTAACCTCATCTTCATATACATCCGATAGACGTTTTAGGAAAATAAGGGGTAGGATATAATCCTTATATTTGGGGGCATCAATGGGACCACGCAATTTGCATGCAGCATCCCAGAGCCATGTTTCAAGTGATTTGATGTCTAATCCTGTTTGATTTGCATTCATTTGATATAATTTTTTGCAATATTATGTGTAAATTATTATCGTTGTTTTTTCAACTTTGAGCAAAGTTATTAAAAAAGTTGAAAATAAAATAATAAATATGTTGCAAGGGGTTGCAACCCCTCGTTCAGAGTGGTGGCAAGATATGTAGTGGCGGATTAACATTCGCCCAAATGACAATGTGATATGACAACAAGGATGTTGCCGACACATTGTTTTCGCATTGTTGCGAAGGGTTCAATCTTTTGCTTATGCAATAATTGCAGGTATTTCGTAACAAAGCCCCAAATATCTAACTACTTGCCTCTGAATAATGGTTTGTGAACCATTGTATACAAATAATGATTAACATAAATAATTGTTATTAATTAAAGCCTTATACGATATGATGATTTTGCTTTTCATCAATCAATATTTACTCAATGTATTTTCGTAATTTTTTTTTATGCTATCAACTAATGATGGCGGTTTTAATACTTTTACATTATAGCCATAAGATAAAATCTCCATTACAAAATCGTAAGTTATGAAAATTTTCAACTTAATCACGAGTTCACTATCATTATCTATAATTATTTCTTGCGAGCTGTGCAATGGTAGCGATTTAATATATTTACCTTGTTCTGGTGTAAATGATAATAACACTTCTTCGGGCTTCAAATCATCTGGTCTAACAATTCCATAGCAATATTTAAAATATTCATTTGCATCAAAATCTGTTGGCTCTGGAAAAGTTACGTTTGTTATTTTAAGTAGAGATATTCTGTCAAGAGCAAAAGTTTTAATCCTTTTGTCGGCTATATCTCTGGCAACCAAATACCAGCGGTTTTTGAATTCCTTCAAAATATATGGTTCTACATTGCGAAGTGTGGCTTCATTTTCATAAAACTTTTGATGATTAAAAGTAATCAGTTTATGTCCTTCAATGGCATCTTTTAAATCTAATAAATATTCTGTGCCAAGAGGTGTATGCATGTCTAAATGGACATATTTAGAAATATTTTCGCTAAATCTGAATGCATTTATAATGTCAAAGTATTCTAATAATCTCTGATTCTCATCGGTAGTGTCGTCTATATCTATATAGTATTTTTTAGTACTTTTATCAAAATTAATGATAATGCCATATAGCGACAGAATATCTTGTTTATCTCTCTGAAAAGTCCTTTGAGAAATTGTAAGGTTATAGTCAAGGTCTTCAGATTTTGTTTTAAGGTAATCTATGATTTCATCAAATGTGGCAGGGCCACGTCTCAGTCTATTTATAATAAAATTGTATCGCAAAAGGGTTTCTCGGGTAGACATGATATGCGGAGTCGTAATATTTTGTAAATTTATAAAATAATTTTTATTGCAAAACACTATTAATTTTTGGAGTTTAATATCTATTTGGACAATTTCTCTAATATTTTGCTTAAAAATTGTCTAAATGTATGCTTCTTTATTTTTTTTAACTGTCGATTAAAACAGTCAGTTACGTTTTATTTTAAGAGTTTTGACCATAATTTTTAATTAAAAAATCTTCCAATTCATCTATACTTTTCACATCATTTTTAAGCTGACTTTGACCATTTTCTATTTTAAATAATTTATCATATCTAGTCCATTGAAATTTTTCATTTGGTTTATTATATAAATTAAAGTATATATCCCAACATTTATAATAGTAGCGATCAATTATTACATTTTCATAATTCTGAATAGTAAAATATTTTGTTACAACTTTTCGTTCATTATCTACTTGTACTATTTTGTCTCTTTCTAATTTATCAAAAACTTCATTTCGTTTATCACCTAACACAAAAATCTTTAATTGAGATTTTGTATTATAAGGGAAAAGTGAGTATTTATTATAGTTAAAATGTAAATAACTATTCGGAGCTATGGATTCAGTTATTGTACTTTTGCATAAATCGTTTTGAAAGTTTTTTAATCTTTCATCATTAATTTGAGATTCAAAAGAATTGCAATCTATTTTAAATTTAACAACATCGTCAATCTTAAAAAATTCATTTATTATTTCAGATAAATTTGCATTTGTTAATATTTTTTTCCATGTATCTGCAGAATTATCATAAATAATTTCTTGAAAATGTTTGATTTTAGTAAATTTACTAATTAAAAAACGTAATAAAATAGACTCATTTTTGTAGTCTTCCATAACTCCATTGTCTACTCTTGAACTTTTACCGTCTTGAACGACTTTTTCAAAAAAATATTTCTTTGCTTTTTCAAATCTCATGTCAAAATTATTCCAATCATAAGAATCAGGAGCTGTTCTAAATAAAAAACGAATAGAGCCATGGAAAAATGCATATTTCTCGGCTTCTATGATTTTACTTTCCCATCCTGGTTCTAATATTTTGTTTGCTTTTTCCTTTTCTTCTTTTAGTTGTTCATACAAAATACCAGTATTTTTTATATCTAAATTTTTTAATTTATCATAAATATTATGTGAATCTTTTGATAATTTATCAATTTCTCGCATTGTATTTATCATAGATTGTATATTCACAATATTTGCATTCTCTACAATATTCCATACTACACGTTTCCATTTATTAAAAGAATTTTCTTCGTATTTCCCTTCTTCAAAATATCGGCACAT
>Ga0209720_1003273_pt1 | contig 11295 bp, 10 predicted proteins | sample AD_JPNMR3_MetaG_FD_184426 | JGI IMG/M metagenome (GOLD analysis project Ga0209720, IMG submission 184426) | Active sludge microbial communities of municipal wastewater-treating anaerobic digesters from Japan - AD_JPNMR3_MetaG (SPAdes) (version 2) | ecosystem: Engineered > Bioreactor > Anaerobic...
TAACCGTCTGTCAAGTAAAAACGAAAATGTCCCAAAAAACCCAAAACATTAGCACCGAAGTTTTGGTGCAGAGTGACTAATAGCTTGCTATGGTGTACCACAGGTCTTCGTAAGTCACCCCCTCTGGTATCTCCCTATGGGGTTGGGCCGCAACGTGTTTGCTGAACTCTTGTGCTTTCCACGGGTGAGACATCGGAGGGATGTAGCGTTTCTTGGGCTCTGTAACGGGCTCGGGCAAGTCAAAATTCTTGGATGTGGGTTCGTGTTCAGGGATTTCGTCCAAGGCGTGCACAGAGTCGTTGATCACGGCATACAGGTTGCCGTCAAAGGCTTGAATGACAAGGCATGATGTACCCTTGCGGTAATAGACGCTAGAGCCGTCATCCTTGACCGGGAAGTAGAACTTTTTGTTGAACTTGATGCTGTGGCCTTTATCCACGACACGGTGAGTGATGACGGCCAGAATCAAGTTGATCTGCTCGTTGCTGGGTTGTGCTTCGAACACAGAGTTGCTATGATTAGTGGTAAGAGCAAACTGGGCATTGAATTCTTCGATAAAGGTGGTCAGGAATTCATTTGCCTGCTCTAGTGTGGTCACGCCTGCTAATCGTAGCTCGATTGGTAGGCGTGATTGTAATGTACCGAACATTCTCTCGACTCGGCCTTTGGCCTCTGGCACGCTGGTGGTCTTGAGTTCTATGCCTAGCTGCTTGCAGGCGTACCCAAACTGCGTGAAAGTGTCGTTTTCCAGCTTGGGTGTACCTTTGCGCTTGTATTCGAAGATGGTTCTGTTATCCGTGTAGAAACAGGCCGGAATGCCGTAACTGACCAATATTTGGTGAAGCACGTTGTAATAGCCGTACAGAGTTTCTTGGCGGGCAAAGAATGCTCCGAGAATGCGGCCAGTGCAATCGTCAATGGCTAGGTGAAGATACACTGGGACATCACCGAACCATAGGTGGACAGATGCATCCATCTGGACCAGCTCACCAAAGTAGCGGGCTCTAGGCCTGCGAGGATGGCTGTCTTCGATGCTGACGATTAAGTCTTGAATGCGGTTCTTTTCCCTGGTGGAGGCAGCTTCCTTTTTCCTGTTTTCAAGGTATTCTTTGAGCCTCCGTTTGACCTTTCGGGTGGCCATCGGGCTTAGAATGCCGTTTTTGAGGAACAGTTCGCGAAGGAATGTCTTGGAGACTGTGATTCCCTCATGCCGCTCCAGCAGTTCAGAAAGGTGAGTGAAATTGGCGTCGTAATACTTGTTGTCGTAGAGAGTCAAGATTTCGCGTACTGTTCTTTCGTCGATGGAATTGACCGGCTTCCGCCCCTTGTTACCGTGTTGAAAGAAGGCCTTTCCTTCCTCGAGATAGCCTTTAATCAAGCGATTGACGTGACGTTGTGTACAGTTCAGCTTAAGAGCAGCAGCCTTCTTGTTGCCGTTGGTCTCCACTAGTTTCTTGATGATCTCATACTTGAGTTCTTCTGTCATGTTTAACTCGACCTTTCTCACTAGACTCACCTCGTTTTCTACTTCGAACAAACGAGGTTGTATTCCATAGTCGGGACATTTTCCCTCTTCTTCTAGTGAGACATTATCGCTTTTCCACTACGCCTTTTGCACTAATTATCATAACCGTCTTGACTTCGGATTGGTCTGATGTAATAATGTGCGTTATGGTCATGAAGGGCCGCTCCTTAAGTGGAGAAAGGGCTCTTTCTTATTTTTCAAAAAGGATGTCGATCCACCTTGCACTTTCCGGATGATGTGTTGCTGAGTGTTATGGCCGGGTTGGATGAGGAAACCGTCGCACACAGCAGAAGAGTGGAAGCTCTGGTGCTGGCTATCGGGCAGAGCATGGGGTTAACAGCCGCCGAACTTGATGCTTTGCGAATCGGTGCCTCCGTGCACGATGTGGGTAAGCAGCTTATCCCCGAAACCATCCTGAAAAAGAAGGAACCCCTCACCCCCATGGAATGGGCGATCATAGAGACCCATCCCCAGTTAGGGTATGAACTGGTGCAACCTTTGGGTCTCAGCGATGCAGTGACAGAGATAGTCTTAGGTCACCATCTGTGGGCCAACGGTCAGGGGGGCTATCCCCTTAACGGGAAGCTGAAAACGCCCAGTTTGCTGGCGCAGATCACCACCGTCGCCGATGTTGTGGATGCCATGACCAGCCACCGGGCCTACAGGCCGGCCTTGAACCCCGCCGCCTGCCTGGAGTATCTGGAAGCCAACGCGGGAACGAGATTCAACGAAGATGTGGTGGAAGTGTTCAAGAGGAAGATATACCCCAATTACCGCAAGTCTGGCTAGGGAGACCGGAGTTTCCGGTCTTTTTCTTTTGCCCCCACAGGCGGGTACGGTGCAAGGGAAAAGGAGTTCAAGCTCCCGCCTCTAATATACCCTACGGGGAGCGTTGATGATGGGGGACGCAGCAATGGACTGGAGGATGTGCCGTGGGCTTTTTCATTGAAACAACGATCAAAGGCGTGGAGCTGCGCTTTCAGACCCAGCCCGGCGTATTTTCCCCCGGTGCCATAGACAAGGGAACCCTGGCCATGCTGTCCACTGTGGAGTTTCAGCCGGGAGACAGGGTACTGGATCTGGGCTGCGGTTACGGAGTGGTGGGAATCTTGGCGGCCAAGCTCATCGGAGCGCAGAATGTGGTCATGGTTGACATTGATCCCCTGGCTGTGCAGCTGGCTCGAGAAAACGCAGTCCTCAACGGCGTCTCGGAAATTCTGGTCTGCCAAAGCGACGGCTTTAGCGGTCTAGCGGAGACCGGATTCACCAAGATCTTGTGCAACCCGCCCTATCATACCGACTTCTCCGTGGCCAAGCACTTCCTGGAAAAAGGGTTCAACCGCCTCACCCTGGGCGGCAAGCTGTACATGGTGGTGAAGCGCAAGGAGTGGTACAAAAACAAGCTCATCTCCCTTTTCGGCGGCGTACGTGTTGAATACATCGACGGATACTATGTCCTCTGCGCAGAGAAAAGGTCGCCTGATTACGCCAGGGCGAAGAAAAAAGGAAGATGAAGCCGGAGGCATCAACTGCATCTGCCAGCATTCCCCCGGACCGCATCTTCGATGGTGAACACATCCACCCGGGGCACCTTGCGGTTGGCGATGTAGATCACCCCGTCGTCGAAGAACATGGTGCCGAAGGAGACTGGGGTTTCCTGCAGAAGTGCCCAGCTTTTGGTGTCCCAGATGCGCATGGTGCCCTTAGCGGCACAGACTAAATACTGTTCGGTCATGGCCGCGCAGCCCAGCGAGCATTTGATCTTCTTCAGATGCTGCACCGGGGAGGCGCTTTTTTTGTCCCAGAAGATCAGGGAATTGTCGGCCGATACAGAAACCAGGTAATCCTGAAAGGAAAAGAGGTCGTGGATGTTACCTTTGTGCCCGGAAAAGGTGGCGGTGTGCTTGAGGGTTGCCTTCTCGAAGGCGTAGATGTTTTTGTCCACACCCCCCAAGTAGATGGTGCTTTCATCCTGCGCCAGTGCCCACACGCTGCCCTTTTCTTCGTTTAAGTAGCAGACCCGGTCGTAGTTACGCTTATCCACCACGGCCAGTCCCCGATTGCGTACGGGAAAGTAGATGTTCCCTTCATCGACCAAGACTGTCCCCAGATCCAAGTCAGACTGGTTGTCTCTGCCAAACCGCTGCTGGTAAGTGACCTCACCGCTCCTTTTATCCATGACGTGGAAGAAGTAAATGCTGTTGCCGTAGATGCTGCGTTCATCCACCGCGAAGCGGGCACCCTTGTTCAGATTGTCGTTGGGCGGAAGGGTGTACACGGTCAGGGCTTGCTTGGTTTTCTTGTCCCACCTGATGATCTCTCTACCTATGGATGTGTAGATGGAATCGGCGTCAAAATCCATCCTGTGCACCTGCGCGGTAAAGAGCGTAGCCTGCTCCGTCACTATAACACCTCCCTCTTTTTCCCCTTTACGGCTAAGATACTATTTTTTTCCACGAAGTCCTGCCTTGGCGCAGACCTCCAGCGCGGTGGGGAAAGGGACTTTGTGAAGGCGGTTGCAAGCGGTTTTTAAGCGCGGGTACAAGGACTATCGGCAAGGGAAGAGAATAAAGAATAAAATCCTGGGAAGAAATGTGAAATCAGAACATTGGAACTTGAACACAAAGGGAAAGGCGCAGCCAGGGAGGTGCCCCAAGTGAGAGGAAGTATTGCCCTCAAAATCAGCGCGTTCGTCGGCGTCTTGGTGCTCGTTGTTAGTGCGGGGTTAGGACTCATCGCTTATTTCAGCGGTTCCTCCGCGGTGATCAACCAGGTTGAACAAGCTCTCTTGCGGGAAGTGGAAGAGGCCGTCGTCTATCTGGAAAGCCAGTTCCAAGTACAGCTCACAGCTTTGGAGGCCATCGCGGCGCGGCCGGAGATCAAGAGCATGGACTGGGAGGTGCAAAAGCCCGTCCTCCAAGCGGAACTGGAACGGTTGGGCTTGTATCTGGCCATTGGTGTGGTGGATCCCCAGGGGTTCGCCCAGTACACCGATGATACCACTGCGGATTTGGGCGACCGGCCCTATGTGCAGCAGGCCCTCCAGGGACGCTCGGGGGTTTCTGACCTCTTGGTGAGCCGGGTTACCAACAGCCTGGTCCTGATGTACGCGGTACCCATTTGGCAGGATGGCCGCGTGGTGGGCGTCCTGGTGGGAAGGCGCGACGCCGGGGCCCTGAACGCCATGACCGATCGGCTAGGCTTCGGCGAGCGGGGCTGGGCGGTGGTCTTCAGCCCCGATGGAACGGTGTTCGCCCACCCCAACCGGGAGTACGTGCTCGAGCAGAGGAACCTGTTTAACGAACGGGAGCAGGAAGAGCTGGCCGCAGCGGGACAAGCTGTCCGGGAGCTGGGTGTGGGTCAAACCGGCATCATCCGCTACGAGGCCGAAGGGAGCCGCCGCATCGTGGCGGTGGCGCCTGTGCCTTCCACCGGCTGGATCATCGGGGTGGGAGCACTGGAAGCGGATGTGCTCACAGATGTTTACCGCCTGCGTAATGTGGCTGCACTGGTAGCGGTGGGCTTTTTGATCCTGGGCGTAGCCGCGGCGATCTTCCTTGGCCGCCAGATTGCCAAGCCCCTCCATCAGGTGCAGGTGGTCATTGAATCCGCTGCCGCTGGCGATCTGACCAAAGGCGTAGAGATGCGTTCCAGGGATGAGATCGGCAGTGTGGCGGAGGCGGTAAACAAAACAGTGGACAGCCTCAGGGAAGCGCTGAGCCTGATCTCGGAAACCACCGCTGACCTGGCTGACACCAGCGCCCGGCTGGCCGCAGCCGCGGAAGAAGTGAGTGCCTCGGTGGAAGAAGTGGCCAGCACCACCAACGAGTTTTCCGGGACGTTAGACTCCATGAATGCCAACGCCCGGGCCATGAATGAAATGGTGCAGGGAGTGTCCCGCCAGGCCAGCCGCGGCAGCCAGGCGGTGGCCGGCATTGTGAACCAAATGGAAGCCCTCAACGAGATGACCTACACCCTGGCCAGTGACGTAACGGGCCTGGGCTCCCTCTCGGATGAGATCGGTAATATCGTGAACGCGATCAGCGCCATCGCCGAACAGACCAATCTTTTGGCCCTCAACGCCGCCATTGAAGCGGCCCGGGCCGGGGAACACGGCCGCGGGTTTGCAGTGGTGGCGGAAGAGGTCCGCAAGCTGGCGGAGGAGTCCTCCGCGGCCACCAAGGAGATCGCCACCCTCATCGGACAGATCCAAAGCAAGATCGCCGGTATCGTGGGCAGCATGAGCGAAGGTTCCGGACAGGCGGAAATCGCTTTGCAAAAGGTGAGGGAGGGCAGTGAAATCCTCGGCGGCATCCTGGGGGCGGTGGCGGAAATCAACCGTCAGGTGGAATCCTTTACCGCTGGCTTGGAGCAGATCAACAGCGGCGGACACGACATAGCCAGCGCCACGGAGGAGCAGGCAGCTTCCATGCAGGAAGTGGCCGACTCTGCCCAGGATCTCATGGACACCGGCGTGAAACTGCAGGAGCTGGTCTCGCGCTTCACCCTCAGGGGCTAGTAGGCCCACGGGCTGTGTCCACCAGCCAAGAGATGATGTTCCAGAATCTCTCTTCGGTTAGGGCGTGACCGCCCCCGTAGCGGTGGTGCACCAGGCGATCTGCGGCACCTAGTTGCGCGTAAGTTTTTCTAGCTTCCGCCTCAATGATGTGGGCATCTAGGGAGTACTTATCCTCTGTGGCAGAGACCAAAAGGAACGGGCGGGGAGCGGCGCATTTCACCAGGTCTGTGAGCTCGTAGCGGGCGGAGAAGCCGGGAATGACCAGCGCCATCTCCAGGCCCGTTCCGGCGCGCATTTTCTGCCCGTACGTGCAGGCCGCTCCGCTGGCACAGCCAAAGGCCAGCTCGGTGTTGAGGGCCATTTGAAAGATGGCCGTGTTTCCACCGTAGGAATGGCCCAGGACCCCGATGCGGGCTTCATCTACAAGGGGGTGGTTTTTCAGTAGGTTAAAGCCGATGTTGGCATCGTCCAGCACCTTCTTCATCAAGGTGCTCCCCCGGAGCAGCCGGTAGCACATTTCGTTGTAGTGCTGAAAAAAGTCGTTGTCCCCATCTGGAACCGTGCCTTGGCGGTTGGGCCTGCGGTCTTCGAAACAGATGGAGTCGGGAGCAAGGACGGCAAAGCCCCGCTGGGCTAGGGCCGGGCCAAAGGCCTGCAGAAAGTCGCCCGCTAGGCCAACCACTTCACTTTTCCCCAGATGCCGTTCCCCGTTATGTTGATGGTGGATGAGCACGCCGGGGAAGGGCCCGGAGCCTTGGGGCAGCAGGAGATAGGCAGGTATCTCATCGCCCTCACTTCCCCCATAGCTGATCAAAAACCTGGAATACCCCTCGCATTCCTCTTCTTCTAAAACCTGGAACGCCGGGGGCGAACCTGGGGGAGCAAGCCCCAGGTAAGTCCTGATCTCTTCCCTGAGTGCAGTGCAGTCCATACGGTACGTCCCTCCCGTCATAGCCGGTCTGGCTGGCAGTTGAGAGTAGTTTTCTGCAGCTAACTGAAAAAGCCTGCTGTGCTTAGCTTGTGTGTGGTTATCTCGACAATCCACGAAGGGGGTTCCACCATGAACAGCGGATTTGTGCTGCAGCGAGTCTCCGCCCGTGACCCGGATTTCCCGGCCCTGCGGGCGGGGGTCGCAGCACTGAAGGATATTCTGGAGGGAAGGATCTCCACCGATGCTGAACTCCTCCTTGAGCTTGCCCGGTTTCAAGCGGAGGATGGATCCTTTCGCCTAACCGACAGCTGGGAAATGCCCGCGGACGCACGGGTAGACTTCGGATACTACCCCACTTACCTGGCGGCTGCAATTTTCATGCGGGAATACCTGCGGCCCGAGCCCCGGATTTCCCCCAAGACCGTTGAAGAAGTGCTGGCCAGGGCTCTGCAGGCCAGCTTGGGAAGGGAACTCAGGGGGCACGGCTACGAGGCGGAGCGGGGAACGATTGAGGCCTTGGATGCCTTCAGACAGGGGGGGCTGCGGGAGTTTCTAGAACGCTCACCGGCGCTTGCCCCCCGCTTCCAGGCAGCTGTCTGGAACATCCTGGATGAACGGGAGGCAGTCCTCCAAAAAGAAGGGGTTTATCAGGGAGCCTGGGGGGCCGATCATACAGAGGAGTGGCGGCGGCTCTTAGGGGAAATTAGGCCCAGGCGGAGGAAATATGCGGCTTACGGGAGCAATATGTATGCCGGACAGATGAAGGAGCGCTGCCCCGGGGCGAAACTGCTGGGCCCGACCTACCTGCCCGATTTTAACCTGAAGTTTTACCGCACAGCCACCATTGAGCCACGGCGGGGAGCGAAGACCCCAGCTGTGATCTGGGAGATCGGGCAGGACGACGAGGTTTCTTTGGATCGGTGGGAAGGGTATCCCAAGTCCTACCGCAAGCGGAGTTTTGTTGTCACGCTCCAGGATGCAGAGTGTGCGGTCATGGCCTACGTGATGACTGAGGAGAGGAAGGAGCGCGACGCCGGAGTCAAACCCAGGGAGTCCTACCTCGATCTGATCCGCCAGGGTTACCGCGACGCAGGGTTTTCAGAAGAGCCCTTTCCCGCGGGATGACCTTACAGATCCCAGGGAGGTGGTTGTGTGCGTTACGAAACGGCGCTGGACATCCACCGCCGGCTGGAGGCCGCGGTTGGGGGAGATGCAGATGCGCAGATGCTGTACTCCGATCTGGTGAGCCTGGCGGTGGAGTATGCGCGGATGCGCACCGATTGGCAGCTTGCTGATGGCAAGAAGCGGATGAACATGGATGAAGCCAGGACGATCACGCATAACGCCCTGATCGGCGCCTGCAATGCCCTGGCCAGGTACCTGGCCAGGCAGGAAAAGGATACAAGCTGGCGCCAAGATCTAACCGACGACCGCCGGGAGATCGGCGATTTCGCCTGCTACCTGCACGCCATTTTAGGTATCGCGGCCCGCTGAGTAGAACTGCCCTAGGGCCAAAGCAGGGCGATCAGAGCCGCAATCAGCACCGCGGGGAGCATATTCCCCAGCCGCAGTTTGGTCAAACCCAGCATGTTCAGCCCGATGCCTAAAATGAGCATGCCGCCAGTTGCGGTGAGCTCTTGAATGACAAGCTCGCTGAGGAAGGGAGCAATCCAGGTGGCGAGAAGAGCAATCGCTCCCTGGTAGATAAAGACCGGGATGGCGGAAAAGGCCACGCCCAGACCCAGGGAGGCCGTGAAAAGAACGGCTGTGGTGCCATCGAGCATGGATTTGGCATAAAGCACCTGGTGATCCCCGGTAAGGCCGCTGTTCAGGCTGCCCACCACAGCCATGGCCCCGACGCAGTAAACCAGGGTTGCCGTGAGAAAACCTTGGGAAAAATCAGCCGCGCCAAGCTTAACCCGGCCGCCGCCCATGGCGCGCAGTTTTTCCCCGAAGCGCTCGATCCGGCTTTCCAGATCCAGATTCTCCCCCAGAATCGACCCCACAACCAGGGAAGCGATGGGGATCAAGATATTACTGCTCTGCAGGCCCATGGAAACACCGATAATGAGTACCGCCAGAGCCAGGGCCTGCATGATGGTCTGGCTGGTTTTCTCCGCCAGCCGGACCACGCTTCCCAAGAGCGCACCGCAGATAATAGCCGCTGCATTCACCAAGGGACCCCATAAGACCACGGGCACGACCTCCACCATAGGATATGCTCCCAGATCTTCGCCCTTTTCAGCTGGCTTCCTGCAATCGTAGGAGTAATACCGCTCAGATCGCCCTCGGCGGTCTGTTTTTCTGTTTTAGTGCGCTTTTCGCTGCAGATGGATGGAATTTGGTCAGTTTTTGGTTAGAACCCACTGCTACACTAACAGACAAGAAGCCCTAGAAACTTAGGAGGTGTCTTGTCTTGAGTGGGAAACGCAAGCTGTTTGTTGTTTTACTGTTGTTTTTAGTCTTGCTGCTGCAGGGCTGCGGCGGCGGAGGCGGCGGTGGGAACAAGGCTCCCAAAATCACCTCTACCATCCCAGCAGGTAAAACTCTGACTGTGATTCCTGGACAAGTAGTGGACTTCAGTGTTACTGCCAAGGATGACGATGGCGATGCCTTGAGCTATTTGTGGGAGGCCAGCAAGGGCACGCTCGGTGATGGGAACACCAGCACGGCCAAGTGGACAGCCCCGAGTACGGCGGGTAGCGCTACTGTGAAGGTGACGGTGGCTGATGGGAAGGGCGGTACGGCTTCCCATACTTGGACCATCACCATCGGCAGCGTACAACCGCCCAGGATTCTCAACCCGAAACCGGAATCCAGCCCCACACAGCGCGCTGAGGTGAACATCAACGAAGAGATCATACTCTCCATCCAGACCAATGATCCCCAGGGACTGCCCCTGGAGTCCGAGTGGACGTGCACCCGGGGAACCATAGAAAACCCGCAGCTGAATACCGCGAAATGGAAAGCCCCAGGAACCACTGGCCCGGCCCAGGTAACAGTTAAGGTGACCAACAGTGCGGGGGTGTCCAGTTCCCATACCTGGTATTTCACCGTCAAAGGCAGTATTGTGTACGTAAGAGAAGATATCACCGGTACAGTGACCTGGGTAGCTGGGAATATCTACGTAATCGATCAACACGACATTTACGTTAGGGGCACGCTCACCATCAACGCTGGCGCGGTGGTGAAGTTCGGCGACGGCCTTTCCCTGCTTACACGTGACAGCGGGCGCATCTCAGCCCAGGGCAGCGCAGAGTCGCCAGTAGTTTTCACATCCCTCCACGATGATCTGTGGGGCGGCGACACCAATGGGAACCAGGATGCGACCACGCCCGAACCCGGCGTATGGGGTTCAGTGTATTTGGGCACCAGAAGCGGGAACAAGTTCGAGTACTGCCATTTCTACTACGGCGGCGGCTGGATGGATGGTATGCTCGATCTGGGCTCTTCCTCGGGTACGTCGGTCAAGAACTGCACCTTTGCCTTCGCCGAGGGATTTGCCTTATATGCCGTGGAGGCGGAGAAGGTAACCATCGAGGGGAATACTTTCTATCTCAACGAAAAACCTCTGGCGATTAACGTCTCTACGAGCCTGGACGATTCCAACACGTTCCACAATCCGCAGGCTCCCAGTGAACAGAACACCTATCAGGGGATCTTTGTGCAGCCGCGGCCCACGTCGACATTCACCCAGAGCATTTCCTGGGCTGAGTCGGAAGCCGCCTTTGTGCTGGAGGATTACCAATGGTACATTGACGACAGTGGCAAGCTGACCTTGGGGCCGGGCGTCACGGTGAAACTGCCCGCGAGTGCCGACATGGCCGTCCGAACGAATTTGGAGGCCAAGGGGGAAGCGGGAAGACCTGTCGTCTTTACATCAATACACGACAGCACCTACGGCGGCGACAGCAGTGGACCCGCTCCTGATGATCCCCAGCGCGGTGACTGGAACTCCATCCTAATAGAGACCGAGGCTAGAGCCACCTTTGAGCACTGCGTCATTGCCTACGGAGGCGGCGGCGAGAGCTTGTCCGATGGCTGGGCAGCTCTGAGGGTCTATGATAACTCTAACGCAGTTACGATCAAAAACACGCTTTTCAAGGATAACAACCGCGCCCTGGATCTCATGTCTCCCAAGGGCACCATTGAGAACTGCAGATTTGAGCGCAATTTGTACCCGCTGAAGGTCGATGTGAACATTGACACGGACAACAGCCTGGTTATCGTCGACAACGACTACAATGCTATCTACGTCTACAGCGAACGCTGGCCTCTATTTACACGCCAGTCCGTCAAGTGGCTGCACACCGGTGTTCC
>Ga0209720_1003286_pt1 | contig 11269 bp, 7 predicted proteins | sample AD_JPNMR3_MetaG_FD_184426 | JGI IMG/M metagenome (GOLD analysis project Ga0209720, IMG submission 184426) | Active sludge microbial communities of municipal wastewater-treating anaerobic digesters from Japan - AD_JPNMR3_MetaG (SPAdes) (version 2) | ecosystem: Engineered > Bioreactor > Anaerobic >...
TTCCACGACCTAAAGGTCGAGGTTAATCAACCTCACTATATTATTCGACTAAAGAGGTTATCTTAAGTCAACTATCTATTAACCACGACCTTTAGGTCGTGGTCTCAATAAAACAAATAACCGGGCTTTAGCCCTGATAATCTTGGATGAATTCTTCATATTCTTCGTTAAAAGTTAATATTTTGTGATTTTATTTGATTTGTCATCAACCTTTTGTATATTAATAAAAACCTTTATAATCATCCTAAACTTATAAACTTCTCAACTTCTAAACTCCCAATCATCCTCCACTCCTAAAAAATAATATAAATAATCCTTTTTCCCCCAAAAAAAATCATATCGGGCAAACCATCCCAGGTACTAGTTGAGCTTCTACAGTTAAAAGTAATTCTCCATTTTCTGAAACTTTGTAAACAAAGCCATTGTGCATGTAGTCTTTTACATCACTCACCCAGAAACAGTTAGCATCATCATCCCACATTAAATAATACAAATTAGAGCTACTAGACACACTGAATAAAGTATTGATAGTCAATATGTTTTGATCATCAATACTAGCATATTGTATAGCATTATTATTAAGAAAATACATTTTCCCATTTTTAATAATTAAATATGATGGATAATCATTGTTATTAGGAAAAGTCCAGGATTGCTCAATTTGATAATTATTGAAAGAAATTTTTGAAATTTTAGCATTCTCCTCGTGCATATATCCACCAGTTGTCAATACCCATAAGTAATTATCTTTATATACAATTGTTTGAGGTTCTATACCAACTAGTATACTATCTATCAATAGATTCTGCATTGGATCGATAACCATTACAAATTTATTAGCTTTTCCACTATAATAACTAGACCAAGCTAACCCATATATCTTACTATTAACTTCAATTATTTGCTCTAGAGGTCTATCACAATATATATTAGAAATATTATTGTCTATTGCATTTATCACATACAAATAAGGTTCTGTGAGACTAGATATATAAATATGTCTCAAATCTCTAATAAATATTTCTCTGGGCGATGGTATATCATATTCACCTAGAAGTGAAAAATTATGTAAGTTCACCATATAAACTTTATTAGAATTATTCACAGTAATTATAGCCGCATCATCTGAGACGGCTAATCTATATGGAGTATCACCAATTAATTTTTTATTAGAATAATAAAAAATTTGATGTCTCACAGTCTGAGAAGCATAATCATAATAAGAAATTTCACCATTACCTTGGCCAAAAAGTCCCTCATTGACAATAAGAATTCCATCTTTTATGAGACTATTATCATTATTGTTATCTACAGTAGTCTCATTAGGCTCATCATTATTACAACTAATAAAAATGAGAGCAAAAATTAAAAAAATAAATAAATTTAACTTTTTCATAATTTTGTTTTTATTGGTTTAAAAATTATAATTCAAAATGAATAGAAAAAATAAAATATCTTTTAGGCATAGGATACCATGCTACAGTATAATAATTGGCATTAGTTAGATTTTTTACCCATAAGCTATAGAGTATAACTATTTTTTTAATATTGTGCCTGTATGACAATCCAAGATTATGAATCGAATACCAAGGCAAAAATCTATCATTATCAAAAGTAGTAAAACGTTTAGAATTGTATGAAAATTCATAATTTATCACCCAATGATTTTTTATAGATACATCAATGATTTCATTAAAAATATATTTAGGTACATAAATAAGCTCTTTATGAGCTTCTCTATCTTCTGCGTGCTGAGCTAAAAAATTTGATGAAAAACGTAAAACAAATTTTTTAAATGAAAAATTCAACTTCCAGTTAGTCTGTAACCCATATTGAATAGTTTTATTAATATTAATAGGTGTCCAAATAGCTTGATTGTCAGAAGGTTTCCATTGTATTAAATTATCAGTAAAATAATAATAAGGATTAATTTCAAATATAGAAGCTATAATACCTTTTCGCACTATCCATTTCATTTTAATATCAGTATTATTACTTGCTTCTGGCATTAGATCCGGATTACCACCTGGCACCCAGTACAAATCATTGAAAGAAGGCAACCTTTCTAGATGACTAAAAGCACTGGATATAATAAAATTGTGATTACCAGATTTCCATTTTTTACTAATACCTAATCCACCTTGCGGAAAAAAATTTTTAAAATTTTTAATTTGTAATTGCTCGCTGACCCAAAATTGCCAACCATTTTTTTCATAATTATAAATAAAAGATTGATCTGTAATATATCTGTAAGCTATTTTCTGATATGCTGAGCTATTCAAATATTGATATGCCAACCTAATTCTCATCAATAATTGATGTTTATCCTTAGTGAAAATAGATTGATGATAAAACTGTGGAGCAAAACTTTTAGAAATAGTCTCAGCTTTAGGAAAATAAGAATTGTATTTGTACTGCTCACTATACCACCCTAAAGATGAATAATGTTGCCAATGATAACTCGATGACCAATTATATCTAAGATAAAATAATTGAATATCTTCATTTTGTGTAGCGTCTTTATCTATCTGTGCAGTTAATATAGATGTAGGTATTTCATTTAGATGATGTTGCAGATTAAATCCAGTCTGCCATTTATTAAATTTAAGGTCAAAGGCTAATTGATGCCCCAAATGTTCATTATCTTTTTTCTTTTCCAATGTATCGTTATGCATAGGATTATTGAAATTATAATAATTTTTATCAAAATTGCCATTATATTGCACCCTAAAAGCATTGCCATTATTTAATTGCTGCAATACAGAAAATCCAAAATCATTATTATTTATATTTGCAAATGAATAATCAAGATTATATTTATTATTATCAGATAGAATAGATTCTACTTCTATTATAGAACCTAAAGCTCCAGGATAACCTAAAGAAGAAAAAGCTCCTTCATAGTTACTAATATTAAGATTATTTGAATAAAACGATGACCACAAACTCTGCCCAAGAGAATAAGATAAAAGTGGAATATCATTCCATATCAATAAAGTATGTCCAGCACCAAAACCACGAAACGACATTGATGCATTCTGAACGCCATATTCTTTAAGATAAACTGGCATTTGCATATTAATCATATGTAACCATTGTCTTTCAGCAATAGGAATGAATAACATAGAATCATCAATGGAAATAGAATTAATATGAGGATAAAGTCTACCTAGCTTTTTATTAAAATCAATGATTTCAATTTTGTTTAAATATATAGTATCCTGACAATAAGAATGGTATGAGATTAAAAAAAATGTAATAAAACAAAATAAAACTATCAATCGTCGTAAAAATTTAATCATTAAAATGATTTTTAACAATTTCTATTCCTTTTGACCCCGAAAAGAATAGTCCTATAAAGGATAAAAAGTTTTAGCAGGTCTTCTGGCTTGCTCACCTCTACCACCTTCCCATCTGAAAACAGATAGTGGTTAATAATCTAAAAGATAGAGGCAATAAAAAAAGAGCTCACAGCTGCGGGCACAGCTCGGGATTCACACCCGATTCCCTATTAGTTTATTAATCAAGACAGGATGATTAATTAACACTAAAACTATTGGCAAAATTAAAAAGAATATTTTATTTAGAAAAAATTTAAAAGATATCATATAAAAAATTATTCCGAATTTTGCTAAAAAAATAACAGTATGAAGATTAATTCAATTTTAGTGCATGGTAGTGAAATCGATGACGAAATGGGTAGTGTGGTAACCCCGATTTATCAAACATCAACGTTCAAATTTAAAGATGCCCAACAAGGAGCAAATAGATTTGCTGGAAAAGAAGAAGGCTACATTTATACTAGATTAGGCAATCCCACTATTAAAGCTTTAGAGAAGAAATTAGCACTTTTAGAGCATGGATATGATGCATTAGCATGTGCATCTGGTATGGCTGCAGTTAATACAGCACTATTAAGCTTATTACAAGCAGGAGATCATATGATCAGTACTGATGCTATATATGGTTGTACATTTGATGTATTTACTGAAAGCTACTTAAAGTTTGGTATAGACATATCTTTTGTGGATACTTGTAATCTTGACTTAATAGAAAAAAACATTAAGCCAAATACAAAAGTGATATATTTAGAGACACCAGCTAATCCTACATTGAAAATAGCAGATATTGAAGCTATATGCAAAATAGCACAACAACATAATATATATGTAGTCGTAGATAATACTTTCGCATCACCCATTCTCCAAAATCCCATTGACTTAGGAGCCGATTTGGTCGTACATTCACTTACTAAGTATATTAATGGCCATGCAGATATCGTAGGTGGCGCTGTAATTGCAAAAACCAAAGATTTATACGATATTTTATATCCTACATTTAAGAATATGGGATTTAATATGGACCCACATCAAGCTTTTTTGGTAGATAGAGGTTCTAAAACTATGAATTTGCGTATAATAAAATGTCAGGAAAATGCACAAAAAGTTGCAGAATTTTTAGAAAAACATAATAAAGTTGCTTCAGTAGCATATCCTGGTTTAAAATCTCATCCACAATACGATTTAGCAAAAAAACAAATGCGTGGGGCAGGTAGTATGATTAGTTTTGAGCTAAAAGGTGGTTATGTAGCTGGTCAGAAACTAATGAATTCTGTAAAATTAATAACACTAGCAGTATCATTAGGAGGAATAGAAAGTTTGATTCAGCATCCAGCATCTATGACCCATGCTCATGTATCAGAAGAAGCTAAAAAAGCTGCATTTATTACTGACGGTCTTGTTCGTTTATCTGTAGGTATAGAAGATATTGAAGATTTATTAGAAGATTTAGATCAAGCATTACAAAAAATTTAATTAATTTATAAAAAATTTTCAGTTTAATTTTGTTAGTTTAAAAAATAAGATTAATTTTGCACTCACAATTTTGAGAAAGTAAAAGACAATGTAGCTCAGTAGGTAGAGCACATCCCTTTTAAGGATGGGGTCCCGGGTTCGAGCCCCGGCATTGTCACTACAATATTTTGTATTTTCTAAATAAGATATCCTTCTTAAAAAAATAATTTACTTTATTACAAAACATATTATCAAATAGAAATTTTGATAATAAGTAATATTTTAAAAGTAAAAAGATAGGGAACTGTTTTGAAGAGGTATAAGAATTTTTGTTTTGAAATAAATATGTTTTTAGTTATAAAAAGTTTTTATATTTGTAAAAATATTATAATTATGGATAAAATATTTGAAGAAGAAATAGATGTTTTTGCCCTCACTAAAGAAGAAGCACGCAAGTATTACGACAATTTATATAATAAAATAAAAAATGAAGGCAAAGACATTGTCGATTATCAAGAGCAAAAAGCCATGTCTACAGGCATACTTTGCCCAGATTGTAATAGCAGCCACGTAATCAAAAATGGCTTACAAAATGGAGTACAAAATTATATGTGTAAAAATTGTAGACGGCAATTCCGTGTTACAACCGGTACCTTTATGTATGGCATTCACCACAGAGATAAAATGCTGGAATATATCAAATGTATGTCTGCAGGAATGACTTTGAGAGAATGTGCTAGAAATGTTGGCATTTGTCTTCAAACGAGTTTCTTTTGGCGTCACAGAATATTGTGTGCTTTGCAGTCATTTGAAAATAATGTTAATTTCTTTGGAGTAGTGGAATTAGAAGAGCTTCTAATGAATTATTCCGAAAAAGGGAAAAAGAAACGAGAAAAAAAAGAAATAAAAAAATTGAAGAAAAAGAAACCAACTAAAGTAGCCGTATTAGCTGCCACAGATAGAAGTGGAAATATTTTATTTAAAAAATTAGAAGACAATAGAGTGCAAGCCAAACATATATCAGATTTTCTAAAAAATAGGATATCTGATAATTCAGTGGTATGCGGCAGCGATAAAAAAGCTTTCAAGACCGTAAATGCAGAGCACATCAAACACAAAGAGATAACTTCTAAGAAAAAGAAGAAAGATGGTATATACAGTGTATCAACTGTTCATAAGAAGATAACATATTTTGTAGACTGGATTTATTATAAGTTTCGTGGAGTTGCAACAAAATATTTAACAAACTACATAATGTGGTTTGTGGTTAAGGGTAAATATTTGGCAGATAAGATTATAGGAGACACGGGGAGGTTGTTGAATTTGGCGGCGTCGGATAGGCGGGCATGGGATCGGTATAGCGATTTAATGTCTCAAACATATTTAATTCATAACATTTAAATATTTTCTTACACTTCCCTTTATAAAATTTTTTCAAAATTTTATAATCCAACCAATCCCCTCAACTATTTATCCTTTCTAATAATACTAGTCATCTTTTGTTTAACGTCTGTAATTTATGTATAAATAACTTAACCTCTTTAAAATTATACTCACATCAATCTGGCTCACAAAAACACATTTTATATATTCATCAAAGTTAATCTTGATTTTTATTTTTTTGAAATTTCTCCCCTACCCTATTTATTTCCTCCAAAGATTTACATTATGAAACCAAAATGGTTTATAATCAATGTTTCTAAAAAGTTTCCATGTGAAAAAATTATTTGAAATTTTTGTACGATAAAAATAATAACTTTTAGAATACATTTCATCTCTAGATCCATATAGCCATACTTCTGTGTTATAAGTTCTATATATGTAATTGGGCTGTCCTTGTACTATGTAAATTAATCCTCTATCTGTTTGCCAACCAGGTTGTATATCTGTAAAATATCTATTTGCATTTATCACTCTTAAATAATATTTTTTTATTATTTCTGTTGCTCTTCGTATATCTCCTATTTGTGCTAACCAAAAGGAATCTACCGCTCGTTTGGAGTTGTCTGAATTCATCAATTTATTGAATTCTGTTTCCGAAGTTATATATCTCATTGGTGGTATTAATTCTTCTTGATATTTAATTTCTGGAAAATATTCTGGAACTATTATAAAAAAAATGCCAGTAGGAGTAGTATCTATGTTAATACTTACTAATGTATTCATTAAATCTCTGTTTGCTACTAATGGGTTAGTTGCTGATATTTGTAATTCTTTTATTTTTGTTAATTCAATATTTTTATTGTTTAATTCTACTGCAAATGGCGGTGCTGCTATTGGAGGGAGTTCATATACAATGCATTTAAAAGTATCTATATTTTTTATTAGATGTTTTATTTCTAATGTATCACCTATGAATAGTAAATGATTATTTTTTAAATTTGTCTGAAACCATTCATTACTGTATGGATTAGATTTATCAATATCTATAAATTTAGAAAATGTATTTTTATTAGATCTCAGGTAAACCTTGCAATAACCTTTAAAATCATTATTAATTTTTAATTCTATCAGAGTATCCCAACTATTAATAGTATCTACAATTTCAAAATTAAAATTTTTATATGTTAATATCTTATCTAGGGTGTCAAAGATTTCAATTTTACATTCAATATTCGCATATTTATAAGTTGTATTTAAAGATAAATTTGTAAAATGTAAGTTTGTCGTATCTAATTGTAAATAAAAAAAGCTAGTAGAATCATTAACATGAGAGAATGAAACATTAGCATTTATGCTATTAGAGCCAGATTGATAAATTTCTTTAAATGCAAAACTATTAGAAATATTTGAAGTTTTGCAACTATACAATAATAATAAACATATAATAATTAAGGTAAAAATTTTTTTCATTTTTTAATAGCATTTGAGAAATCTATACGATTTTTGATTGCTTTACCTAATGTGAGTTCATCTATATATTCCAGATTACCACCTATTGATATACCTCGCGCTATTGCAGAGAAAGACAATGAGTCAAAATCTTTTAACATATTAAAAATATAGTAAGCGGTAGTATCTCCCTCTACTGTAGCAGGTAGAGCAAAAATAATTTCATTTATTTCATTATTGTGAAGTCGTTGAGGTATATCATTAATATAAATTTTATCTGGAGTAATGCCATCTAATGGTGAAATTAGTCCATTCAGCACATGATAATATCCATTATATACTCTCGAACGCTCTATAGCTATCAGATCTTGTATATTCTGCACTATACATAGCATGGAATAATCTCTAGTATTATCTGAACAAATATTACATATCTCTGTATCAGATACATTATGGCATTGATTACACAAATATAAATTTGTGCTAAGCTGATCTATACTTTCACTTAATTTTTTTAAATATTGTTTGTCTTGTCTAATGAGATACATGACTAGACGTGTAGCTGTTCGCTCACCAATGCCTGGCAACTTTGCTAATTCGTTTATAGCATTAGACATAATTTTAGATAAATTCTCTATTTCCACTTTTTTATCAAAATTAAAAAATTATTTTAAATAAATAAAAACAGATTATAAAATTAGATAAAAAATCATTGATTCTATAACGTTTATTGCAGGTAAATTATTTAATTGTTCACTTGTTGTTATTAGTCCACAGATGAACACAAATGAGACTGGAGAGACGGGGAGAAGAGGTGATAGGTGATAAGTGATAAGTGATGAGTGATAGGTGATAGATAATAGGTAATAAGTAACAAATGCACTCAAAAAAAATAAATCATCAGTGTTAATTTGTGTAAATCTGTGGATGGAATTAAAGAAATTGTTGGTGTTATTTCAGCAAAAGAAGGAGAATATACTGTATCATAAGATGTAATTTCGTGAACTTGTGTACAGTAATAGCTGTATTCATTATTCGGTGGTTTTATTAAAGATTAGAATTCTTCAATAATTTTTGCTGTTTTCTACGGTTGCAATGCTGACAGCACAAATTGATGTTTTACAGAGGTTTCAAAGTCTATGGCTACGAAAGATAGCATTATTTTTGATTTTCTAAATATTCTTTTAGGTCATCTAAAGTTATATTTTCTATCTTTTGCCAATTTCCATTATCTTGTTTTTCTTTTAAGCAATCAAACCATTGATATTTTTTACCATTAAGCTTTGATGTAAAATAGATTTCCCTACCTTTATAAAATGGCAAGTCATTCACTTTCTGCCAACCATCAACTTCAATAATCCCTTTTTTCTCTAAATCTGATAATACTTCATTTCGTTTATCAGCTAACACAAAAATTTTCCTTTGTGATTTTGCATTATAAGGAAAAACTGAATATTTGCCATAATACCGCCAATGTAAAGAACTTTTCTCACTAAAATGTGTAATAATTGGAGTTTTGCATAAATCATTTTGAAAATATCTTAACTGTTCTTTGTCTTTGTCAGTGATATTAGAATTGAATGATTTTAAATCAATAGATAGAGTATCATCAATTTCAAAAAACTTATTTAAAGGAACAATCAAATTACCATTAATTAAAATTGATTTCCATGAGGTAGCATTATTATCGAATATTTGTCCCTTGAATTGATCAATATTATTAAAATAACTTATAAGAACTCGTAATAAAATAGCATCCTTTTTATATTCTTCTTTAACTCCATTTTTATCAAAATACTTTTGTGCTTTTTCAAATCGAGCATCAAATTTATCCCAATTGTATTTACCTTCTTCATCTCTTAACAAAAATCGAATAGCTCCTTTAAAAAATGCATATTCCTCAGCTTCAATAATTTTTTCTTCCCATGTTTTACCTTTATTGTTATTAAATTCTATGTCGTCCACTATCTTTTTGGCTTTTTCTTTTTCTTCTTCCATTTGCTCTTTGGCAAAGTCATTTGAAATATCTCGTTCATTTAGATGATTGTATATATCGTGAGAATATTCTGCCAATTTATCAATTAGCCGCATTGCTCCAATCATTGCTGGAATACTCTCAATATTAGCATTTTCAACAATATTCCAAACGACTCTCATCCACCGCTTGAAATTCAATTCATCATAATTATCCTTTTCAAAATAACAGCAAATAGCATAAAATACAACTCGTTGAGGTTGAGTTAGGGTGGTAGGAATATATTCCTTGTTGTTATTTGACTTATATTCAGGGATAAAACAAAAACCTGAATTCTCATCCCAATTTGGTTGAAATAATTTGTTAATATTATCTTTATCTTTTAATGTTTCGAGCCTATTAAGAACTGTTTTTAGTTTAATTATTCCTGTTTTAATGACAGGTTCTTCCGTCTTGTAGATATCAAACCCATAATATTTAACATTTGTATCATTGCCCCTATCACCGTACAGATATTTGAAAAGTTTATTTTTTTCTACTAATACTAATATCTCATCATATAAATATTTATCTTTCTCTACTTTATATGTTATCAAACAATTCAATAGAAAACGATTAATAAAGGCATAATAGATTTCATCTATATTATTGTTTGGAGATTTATTTTTCCAAAATATATCCGTCCAAGTAGTATCTAACTTATGGGCAATACTTTCTTTTGGATTGATTTCATGTTCAATATTCTCATTTTTAATGTAGCCCACAAGGTCAGCTTTGAAGTTTTCAAAATCTGTTAACTGCATTCCTCGGGCATTCATTTTTATGTAGAGGTCGTCAGATAATTTCAGATCCAATAAATCAAGATAGTAGAATACAATTGGACATTTCTTTTCATCAGATAATATTTCCCAATATTTCTCAAACTTACTTTTACTTGTATCTTCAAATACTTCTTCAAAACCATCATAAATATCTTTTGATTTATTATCCTTTATCGAAGTGCCGCCAAGCATTGTCAGCATCGATTGAATAGTTGGGTCTTGTTTCCATTCAGAAAAAAACCATGTTTGATTTTCTATTAATTTAACGACATCTTCTTTTTCTTTTGAGTTTTGCACTGAAAATTCACAAAGTTTATTACAAAATTCTCTCGATGAAGTTCTTGTTTCGTAAGTAAAATTCTTAAATGTTGCTTCATTATCTTTATCTTTTAATGTACCGGCTTTAAAAGCAATATACCAGTGTAAAAGCCAAAGGGTTGTAAGCCGTTGCTGCCCGTCAAGAGGATTAAAGCAGTTATTTTCAATGTTTCCGTAGACAAAATCAAGTTTTAATTTTTCATTCTCGTGCTTCAAATCATTTACAAGTACTATTTTTTTCCCCTTCAACCTTGCAAAAGTTATCTTTTTATTCTCAGCAAAAGCTTTTTTCTTTTCTAAAGCCTTTTTAAAGTCATTCAAAAATTCTTCTAGTAATTTTTTATCTAAAGCATTTTTAAGGTCTCCTAAAAATTTTTCTCGCAATTTCTCTTTTCCGATTCTACCTTGGGCATAATCACGCTGAATAATTGGAATTACTATTTTGCGATTTTGCAAAAATTTCCAAAATGTAGTTTGTTGGATCTTATTGTTTTTCATTGTTCTCTGTTTTTAATAAAAATTCATTTAAC
>Ga0209720_1003288_pt1 | contig 11266 bp, 19 predicted proteins | sample AD_JPNMR3_MetaG_FD_184426 | JGI IMG/M metagenome (GOLD analysis project Ga0209720, IMG submission 184426) | Active sludge microbial communities of municipal wastewater-treating anaerobic digesters from Japan - AD_JPNMR3_MetaG (SPAdes) (version 2) | ecosystem: Engineered > Bioreactor > Anaerobic...
TTACAGGGATTTGGTTTTCCGGGGATGGAGCTTTGTTCTGGAAGAGCTGAGCGAGAAGCTTTAGAGATTGACGGAACTGTCATTGACGATTATAAATTACAAGGCCCGCCGGGAGCCTATCCCGGCATCAGCACAACAAGGAGGGGCTAAGAATGAATGAGAAAAAATTAACATGCGTGTCATACGTGTCAACTCATGCCAGGCTCCTGAGGGAGCAGTACGAATGGCTAAGACAGTACAGCTACAATAACCGGGTTCCGCAGGCGGAGGTTATCCGGAAAGCGCTGGAAATGTATCGGCAAGAAAAAGGATAATTCAGGACGGAGCGGAATAATTGCGTATATTTTGGGTGAAAGCTATGTGGATAAATATAAACAAGGCCCTGGGTGCACTAAAGGTGTACCAGGGCTTATTTTTTTGTGGGTGTTTGTACAAACATTGCTTTTGACGAATTGTTAACATTTTAGAACTCACCTATCTTTAATACCCGTAAAAACCCTTTTATAGGGCTTTTTATTTTATTCGCAAAATACTTTGTATGCAAAATATTTTCAATAATGTTTACTTATAGTGACACATATAATTTTTTTATTTGACTAATAGTTAATTTTGCATTATAATGTTAACAGAAAGTTAAAGCGCTCTTTGAAAAGAGAATACGGAGGCAGTGAGTACGGCGAATATGGTTGAGCCGTGACGCTGTACTGGGCTGGGGACGGCGCTTCTAACACCCGAAAAGAGGCAGAGCCGAAAAGAGGCGATCCGACCGGACTGGCGGAGATGACCCGAAAAAGTAGGCGATGATGCGGAGTAGGGAACACGGCGCTTAGACAGGGAAATGCCCACCGTTTCACCGGTAGTGAAAGGGCAAAGAGAGAAACCGGCAACAGGCAGCAGAGCCAGCGGAAGGGGCCAGAAAGCTGTATTAATAATAATATGTAGTACCATCATGCAGGGTTATGCTGGTACGGTGTTCCAGCTTCGAAAGGGGGTGGTTTATAAGTGGATGTCATTGTAGTAACTACCCTAAAGGAGTTGAGGGAAGTCCGTAAGATAACTCTAAAAGAACTGGCAGAAAGCCTGGGCGTTACAGTGGCACAGGCTTCTTACCTGGAAAACGGCAAACGGGCACTATCTCTTGATAAAGCCGCAAAGATGGCCGAGATTTATAATACGACCATCGACAACATTTACAAACTGGTGAAGAATCAGGAGATGATGGAACATGGAAAAACTTATTGTTACGGTGAAGGAACTTGCACCGCTGCTGGATACAACGCCAGGTGTAATTTATAGGATGGTCAAGAAATTAGAAGGAGAGGACGAGAACAATGTTAACCTTAGACAGCATGTTAAGGGAAATTGAAGCGGATTCGAGGGGCAAGGCTGATTACGTTACCCAATGGGAGCGATTCCAGGGGGTGTAGATGTGGGAATCATAACTTCAAATGGCACAACGCTTGAATACAGAGGCGGGTACAACCCGTATATTGTTCAGACCATCAAGCAAATCCCCGGCAGGTTGTGGCACCCAGATAAAAGGATATGGGAGTTCCCAACCACGCTAGAGGTTCTTGAATTATTGAACTTCCCCGAAGTTGAAATCACGCCCGAAGCAATGAACGCATTAAGACGCAAAAGGGAAGCTGAAAAGATGGCGCAGTTTATCAAAACAAACGCAGAAAAGGCTGTACCCAAAAAACCGATGCCAATTAAAGGAGGAGTAAAGCCCTTCGATCACCAGGTGAGGGGCTTTAACATTGGCATCATGTTGAGCAAAGCTGGGCTTTTCATGGAGCAGGGGTGCGGCAAGAGCTTAACTGCCGTGGCAATCGCAGGGCGGCGTTACCTTGACAGGCAGGTGAAGCGGGTTTTGGTGGTGGCGCCGTTATCCGTATTGCCGGTATGGAAGCGGGAGTTCGCCGAATATGCGGACTTTCCCAGCGAAGTGAAGATATTGAACGGGCCGCTTAAAAAGCGGATTGAGATGTTGAAGAACTTCAATGCTGATGCCCTCCAGGTTGCCGTTATAAACTACGAAGCAGTATGGAGGGCAGAAATATTTACAGCAATCAAAGCATGGAAGCCGGACATGGTTATTGCCGACGAATCCCAGCGCATTGCCAACCATGCAGCAAAGCAATCAAGGGGCATGCACAAGCTGGGGGATTTGGTAAACTACAAGCTGATTCTTACGGGTACGCCGATAACAGGCAACCCGCTTGGATTTTATTCGCAATATAGGTTCCTTGACCCGGACATATTCGGAAAAAGTTTTTACGCTTTTAGAAACCGCTATGCGGTTATGGGGGGCTACCAGAACAAACAGGTGGTAGGGTTCCAAAACAAGGAGGAGCTTGTCAGAAAGGCTCACTCTATAGCCTACCGCATAACAAAAGCGGAGGCGCTGGACTTGCCGGATATGGTAGACCAGGAGCTATATTGCGAACTTGAGCCTTCGGCGGCGAGATATTACCAGGAAATAGTTGCGTACAGCGTTGCCGAACTCGAAAGCGGCGAACAGGTGACGGCAACTAATGTATTGACCAAGTTATTGCGCTTGCAGCAAATAGCCGGCGGGCATGCTCCAGAGGACGAAACCGGCAGGCTGGCAAGGGTAAGCAAGGCAAAGGAAACAGTTCTTGAGGAAACCCTAAAAGACCTGCTGGATGCCGGTAAGAAGGTTGTTATATTCGCCAGGTTCCTGCCGGAAATCGACGTTATAAGGGATATTGCCGGAAAACTTGTAGGCGATGGCTACCGCTATATAACCGGAGCGGTTCCTATGGACAGCAGAAGCCGGGCAGTTGAAGAATTCCAAAGCGACCCGAGCTGCCGGATATTTATAGCGCAAATCCAAACTGCCGGTCTGGGCATCACCTTAACAGCCGCAGACACGGCGATATTTTACAGTATGGACTTCAGCTATGCGAACTATGAGCAGGCCAAAGCCCGAATCCACAGGATAGGGCAGGAAAACAAGGTTACTTACATTCACCTGCTGGCCCAGGGTACGGTTGATGAAAAAATATACAGCGTCCTGCGAGAGAAAAAATCAATTGCAGATGACGTTGTAGACAACTGGAAGCAATATTTCACAAACAGAAGGGGGGATTAAATTAAACAATAAATAACCCTAAAAAAGAAAGGGGGGATGGTAATGGAAAAATGTTGGCATGAATTCAGGTTTAACACACTTTGCGGCTGTAAGGTGTGTATAATTTGCGGGCACCACGAAGGGCTTGCCCGGTGCTATTGCGGCTGGTCTTTATCTGGTGGCAACGGGTACAGGGAACTGCTTGAAATTGGCGAGGTTATAGAGAGAGATTACTAATTTTAAAAACCAGAAAGGATGGTATGTTATGGCAAACGTCCATTTTTTCCAGAACAAAGGTGACAGCCCCTTTGAGCGCCTTGAAATCGAACTGCAACATGTTAACAACAATATAATAACCGATGAATATACAGTCGTTACCGTAAAGCTTGGTTATAAGGAATGCGTAACACTTTATCTGGATAGTCTTGGTATCAATGAGTTAACAAGGATGCGGGACGCAATTGACGATTACTTGAAGGAACTGGCGGCAAAAGCCAGGGCAGAAGTAAGTTAACAGGAGGGGGAAGAATGCAGGGATTAATTGAACTTGCCAGCCAACTACGGACACTCAAAGAAAAAGAAGCCCGTCTTAAAGACGAGCTTAGCAATACAAGAATTCAAATAAAGAATATCAAAAAAGACCTCGTAAATCAAATGATTAATTGCGAAGTCCAGAACTTCAAGCATAACGACAATATCTTTTACCTGACAACCAGCATTTACGTTAGTGACGTTGCCAGCCGCAGAGAGGAACTTTACTCCACCCTGCGGGATAATGGCTACGGTTCGTTAATCAAGGAAACCGTTCACCCGCAAACCCTAAAAGCCTTCGTCAAGGAATTGATGGCAGAAAACGGCGACGAAGTTCCAGAGTGGCTTAATGGCCTTGTGACGGTTTATGAGGAACAGGAAGTAAGAATAAAAAAAGCATAAACAAGGAGGTAGAAAGCATGGATAATACAACAAAAGCACTTGCGGTTATCGAGGACTTCAGTTTACCGGCGTTACCTTCTGAAGGCGCGATGTCGGAGGAAATGGACGGTTTGTCCATTTCCTTTGAGCGTGTTAGGATTCCCAGCGGCGGCGGCCTGGCTTTTGAGATACCTGGGGAAGATGACGACGAACCAGACACCGAGAAGGAAATCGTCGGGGTCATAGTCTACCACCACCCAGTAAATGCCTATTGGGGGAGCGCTTATACGGGCCAGAACAACCCGCCGAAGTGCAGCAGTATGGACGGCAAAGAAGGCAAAGGCGAGCCGGGGATGTTTTGCCCAACGTGCGAATTCAACCAGTTTGGCAGCGATGCCGCCACAGGTGGGAAATTATGCAAGAATATGCGGCGAATCTATATTTTACGGAACGGTGAGCTGTTCCCGCTGTTATTGACATTGCCGCCGACAAGCCTGGGTAACTTCGCAAAATATCTAAGCAGGCGCATATTGCAAAAGGGCCTGCGAACACACCATGTAGTAACCCGCATAGGACTGAAAAAAGCAACGAGCAACAGCGGCATTGCCTATTCCCAGGCGACATTCAAAATGCAAGGGGTATTCCCTCCGGAGATGAGAGAAAAGATGGAACAATACCGGAATGTGGTGAAGGATATGGCGCTGGGCGTGAGCATTGAAAATAACGAATACATGAACGGCGCTAAGGAAGAAGGAGAGCCATTGCCCTTTTAAGCAGTAGTGTGGCCGGTTGCAATAGCAGCCGGCCTGTTTTTTAAAAAAATTGCTTGTAGAGGGGTGGTTATTCTTGTGTTGGACTATGATAGCAGAATCGACTGGATTGGCTTCTACAAAAAACATCTCAATGTAACAAGGGTTCAAAACGGAGAAATAATTGCCCTGTGCCCATTCCATAACGATAATAACCCTTCTTTCCACGCTAAGAAAGAAAACGGGGTGTGGAACTGCTTTGGTTGTGGTGAATCAGGTAACGCTCAGACGTTTTTAGAAAAGCTCTTGGGCATAAGCAATAAAGAAGCAATAACAATACTGAAAGGCGAGGCCGGCATAAAATCAGAAACACGACCGCGCAAATACACCATAGACGACTATGCGGCAGCGAAAAGGCTACCGGTTGACTTCTTAAAAAACCTTGGCATAAAGAACGGCAAAACCGGGATAATCATACCCTACATGGACGAATCCGGCGCCAAAATAAGCTCCAGGCAACGGTACGGAGATACAGGAAGCGGGCCACGGTTCACCTGGGCCAGAGGAAGCAAGGTGAGCCTCTACGGGTTGTGGAGGTTGCCGCAGATCCGGGAGGCAGGCTATGTAATCCTTGTGGAAGGCGAATCGGACAGTCATACCCTGTGGTACCACGAATACCCTGCCCTTGGCGTACCTGGCGCATCGGTTTTCCAATTGGCCTGGGTAGAATTCCTCCGGGGCCTTACCATTTATATTTTCCAGGAGCCTGGGGTGAGCGGCAAAACCTTCGTCCGCAGGGTGAGCGAAGCGCTGACAAACAACAAGTTTGAGGGCGATGTTTACACTCTGCATCTAATAGACGCAAAAGACCCCAGCGAGCTTCATTGCAAAGACCCTGAGAAATTTAAAGAGCATTGGCAGGCAGTATTGGACATTGCCGAAAAAATCGACATCGACAAGATGTCGAAGAAGGCAGAAAACGTAATACCCGATGCGCCGGTGCAGCTCCGGCAGCCTCCCGAATGGAGGTTCAGCGTTGACGGGATATTCGCCATCAACGAAAAAACTGGGCTGCCATACTGCGTATGCAGGACGCCGATATTATTATCCAGGCGGCTTAAAAGCCTTGAAACAGGCCAGGAGAAAGTTGAAGTTTGCTACCGGCGGGACGGTGAGTGGCACACAGTAGTGGTTAACCGTTCTACGCTATTTCAAGCAAGGACAATAACCCAGCTTGCCGACCTGGGGATAGCAGTAACAAGTGAAAACGCTAAGATGCTTGTCAGGTTCCTGCAAGCCCTTGAAGCAGAAAACATTGACATATTGGGCAAAGCCGATTGCGTTTCCCAGCTGGGCTGGCACGGAAACCGGTTTATTCCTGGGTACAGTGAAGACCTGGTTATTGACGTTGACCCTTCGACAAAAAACTGGCTGGAGGCATACCACCAGGAAGGGACGCTTGAAGCATGGCTGGAAACCATAACTCCCTGCCGGGAGAATAGCCTTTTCCGGTTTATATTATCGGCGGCCTTCGCTGCCCCGTTGCTACGCATTGTAGGACATAGAATATTCATAATTCACAACTGGGGCGATACAAGGAGCGGCAAAACAGCAGCGTTGAAAGCGGCATTATCGGTATGGGGGGACCCGGAGGGGCTAATGGCCAGCTTTTACGCAACGAAGGTCGGCCTGGAGCGCCTGGCCGGTTTTTTCAGGGACTTGCCCCTTGGAATTGACGAGCGCCAGGTGGCGAATAATGATTTCACCGATAACCTTATTTATATGCTATCATTGGGAAGCAGCAAGGTGCGCGGCGCTAAAAGCGGCGGCCTGCAAAGCTCCCAGGCATGGCAGACGATAATCCTGACCACGGGGGAGCAGCCCCTAAGCAGCACGAACTCTTATTCGGGTGTTTACACCAGAACATTGGAGCTGTACGGCGCTCCCTTTGACGATGAGGCCATGGCCCGAAAGATGCACGAATTAATCAGTTACGGGCACGCAGGCCCGGAATTTATCCGGCATATTGCAAAGCAGAAGAAAAGCGACATAAAGGTGCTACATGCCTTATTTGCCAACGACATAGGCAAGGAATACAAAAACCATCTAAGTTCGCATATATCCTCGGTTGCAATAGTGGCGACCGCAGACTGCCTGGCATCTGACTGGTTATTCGGCATAGATTCGGACGTAGCCTACCAGGAAGCGCTGAAAATGGCCTACGACGTTATGCAATCCCTGGAAGATGCCAAAGAAGCAGACCTTGTGGAGCGAGCCTACGAATTCATCCAGGGCTGGTTACTATCAAATAATGAGCAGTTTACCAATAACTTCAGGACGCCACGGTACGGGTACACGGACATAGTGGGCAGGTACTACGTTTTCCCGCAAATACTGAAGGAAGCACTGGAACGGGAAGGATTCTCTTACCGGCAGGTTATGAGCGGACTTCGCAACCGGGGCCTTTTGGGAGTTGAGCCCAGCGAAAAGAGGTTTACCGTAACCAAAAGGTTCGGCGATGTACTTGCCAAATTCGTCCAGATTGAACTTGACATGGGAGTCGAGGACATAGAATTCTAAGCAGCGCTTAGCGGCGCTCCAGTAAGCTGCTAAGCGCTCCAGTAAGCTGCTAAGCGCTCCAGTATAAGCGCTCCAGTATAAGCGCTCCAGTAAGCCGCTAAGCGCTCCAGTAAGCCGCTCTGGTAACAGTTTGGTAACAGTTTGGTAACAAAAAACCCTTAAAAATCGAGGCTTATATATATATGTTACCAATGTTACCATGTTACCAATGTATATATATATAATGTGAAATACACAAGCAGAACTAAACTAATCAATGTAATTGTATATATATATACATGCTAAAAATTCTGGTAACATGGTAACTTGGTAACAAAGACCTCTAAAGCCTTTATTTATAAGGGTTTGCGCTGTTACCAGAAAAAAATGGAAATGGTAACAAACCCCCTCTTTTGGTAACAAATTTACAGTATTTGTAAAATAACGCCCCTGGCCTTGTAACCATACAGTTTCAGGGCCTTCGTTTTTTCACAGAAAATGTTAGCTAAGGAGCGTGTTTTTGCCTTGGAGATGACTGTTTTAAGAACATATAGGGAGCTTGGAAGCATCAAAAAAACTGCGAAGCACCTGCAGGTATCACATAAAAAAGTGCGGCAAATATTAGAAAACCTTGGTGTTGAATTTAAACAGGGTAAAAACAGTACCAGGCCCCACAAGTGCGATACATGCAGATTCGCCAGGGCGGATAAGTGCGAATACATGAACGCAAAATCAGAAGAAATAGAAGGTGTTTTAAAGGAAATGAGGGTTGATTACAAGGTTGAAATGGTGCGCTATTCTCACGGGAATAGGAAGATACCGGTCTACACGGTGAACAACTGTCCAAAATATCAAAAGGGGGATTTGGGGAGTATTGCCAATGCTTAATAAAATCCTGGCTTTTGCTGAATACTTCTTAACTTCGCCAAAGGCCAAAGATATTACAGACAAACTCGCCATTGGAGTATGCGTTGCAACTATTCTTTACCTCGCCGTGGCGATAATCAGGGTGTTGTAGGAGGTCGAATCCTTTGTCCCTTAACCAACCATTGGAAAGCAATATTACCAGGGGTATCCTCAAGTATTTGAAAACCGTTGATAACTGCTTCGCCTGGAAGGCCCACGGCGGTTATTACGGGGTTGCCGGCATACCGGACATCGTTTGTTGCCTTAACGGACATTTCCTGGCCTTAGAAGTGAAAAGGCCGGGAAATAAGCCCACAAAACAACAGGCTGCCGTATTGGAGAAAATCAATCGGGCAGGCGGCAGAGCCTTCGTGGTTTACGGTGTTAACGAGGTTAGAGAAATAGTCAAGGAAATCCTTACCGTTGAAAAAAAGAATACTGATGCAATAATGAAAGGGGGTGATATATGAGGGGCTAAGCTGTTATCTCTTTAAAATCACTACTACGAAAGTTGAATACCCAAAAAATTGGGTAAACAACTTTGATGGTGGTTTACAAAAACAAGCATAAAAAAGTATACAACATCTCAAACAACTTTCATGGTGGTTGTATTTAAGTTTTGAGGAAAGTGAGGTTGAACAAGATGGAAGAAAGATACACTATTGACGACTTCAAGGAAACAAAATGCTGTTTGACGTGCCGAAATTGGAATGTTGACAATACACTACAAGGTCGTTATATGTACAACACATGCCGTTATATGTACGAAAATTTCAAATGCGTTGCAATGTTCCCAGCTACTTGGCAATGCAAATATTACAATGGCCCATATACAACGGATTGCCCATTTGGAGAACGTGAATATAAGGAGGTTGAACACGATGGCTAAAGCGATATTGGAGTTAGAGATGCCGCAGAGTTGTAGAGGAGGATGCCCGTTTTACAAAATAACTGATATATGCGACATTTTATCAGCTTGGAATAATCACATGCCTGTATTGGTGCCGAGTGAAGGCAAGCATCCTGATTGTCCACTTAGAGAGGTTGAGGAGGATGAATGATGAGTAAGATGAACGACATATTCCAAGTGGATTACCTGCAAGAAAAGAGAGAAATAAGAATTAATCTTCCTGAAGAGGTTTGGGAGAACATTGACACTATAATTATGACAAGACTATTTCAAGAAGAATTGGTTGTTGAGAAACTAAAAGAAAGCGAGGGTGAGGAAGGATGATTGAAAAAATTTATAAAAACAAGTACATGGTCACTTGTGATAACTGCGGAACAGGGCAAGAGTGCGATAGCTGGGCAGAGGCAATAGATTTCATGAACGAGGAAGGCTGGAAAAAAAGATTGATTGACGGGGAATGGAAACATTATTGTCCGGAGTGTCAGGAAAGCGGGGTGAAACGGGATGCCTAAAGCGATATTGGAGCTAGAGATGCCGGAGAGCTGCAGAGGAGGATGCCCGTTTTACAAAATAACTGATATATGCGACATTTTATCAGCTTGGAATAATCACATGCCTGTATTGGTACCGAGTGAAGGCAAGCATCCTGATTGTCCACTTAAAATGGACGACAAATTCCAAGCAGATTATCTGATTTCCGCTGCTACAAAGAAAATAATTATTAATCTTCCTGAAGAGGCTTGGAAGAACATTGACACAATAATCATAACAAGAGAATTGGTTGTTGAGAAACAAAAAGAAATCGAGGTTGAGGAAGAATGAACGGTCTGGAAGTGGCAAGGGCAAAGATGTGGGTAAACAACTTTGATGGTGGTTTACAAAAACAAGCATAAAAAAGTATACAACATCTCAAACAACTTTCATGGTGGTTAGGAGGTAAAGCACGATGGCTAAATTTGATTATATGAATTTCAGTGATGGAATCAGTGATATTGAGTTTGTTGCAAATGCCAAAACATACACGAAAGAACAGACTATAGAATTATGCCTTGCAGAAAACGATTGGAGATTTGACCCTAAATTTTGCGATGGAAACTTATTGAGAAAGCCTACTACTGATGACATTTTTCAACGTCACGTTAGGTGGTATATCAGAGCACCCGAATGGTGCGGATTTGATGATGACGGAAAGGGATGCTACACATACTGCAAGGCAGGACAGAAAGGTAGTTTTCCTGTGTGGGTTATTGAATTTGAAAAATTACAAGTACAAGTACAAGAAACTTGTGTGTAATAGCACGGGTTGAAGTGGTAATCGAAGATTATGAAGGAGGTAAACCTTGTTATGAGCGTAAATGACGCTTGAACAGTTTGAAAACCTGCGGGAGAATTTCCTGGTCCACGAGGCCAGGATACTGGATTGGAAGCGAAATGAATATTCCTCTGGGGCTGATGCCTTGCAGATTTTTCGCGAGATAGCAGACTTTCTTGGACAGCGTCCGTCTGAGGTAGCGCTTGCATACCTCTTGAAACACATACAAAGTATTTCGCTGGCTGTGAAAACGGGGCAATATACATGGGACTGGCAGACAGACGGCGGCGAGGGATTGAAACAGAGGATTGCTGATGCGAGGAACTATTTGCTTTTGCTGGCGGCTTGCTTGGAAAATGAAAATATTGCTAGGGGGTAATCAAAATGCCATGTTATCCGTTCAGAGATGAGAAAGGTAATATGAGTTTTCTATGCACAAGTGAAGAAATAATGGATGAACCAGAGAGATGCTATATTTGTGGTAAGCCAGCTACGGTATTATGTGATGCTCCAAAAGGGGACAACCTTTTTGGGGAAGCCTGTGACAAGCCAATGTGCAGACAGCATGCTCACCATATAGGACTTGACAATGATGTATGTGACTATCATTTTAATGAAATTAGCGTAAGGAAGGCGAAACTAGATAACTGGGTTAAAAGTGGGAAAAGTGCAATGAAATAGAAAAGGGGACTGTTCAATGAATAAACTGAATCATCTGTCACTATTCGCAGGATGCGGTGGTATTGACTTAGGTTTTAAATGGGCAAATATTGAAACCGTTGCTGCAGTAGAGATTAAGCAATTTGCATGTGATACATTAA
>Ga0209720_1003293_pt1 | contig 11251 bp, 5 predicted proteins | sample AD_JPNMR3_MetaG_FD_184426 | JGI IMG/M metagenome (GOLD analysis project Ga0209720, IMG submission 184426) | Active sludge microbial communities of municipal wastewater-treating anaerobic digesters from Japan - AD_JPNMR3_MetaG (SPAdes) (version 2) | ecosystem: Engineered > Bioreactor > Anaerobic >...
GGCAGCCGGTCTGTCATGACAGACCGGAAAGAAAAATGATGTATGTGTATTGGATGTCAAGGGTCAAGATGAACTCGCTTACGCTCGCCCTTGACATCCTCAGACATAGTAAATAAATGTAAAATATAGAAATTTAAAGAAAGGAGAATCTAACTTAGAAAAGCTGAAAAATTGTCTTGACAATGGGGGGCATTATACATTACAATGACCATATAATGCAGGTAATTGATATGATTCCAGACTTCCGAATGAGACTGAAATATGATAAGAAAACAGAAAAAGTAATGTTTGGTGCTGACATTCAATCAGTGTTTGATATATGCTGGTATACTTTTTCCAGAATGATAGCTGATGTTGCACCACCGTTAGATGAGGATCTTAATTATTTTGAATCACAAGGCTCGGTTCTATCATGTCTTGCTTGTGGAAAATACTTTGTGCGACATTCAAGCCGACAGCTATATTGCAATAGCTGGGAATGTCAAGCCGAACGTAATCGTAAGAACAGACGAGCAAGTTATACTCGAAAAAAAGTAACAGTTCATAAAATAGTTTTAAGTTAATCTCTTGACTTTGATATATAAACCAAATTATTTATTAAATGAAGCTAATGCTCCTATATTTATAATGTAAATTGTTAAATAATGCAAGTAAATCATTGTATTGTGGAGTATAATTTGATAAAATATGGCAAAATAAGTTATTTATTATGTTGGATAATTATGTAATATGATTCACAAACTTGAGGTGTTTGTAATGAATAATGTAGATAAAATTTTAAACCTATATAAATATGTAAAGGAACTTTGTGCACTTAAATATACGGTTGTAACCGATATAAACAATCAGTATTGGACATGTTTTCTAAAAGATATTCCAAACGATTCTGAAAACATCACAATTTACTATTGCGATAGTTTTGATGAAAAGGTGAGTGATAACAATACATTACTGGAAGTGAAAAAGCCAGAATTTCAAAGATGTCCGGAACCACCTGCTATAATTATGAAGTGGCTTGAACCGGGATGGGATAGATTCACAAACACTCCAACTATAAAAAAGACATTGATTGACTTAAATGAGGATTTAAATAATGACGAGCATCAGCAAAATATTGAATACTTTGACGATGTGATAGAGCGAGTTCAGGCATATGAAAAATGGATTGTGTTGAGAAATATATGGGCAGAAAAACAGAAGGTTATTAATGAAACACGTCACTTTTTTACTCGCTTATATCAGGCGTATACTGATCTCGAACGCGATTCCGAAACTCTTGAGGTGTTAGTAGGAAATGGTTTGATTTCCGACTCAAATAACCACGCAGTTAGACATCCTGTAATATTAAAAAGAGTTAAATTTGAATTTGATTCAAAAAATAATATTATCAAGATAAGTGACACAGATACTGATCCCGAACTTTATAGCCTTTTACTTCAGGAAATGACTAATATCAACCATAGTGTTGTTCGACAATTAAAGGATGAACTTCGCGAGAATTTCTATCATCCATTAGACCGAAATAATACACCAGACTTCCTAAAGTCACTGACACATCGACTTTCTTCTGAAAGTAAGTTTATCATGGACGATAATGATGATCCGGGGCGTGGTAATAAAATAGTTACCAGATGGGCTCCTGTTTATTTAATAAGGAAAAGAATTGACGGTGCACTTAAAGCAATTGAAGAAATAATTGAAAATGTTGAAAAAACTGGATACATGCCGCGACATCTAATAGAATTAGTTGATTCCGGAACAATTGATATACCGTTCGACAACCGTGAGTTATCAATTGACGATCAATTAGCTGCATTGAATGGTGAAAATATAGAGATACTCCTCGCCAAGGAAGCCAATCGAGAGCAGCTTGAAATAGCTGAGAGAATTGAGCATCATAATGCTGTTTTAGTACAGGGTCCTCCGGGAACTGGAAAAACTCATACAATTGCAAATCTTCTTGGACATTTTCTTGCTCAAGGGAAAAATGTATTGGTAACGAGTCATACCAAGAAAGCATTATCGGTCCTCAAAAATCAGGTACCTGAGAAAATACAGAATTTATGTGTTTCGGTTTTGGATGATACTAATGCTGATATGGTACGTTCAGTTGATGGGATTTCGGAGTACCTGTCAAAATATACATCAAGTGAACTTAAAAGGGAAATAGAACTAATCACTAGAGAACGCAAAGAAATAATTCAGCAATTATCCGAAGTAAGGCGCCAAATTTATACTATAAAGTATCGCGAGTTTAAGCCAATAGTATATAATGGCGAAAGCTATTCGCCTGCAAAAGCTGCAGAGTTTGTTAATCGATATGCCGATAAATTGTCCTATATTCCTGGTAAAGTACGACTTTATTGCTCTCTACCGGTAAGTATCGATGAACTTCTTCAATTATATCAAAGCAATGCGGATATAACTTATGAAGATGAGCTCGAACTAAAATGTGATTTACCAAATCCTGAATTGCTTCTTACACCTGCTTTAAATTCTGAAGATATAGCAACAGAAGTTAATTGCTTTAGTACGCTTGACAAAATTGGTGAAGCGTTATCAGGCGTAATCCGATGTGATTATCCAAACTGTAGTTTAATAGTTGAAGAAAAATCAAAGGAATATGTTCTAGTTCAAACACCAACGGAACAATCCCTAGATGAATTATCAACATATATAAGCTCGTTTAGTCTGATTGATGGTTGGATGATTCAAGCTGCTGTTGACGGATATAAAGGTGGTGGGTATAGACAAAAGTGGGAAATGTTGATTTCTGCCATTGAAGATACCGCATCTTATGCCGAATCTATTGTTGCTTTAATGTTTGGAAAAGAGATATCAATTAAAGACGGAACAAATATTTCTCATCTTAAATCACAACTGTTAAAATTATCGGATATATTTAAGAAGAAAGGAAAAGTTTCAAAGATTGATTTAGTTTTAAACAAGTCCCTTAAAGAGATACTTTCAATTATAACTATAAATGGATCTGAAATATCATCATATGACGATACTAATATAATATTAAAATTTATTGAGCTTTTGGAAAAGAGGACCAAAACAGAAGCAATATGGAATGAATTAATGGCTAAACACGGCTCACCGTCTTTCGCTATGCTAGGAAACGAACCTGAAGAAGTCTGCAAACAGAGAATACCCAACATACGGCGTTATCTTGATTGGTATCAAAACGAGTTTGCAAAGCTTAGAAACTTGATGGAGAAAGCCGGATTCAATACAGAATCATTATTAACATTTACGGACTTGGATTCTGTATTTGTCCGTACCGAGAAAATATTAAAATCAATTAAAGATACACTACCGATATATATAAATGCCTCAAGAGTGTTATTAAAATTAATTGATATTGAAAAGCGAAGACAGCATTCTATTTCAATTTTATCAGAAGGAAAGCGTAAGAATTCTGTCGTATGTATGGCGGCGATTTATGCATTGCGTGATAATAATGCGGAACAATATGAAAAAGAATATCGTGCACTGTATCAGTTGTATGAAAAATACAAACTGCATTCAAAAAGAAAAGAAATATTAGCAAAACTGGAAATAGCAGCACCAGACTGGGCATTGGCATTTAGAGATCGTAAAGGAATACATGGTGAAACCGTCTGTCCGGAGACTATAGAAGAAGCTTGGAAATGGAAGCAGTTTGCTGGAATTATTGAAGAAATAACATCCGAACCATACGAAGATTTGCAGAAAAAAGCTGTAATGCTTAGTAAAGAACTAAGGATAAAAACTGCAGAGCTTGCCGCAAAATCAGCTTGGTATTATTTGATTCTAAGAACTGAGCGAAATCTTGAAACAAGACACGCATTGATAGGATGGAAACTTACAGTTAAGAAAATAGGTAAAGGAACTGGTAAAAATGCACCAGCACTCAGAAAACAAGCACGTGACTTAATGGCAAAATGCCAGATGGCAGTACCTGCATGGATTATGCCTATAAGTAAAGCACTTGAGAGTTTTGATCCTTCTCAAAACTCTTTCGATATTGTCATAGTTGACGAGGCAAGTCAAGCTGATGTAACCTCGCTGGCAATTCTGTATTTAGCAAAGAAAGTAATCATTGTCGGAGACGATAAACAAGTAAGTCCTATGGCAATAGGTCTTGATATTGACCGAATAAATGCTCTACGAGATATGTATATCAAAAATACCTTTGACACATGGCATCTTTATGATGCTAAAACATCTTTATACGATATTGCTGCTACAACATATCAACCGCTCATGTTACGTGAACATTTTCGTTGTGTACCAGAAATTATAGGATACAGCAACAAGTTGTCTTATGAATTTAAAATTAAGCCGTTACGTGATGCAAGCAATTGTGTTATCAGTCCTCCAGTTGTCAGTTACAGAGTTATTAATGGAAAGCGCGAAGGTATCAGAAAAATTAATATTCCAGAAGCAGAAACAGTGGTAGCCTTGATGCAGGCCTGTATAGAACAACCTGAGTATGAATTTAAAACTTTTGGTGTTATTTCTTTGCTTGGTGATTATCAGGCTAAATTGATACAAGAGATTATTTTCAAAAGAATTGAGCCTAATATAATTGAAGAAAGACGAATACTTTGTGGCAATGCTTCTCATTTTCAAGGTGATGAAAGGGATGTTATGTTCTTGTCTATGGTAGATAGCAACGAAGGAGAAGGTCCTCTTAAATTCACAGGCGAGGGTGCAGAACAATCAACTAAACAAAGATATAATGTTGCTGCAAGTAGGGCAAGAGATCAACTTTGGGTTGTTCATTCCCTCGACTATTCAAAAGACCTTAAACCTGGTGATATACGACGCGATTTGCTAGAATATTGTGATAATCCACAGGCAGTATCACTTTCAGTAGAAACTATTGAAGCACAATCAGAATCTCCTTTTGAAGAAGCGGTCGGAAAATCACTTGTCGCAGCAGGTTATCACGTATCCCAACAGTGGAAGGTCGGTGCGTATCGTATAGATATGGTCGTTCAATATAAAGGGAAAAAGATCGCTATTGAATGTGATGGTGAACAATATCATAGCGGTGAGGAAAAAGTACGTGCAGATATGGAGCGTCAGACTATTCTTGAAAGAATGGGTTGGAGGTTCATTAGAATTCGTGGAAGTGAATATTATCGTAATCCGGGAGCTACTATATCGCGTGTAATAAACCAACTAAACAGCTATAATATTTTCCCAGAGAATAATATTGAACCAGTGTATAATAGCAATTGTGAGTTGCTTTTACGAGTAAAAACTCGTGCGGCGCAAATCTTGGATGAGTGGCATAGCATTGACGATGAAGATGAAATATGAACTTAATAATAAAATAGTATACAGTGAATCAATCATAAGTTAAGTAAGTTAGAGCATCGAGGTTCCTTATTGATTAATATGGATTAAATTGCCTGGTGTATAATGATTATATAATTTTTATGACAAATGGTATTGTTGATAACCGAGAGTAAAGTTGATAAAATGATTGCTAAAATTTAATGCTTAGAAAGACCAGTAGCCTGATGTGACCCCAATAAGTTAGACTTTATTTAGCGAGACAACTTCGGCTGCCTCGCTAATTTTATGCAGCCAAGAGATTGAGCCTGTATTGTACAGGACTCATCCATCCTAGTTTTTCTTTGATTCTTTGTTCGTTATAATACTTTATGTAACATTCGATTTTATCTTATATTTCTTCATAACTATAATATACCACACCATAGTATATCTCTTGTTTTAATAAGCCAAAGAAGTTCTCCATGACTGAATTATCATGACAGTTGCCTTTTCTTGACATACTCTGGAAGATCCGTTCTTCTTTTAGACGATGCGAGTAAGCTTTCGTTTGATAAGCCCAACCTTGATCTGAGTGAAAAGTTCTTCGGTAAGGACAATCGGATGTTACTTCAATAGCTTTATCAAGAGCATTGTAAGCGGTTAACAACAGGGTGCCTTGTAAATAAGAAAGAGACCGACTATGATAATTAGTCAGTCTCAAATAATCACTTACCACACTCTGCTTGTACTGCCTCTGACCAAGGCATCAAAAATTTCAGATCTTCTGGGTGATTATGATAATCCGTATCAGGCATATATGTTAATGTTATTCTAATATTGGTTCTTTCCAGAGTTAGTTGAAATAATCGAAAAAATATGATACGATAAATAAAAATTAACAAAAGAAAAGAGACTATACCATGGATGAGTTTATCAAACAATTAGATCCAAACCTAGACTATATTAGTCATGAAATAAATAATGGCAAATGCTATATAACAGTAACTTCTAACCGCAAAGAAGTAACATGTCCATTTTGCGGCCGGCCATCATCCAGAATACATTCCACATATAACAGAACCTTTCAAGACCTTCCAATGCAAGGTAATAAGGTATTTATTATTATACGTAACAGAAAAATGTTTTGTGATAATTCTGATTGTAATCATACTACTTTTGCAGAAAGGTTTGATTTTATCTCCTGCAAAGCGAAGAAAACCCGTCGTCTTGAGGATGAAATTGTACGGCTATCAATAAATTGCAGTTCCATTGCAGCATCAAAAGCTCTAAAGGAAAATGTTGTAGATATCGGTAAGAGTACAGTTTGCAATCTCTTAAAAAAAAGAAACACCAGTTGTTGAAAAAAAGACAGTAACAGCTGTTTGCATTGATGATTTTGCTATTAAGAAGCGTAAAAGCTATGGAACAGTCATGGTAGATATTTTTACGCATCAAATACTTGATATGATTGACTCAAGGGATTATGAGACAGTTTGCGAGTGGTTAAAAACATATCCAAATCTTCGTGTGATATCAAGAGATGGGTCTGTCACCTATAATAATGCAATTACAAATGCACACCCAAGAGCTTTACAAATAAGTGACCGTTTTCATTTACTGAAGAATTTGACTTCGTATGTAACAGAGTATCTAAAAAAGAGATTAAAACCGCAAGTTTCAATACAAGCTGTCAGTCAGGAAATTAAAGAGGTGAAAACAATAAAACAGGCTGATGAAAACAGAAAACTTACATTGAAAGAAAAATATGAAAAGATAAAACAGCTTTTATTAGAAGGAAGACGTAAAACAGAAATTTGCCGAAGCTTAAATATGGATATACGAGCTTATGATAAGTTAATGGCAATGACCCCTAAAGAAAGGGAAAAGTCATTCCAGACAAAAAATATGATCATGCATGAAGAAAAAGTAAAGCAAAAAATGGAACGTGTAAAAGAGGTACGGGAGTTAAAAGGAATAGGTTTGAGCAACAGAGAGATATCTAAGCGTACTGGACTTCATAGAAAAACAGTTAGAAGATATCTTGATGAAAACTTTAATCCGGTCCATGCTGCCTATGGCAAAAAGAGAAATGGGAAACTGACACCATATATGAAAGCAATTGACGAATACCTTGAGAAAGGGGTTATGGGTTCATATATTGAGGAAAAGATACGCGAAATGGGATATGAGGGTTCGTCATCAACTGTGCGGGATTATATAGCAGACTGGAAGAAGCGGAGAAAAAGATATTACGATAGAAGTAGAGAAGATGGAACAAAAACAGAAACAATAAAAAGAGAAAATATATTAAAGCTATTGTACCACCCAATAGAAAAAGTAAAAAAAATTAGTGAGAAACAATTTGAAATGATATGCAAAGAATATCCGTTTTTTGAGAAGATATATAAGGTAACATGGGAATTTAAGAGTATGCTAACTGAAAAAAATATTAATGCTTTGGATAAATGGATGGAGAGAGCCAGAAATCTAAACATACTGGAGATAAATAGTTTTATAAATGGGATTGAACGAGATATGGAGGCTGTAAGGAATGCTATAAAATATGAATATAGTAATGGGCTTGTAGAAGGATGTATTAATAAACTGAAGGTAATAAAGCGAATTATGTATGGCCGGTGTAGTTTTGAAACATTAAAAATGAAAACTCTTCGGCTTGAAAAAATGAAGTTATTCAACTAACTTTGGAAAGAACCAATATTGGATTGACATTTACAATTTAATATGATATTATGAAAAAAGCAAATACCTATCTATCAATTATATAATTACTAAATACATTTTTTATAAGATAAAAGGAGGATTCTATGAAGAAAATAAACAAAAAAACAGCACTCGCTTTAGCAATTAGCTTCATAATAGGAGGAAGCACTTTTGTTGGAGCAGAGACACTTATGAAAAACATCAATGCCGTTCAAGATGCAAGTATTAAAATTAAACTAAATGGAGAAGACTTTACTCCGAAGGAAGCAGACGGTACTATTAACTATCCGATTATATATCAAGGCAGGACTTATTTACCGGTACGTTCAATTGCAGAGGCATTAAAAATGCAAGTTGATTGGGATAATCAAACAAGAACTGTAATAATAGGGTCTGCAGAAGCTGCAAGTGATATATTTGTTGGAAGAGATCAGTTGTTCAAGCCAAACGGAGCAAAGGATAATGAACTTATGTATTATACTTCTGTAATCGAAGATTTAAATCAATTTGATTATCCAACAAGTTATACAAGTGGGATTATTGGCATTATAAACAGAAATGATATTAAAATAGGTGTAACTACTTCCGGATATAAATATTTAACCGGTGAAGCCTGTGCAAAAGGTAAGAATACAAATTCTTTCGGTACTTATGATTTAGAAGAAATGAGGGTTAATGTTTATTCTTATGATCCTGTAACAAAAAAAAAGGGTGATAAACTAGGAACAATTAAAATAGCTCCAAATAAACCCAGCTCTTTTAAAATTGATGTGTCTAACATTTCTCAAATCTTGTTGGAAGTAGATCGAATGGAAGATATAACTTTTGGTTCTTACAAGATTGATACAGTAGCTACTCTTGTATTGGGAAATGTAAAGCTAGAGAAATAATAATACATAAGTAGAAAATAGTAATAAATCTATAAATTAAAGATATAAGCAATGTTTTTGCTTATATCTTTTTTATGCAAAGATTGTAATGATTCTGTCATAAGTCAAATTCTTTGCACAAATTAATTAATGGTAACTAAGGATGATTGATACAAAATTGTATATATTATAATCTTGTTTGGCCCTATAGCTAAGTTCTTTTCTATGTATTGACTACAATTATGTGATTTCTTTTGTTCGTCCGGTGATTTTATCAGTCCTATAATAAATTAAGTGTGACCCTTTAATATTTGTGGGTTTTTGCCGATAAATTATATGGAATATAATAATTTTTTATATAGCACGGCTTAAACGTGGATTTGGGGGTCACACTATGAAGATATTAAAGCACTCAATTACTGTTCTTGTTATATTGGCGTTATTATTCGGATATATTCCTTTGTTTCAGAATAACGTATGGGCAGCACCCTTACCGGTTAAAATTAAAGTCCAAAGTTATACCGATGGAATTTTGAAAATTGAATGGGATAAAGTAGAGGGAGCTAAATCCTATTCTGTTAGGTATCATATGCCTGATGGAACGTCTCAGGAAATAAAAAGTGATTCGTCGGCCAATACGTGCGAGATTTCCAATCTTGAGAGTGATTACATATATGATTTTAAAGTTACTATTTACAGTGGCTTGGATTTAAGTGGGAGCGAAATAGGTGTAGGTTTGTTGTACTATTTACCTAGAGTTACTTTTTATGCTACTCAAGGAGAGCAAACCCGTGAGCCTGTACCCGGTGGTGGGTATGAAATCGGGAACAAGCCGAAGCTTGATTTGAAATGGGTAATGCCAAAAGTTTGGGCTGGTAGTATAAAATATATAAATGAAGCACTTGGCACTATAAATGGTAATTTGGAAACCATATATGGAGAAAATCCCGGAATAGTAAACCTTAATTTCAAAATAAATATATCCAGCAATGCATCCACACTTAACAGCGGAGCTTCACAGTCTGCAGTCAATATCGACTACAATGGTTCAGGATATGAAGCCTATGTATCTGGAAATCCGGATACGAAAGTTGTTGTGGCGGCACCAGATTCGAACGGCTACATGTATTTAAGCTTGCTTGGAAGGAAGGACACTTCCACACCTCTGGTTAAAGACGAAGAGGATGGGGATGATATCTTACTCCATGGGGATATACTTCCCGGAACGGTTTATTATATGAATATCGGGTTATTATTTCAGAATGCTGGCGGAATTTCCAAACCTGTGGTATCTGTCGGGGCACCTTCCGATTTTGGTGCAAGTCCTTTGACGGGAACATTTCCATATACATATACTCCAATAAGGTTTCAGTTGTCTAAAGACTCATTAAATAATATATATGTGAAAATATATAGAATTAATCAGGGAAGTCTTGATTTGCCGAGACTTTATTATGAAGTGCAAGCTGTTGCCTCAATTATCTCCGATGAATGGCCTACGAAAAAGGTGATAGATGACAGCTTTTTTATTGCAGGTTCTCAAAGTGCACTTACACTTATATCCGGTGTTGGAGTTAACAATAAGCTTTATTACAGAATTGTAGTTAAAACAGACAGCACTGATGACAGATTAGAGTCACTGCCTATGGAATACACCTTGGAGGAAGATACAAGTAGACCGCCGGTACCTATGGGCATAACAATAATCGACAGAGAACCGGTAAAAAGAATAGATGAAGAAGGAAATATTCAGCACTCATCAAATATTACAATATCTTGGGAAAAGCCGGGCAATTGGGACCAAATTAGGAACAATACCGATGTAGAATCAGATATTGTATACCATATTCTGTTGAATGTGGCTGAGAATGAAGATCTTTCAATGCCCTATCCCGAATTAAAGGCGGATGGCGTTGTATACGGGAACTTCCCGTTAAAATACAGAAGAGTGTTGTATTTTTCATCGAAGGAAGTAAAGGAAAATGGAAATCGCTTGGAATATACCATCGATGGATTTAATTTGTTTAATGGCTATTATTTGGATGTAGGTGGAGAGATTAAGAAGGAAGGTATTGATAATGAAGAAGGATATCCAGACTTTTTACTGCCCAATACGGTTTATTATATGCAGATGTTTACTACAACGAATGCTAACCGCAATTTAGCCGATATAGAAAATATATCCGACAAGTCATTGATTGTAAGCTTCACTACAAGGGCTTCAAATGAAATTGATGTACCCATACCGAAAAATTTGAGATTGAATGTCTATATTAGTCATGAAATAAATAATGGCAAATGCTATATAACAGTAACTTCTAACCGCAAAGAAGTAACATGTCCATTTTGCGGCCGGCCATCATCCAGAATACATTCCACATATAACA
>Ga0209720_1003296_pt1 | contig 11248 bp, 9 predicted proteins | sample AD_JPNMR3_MetaG_FD_184426 | JGI IMG/M metagenome (GOLD analysis project Ga0209720, IMG submission 184426) | Active sludge microbial communities of municipal wastewater-treating anaerobic digesters from Japan - AD_JPNMR3_MetaG (SPAdes) (version 2) | ecosystem: Engineered > Bioreactor > Anaerobic >...
AACATGTAGTAGCTGCGGATACTCGAAATGCTAGAATCAAGGAGAGAGGAGAAGAAGAACTTCTCCTCTTTCTATTTTCCTTAAAAAAATTTTTAAAAACAAAGGCAAATTCTTATATTATAAAAAGGAACCCGTTAGAAGATTTCTGACGAGAGTATCCCGATTTTCTAGCCAAAGGAGACGAATATGCTTAGCGATAAAGAGCTGTTGGTTATAATTAAAACCGATAAGACAAAAGCTGACAAAGCTCTATATGAGCTTTGGACGCGATATCAAAACTTAGTACATAAAAACTGGTCAATATTGCGAAAGCAGCTGAATAATTCAGCTGCTATTATTGAAAATCGTGACGATTTCTATTCTGAAAGCTATATAGCTTTCAGGAAAGCGGTAGACGCCATAAATCTTAGTAAGATTTATGATGATAAATGGAAGTTTGTAGGTTACTTTCGTTTTTATCTAAAAAATCTTAGAACCGAGATGATATCAAATGTTTTAAAGAAGTATCAGGTTGAGACTTCCTTATATGCTAAAAAAGATGGCGACGAATTCGTTGTCACTGATCTTTATGAAGATCTAAATCAAAGCTATAATCCTGAAAAAGATCTCGAGAATAAGCTTCTTATGGAAAGTATTAACAAATGTATGCAACTCTGGGATTCCAAAAAGAAACAGATATTCGAATGGCGTATGCAGGGAATTCCTAAATCTGTTATAGCAGCAAGGCTCCACGTACATCCTGCAGCTGTTTCTTACCATCTTAAAGAAATGAAAACAACGATTTGCAAAGAACTGCGGGCAAGATAAGCTTATTTTTCCTTTTGTTTAAAAACAGAAGGAGGGCCCTTTATATTATTATCGATAGGAGAGGGAAATATATGCAAATCGTGTTAGATCAAGAAAAATTAAAAATACTTCAAGATAAGAGCAAACTTTTATCATATTTAAACACAGCGTTTACGAAAACGTATTTCTCTATAGGAGATGGTAAGTTTATCCTCTTTTTTAAAGGGGTGAAAGGAGCTGCTAAGTTTGTAATTCCTATTGAAAAGGCCACAGAGAAAGCATGTGTTTTCCAGATTGATTACTCAAAATGGTTAAATGCTTTAGCTAAGTTTAATATTTTTACAAATGCTATTTATGTAACGTTAACTGAAAAATCATTGACGTTGAAAGCCGCGGGAGGCATGACCGGAGTAATTTCGCTTGGAATTATTCCTTACGACAGCGATAGCCCTGAAGTGGATGTTTTAAACAACTTTATTGAATCAAATTGGAAGGAAGATAAAAAAATCACTATAAACGAGGATATAGTCGACGCGATATCGATTTCGCTGTCTGTGCTAACTCCAGCCTCTAAAAACAATGCAATAGCTCTTACGCAAAATAGCGTCCTGTATGCAGACCGCAGCATTGTTTTAAAGAGCTTCTGTTCTATTCCTCCTTTGCCTGCAGATTGCCCTGTAGAAATGCATCGATACAGCGCTGGGTTTATTCTACAGGCGTGGAAACAGAACCCTGAGTTTTTCTTTTCCTCAGATTTTTCCACTATAAACTGGAAGTCTTCTGACGGGATGCTATCTTGTATTTTAGCAGGAGAACCCTGCGAAATAGTAATTCCTACTGAAGAAGAAATTCAAGCTATTAAGCCGAAAGGAAACGCTAGTATAACTATTGAAGATCATCGCGATCTTGTGCATGCTTTAGAGCTGTTTAACGGTTTTTATGAAGCTAGTGTATGGAAGCCCATCAAGTTTACTCTTACAAAGAATAAAGGATTGCAGTTAGAGTATAAACATCCTACTATCGAGATTCAAAAAGATCTTGAAGTACCGGTTTCTGAAGATGGAGATTTTATTCTTAGTTCGGAGAATCTCAGCAAACTGCTAGATAAAGCTTCTGAAAAAAATAATTGGGAAGGAGTTCCGGTAGTATTTCAATATGATGAAGAATCTTTAGGCGTGAGTTGCTCAATCGGAGCCTACTTTGACGTAATTTTTGCAAAATTAAGCACATAAGGTGAGCCATGGCAACTAATAAACCGAAGCCAGAAGCAGAAGTCAGGTTGGAAGAATTGCAAGAGCAATTTCTTAAAAATCCTAACGATGCTCTTAATTTCGAAAAGTTTTTTATATTGCTCAAAGCGTATGCTAGATCTCTAGCTCTAAAAGAGATAAAGACAAAGATTTTTCTTGATTCGGATCATATAGACGGAATAGCTACTGAAGCCGTATTAAAATTTTTAAATCAGTATAAAAAGCCTGGATGGAAGGTTTGGGGATCGTTTGCAGGGGCTCTTCGGTGGAAAGTAGTAGAAGCTTTATACGAAAATCATCAAGAAGAGTCTACTCAATCTTTAAATGCTCTTCTCGGCGAAGAAAGTAACGCTAAGGAGGTAGTAGATCTATTTCTAAAGATAGGGGCTAAACCTATCTGGAGTCATGAAGGTGAAGATCCTCAAGAACTTTTTATGAAGAAGTACGATAGTACTCTCTCGGAAATTTTAGGTATTTTAAGTGAGAGTTCTGAAGTGTTAACATATAGGCAAAGTCTTTTATTTCACGCATACCTGTTGTTAAGACTTAGAAGACCAAAAACCAGGTTAACACTACCATCATTTAAATCATTCTTTTTAAATACTCAAGAAGAAGAAGCCTTTGAACTTCTTCTTCTTGAGATACGAAATCGCCTAGTAGCACACTCTACCTACTGATTTTTAGGAGAATAGGCTGATTGCCTATTCCTCTTCGTCTTTTTTACGCTGTTCTTTGTTAGCTATACTTTGCTTAATTGTTTTAGCAGCATCTATTACTTGAGTAATTCCCATTTGAGATCCTATATCTTTTAATCCTTCAATTTCAGAAGCAAATAAGCTGGTTATAAGTTTTTTCAAATCCAGCAAATTAGTATTTGTTTTAGCTTTGTAATATTCTAGGAAGGCATAAAATACCTGTATTTTATAATTTTCATCAGAAGCTTTAGGCCCTGTGTACGCTAACTGCGAAATAAAAGCTTCCTGTTTTTCTTTTAATGCAGTATCAATAATGAGTTTTCTATTTTCAACAGAGGCCTTTATAGTGTTAGCTACCCTAGTAGTTTTTACTTTTTTTGCGGTAGTAGCTACTTTTAAAAGACCTTCTACAGCTATATTTGGTTGATCTATTGATTGTGCGGGCGCAAACAAGAACGGAGTTGCTTTACCAATAACAGTCTGTGGTGCTTGCTTTTGATTTTGAGGGGATTGCTGAGCTTGAGGATAATTTGCAACGGTTGAAGTTCTTGTAGAGCTTTGCGCCACTGTTGTCCAAGTTCTAAGAACTAAATTTTGCAATTTTCGAAGTAATTCTGGCTGTGCTGTGAAAGATAAGGATGCAAAATATGTTGCTATGGTTTTTACTATTGCTTCTGCTGTGCCGTACAGTATAATTACTTGACTACCTGCGGGAATAGCTAAATCCCTAACCCACATTGCCCTAATAGCAGCATCATTCTTTATCTTGCTGTCTTGAGCTGCCTCTACGACGGCAATAATATTATATACTCCAGGAGTCACTGTTCCTAAAAATGTCGTGATAGCCTTAGAATGAAGTTTCGTAGGAGGCTCTCCTCTCGTAAACAATACTCTAGCTTTGCTTCCTCGAGGGATATCTATTTTAGAAAGACCTCCATCAGAAGGCAAGCTACCTGCAGTTTGACTGAAGAATGCTGCTGCTTTTTTAAAAGATGCCTGAAATTCCTGATCAGCTTTTTTATCAACTTCTTGTTCAGCTGTTTTTAAGTTATAAAAATCTACAGGTGTTAGATCTTTATTTTCTTTTTTTAAGGCCCAATATTCCTGGCGAAGTGCGACAGCCTCCTTGCTTCGAACATCTATATTAGGAAAATACTTAGGCATAAGAGCATCAAGTTGTTCATTGTCTTTTTTACGCTGTTCTTTAGCTGCTTTATCTTCAAGGATCTTTCGAAGCATTGCTTCCGTAATCTTCATTCCTTCTCGAACATCCTTATATAAAGCAGCTTTTAGCGCGCTGTTTGTTCCGGGAATTCCTGTAGAGAACTTTTCATAATCGCCTTCTAGAGCAAATTTACGTAATTTGCTAGCGGATATTCCTTCAATTTCATCATCAGAATCTGGATCTCTGTTTCCTGCAGACACAAAGGTTATATCAGAAAAGGAATACGGTATCATTCCTGATTTATCTGGGACTCCGTTATACTTTTCTATAAGAGTTTTAAAACTCTCCAACCTATCACTACCAACTACAATAATAATAGCATCATATTTACCGGTAAGTTGTTGCAAAACTTCTATTATAGTTCTAGCTGGTGAGTCTACTACTTCTAAGTTAGGGAAAGCAGATTGAAATAAAGCTTTTAAATATTTAATCTTTTGCTCGTAAGATAGGGGATTCTTTTTAGGATCTTGAGAATGAGAAGCAAACAGTAAATGAGCATCCGCGTGCTGATTACAAAGCGTTTCCACTAGTTTAAGATGGCCTATGCTAGGAGGATTGAATCTTCCAAACGTGATGGCAGCTACTCTATACATGATATCATAAAGCTCCTATTTGCTGTTCTAGTTTTTGTATTCTTATGTTAAGACTTTGAATACTTTTATTGATAGCATTGCGTTTAGATGGGGTTAGTTTGTTATTCTGGATTTGAGCAGTCTTTGCTTGTAAAGTAGCCTTTAATGTAGCTATAGTATCCAGAAGTTTTTGTTTTTTCAACTCCTGCTTTTTCTCTTTTTTTAGAATTCTCGGAATAGGCTCGCTAGCTTTATGATATACTTGTAGTGTTATTTGAAATCCAGCTTCTCGCTCAGCACCTATCTCTCGACGTCCTGGAGAGAATGGGAAAGGTATGACATGTATATAGCCATTCTTTACTGCTTCTATAAACGAACTTGAAGAATCAAACCGAGCTATAACATTTTCATCGCTGTTGAACATCAATAGACTATCCCAATTAGCTCTTTCTTTATAAGACTCAAAGTGATATGCTAGTAATAGATTTCTAAACAAGTACCAATCTTGATTCAATATAGCTTGAATCATCTGCTGCTGCAATTCCTGATGCCTAGATGGCTTCGAAACAAGAGAGCAGATGATGTCTGTAACTTGGGTAGCCATATCTCGTAACCTGTCAGGGTTATTAGTTAACGCATGAGCTAACTCTACTAGCAAAAGAGGTCCTGTGGCGTATACATTTAAAGACGTAGGTTCTTTTAGGTATTTCAACGGTATATCTGAAAAATTCTCTACTATATATTTTTTTATAAGGCTAGCTATATATGTAGGTTTTGCTAACAATCCGCCTTGAGCTCCAGATCCTGATAAACGAGCTCCTCGACCTTTTAATTCGAAATGAAGATTACCTACACTTAAATCACCTACATTTCGTTTAGCTGCATCTTTTATTATTAAAGCAAATAAAATTTCACCTTTACCTACGCTAACTGCATTTTGAGCAAATGTAAGATTTAGTAGTTTAGATATTAAAAAATCAACAACCTTTAAGGCTATATCCGGGTCGATAGAGTATTTAGCAGCTAACGCTACTGCTTTTTCTCGGGCAGCTTTGCTATAATCAATTACAGCTCCATCTTCTGGAATAGTTACTAGGCCTTCTGCACAAAAGACATGCAAACATTTTAAGTAGTCAGGATTTTCAATATCTGTAGGATGATTTGAAGCAAGAATGCCCGCAACCAAATCCAAAGTTGTTTTGCTGCTAAACTTATCTTTTATTATTTTTTTAACATCTTCTGCTGTTATTTGATTTATAGCGTTATACGCTCGAATAAGAGTATTTTCATCTGATGTACTTTGGACGTGAGAAATAATGTCCGCCTTCAATTCAGGCACCGATTTTCTTTCTCGCATTCGGGCATCGCTTATCCAGCCTTTTACGATTTCTTTAGAGAAGTTACTGTACGAGAAGTTAAGCCTACTTACAAGCTTCTGAATATTTCCAGCTACATCGCTAACAGCGTATCCTTCAGGGCTAGCAGGTATAAATCCCTTATCAATAGTTTTTAAAAGAGTTTTATAGGAACTAGCCTTATTTAATTTTTCAATAAAAAATTCTTTTAAAGTAACTATTAGCTGCTGCGCTTCTAGAAGCTGAACTATGTCAGCTACATTATCATCTATTTTTGCCAGAGCTGCTTCTTTTTTAGCTTGGTAAGCTTCTTTCGTTTTAGATTGCTTTTTTGCTGCTATTTCTTTATCATATCTACTAGCAACCCAATCTTTTAAAGAGTGGATATGCTCAACAGGACTATCTAGGAATTGCTTAGCTTTTGTTTTTATGAGATAATTTTCAAAAGCAGCCAAGTATGTTTGTAGTTCTTCGTCGTTCGCTATATAATCCAGAAAGTTTGAATTGTGGAGATCTTCTATAATGGAATTAAGTTCGTCTAGCAGTGCATCTACCTTGTCAGTTTCTTCTTTCGTTAAGGTAACAGTACCCGCGATACTCGGCAAGCGTGCATCAATGCAAAATATTTGAGCTGATTGAGCTAATTCATCTACATCAGCATTAAAGCTAATCTTTAAAGAATCAAAATCAGGTCCCTTGTATCTCGTATGCCATACAACACCGAGATCTGCTTTCAACAGTTTATCTGCAAGAGGATCTGTTACGGGAACCGCATATACTATAGTATTAGGATGAAAAGTAATGTATTCCTCGCCATCGACTACTTCTCGTTTCAAAGAATCTTTATCAAAAAGAAAATCTCCTTGCCAGATTTGATTTTTAGGAATTTTGATTTCATCTAGGTGTGCAAGAAGTAATTTCATCTTCTTTGCAAGATCAGGGGCGTGGCCATAATATCTATCGCAGTCTTCTTCTGTATATGCTATTCTTCTATCTTTTGCAAAGAAACCTTTAGTAGCTACAAATTTCTTACCGTAAAAATCAGTAGCTGCAGCTACACTAGGAGCTCCATCCCATTTGCTGGTGACTTTGACGCTCTCTTTAGGTGTCGATCCTTTCAGCATATCATATACAGAATACAAAGCTTTAAGTGCAAAATCTGCAGCTTTCGATCCGCTTAACAATAAATCCTCAGTGTGGGTTATGTGAGTGAGTTTCTCTCCGGTAATATCGGCTTCTAAATATTTGAAGGGCATAAGGTTCCCCTTTTCATTGTTATGAATTTGTTCACAGTTAATTAGTGTGTGTGAGAAAACAAGAATCCAATCACAAAAAAAGCAGTGCTTATAAGCACTGCTTTAAAACACTTTTTTACCTAAAACTTTTTAAGATTGCTGGATATCTAATTTTATAGGTTTCTTATCCGCTGCTGGAGGAAGTATAATGGTGAGGAGCCCATTTTTAAACGAAGAAGTAGCCTTAGTTAGGTCGAACTTTCCTGCAGGGATTTGATATCGCACGGAAAACTCGCGACTACGAATCCCTGATTTCAAGATTCTTCTCCTTTCAGGTTTTTTTGGATCAACTTCCTTAGCTGACAATTTAAGCTGGTCCTCCATAAGATATACTTCAAGACTTTCAGGCGAATACCCAGCTAACGCAAATTCTAAAATCAGCTCTCCAGTGCTTTCATCTAGGTAAGAGTTCATTGGAGGAAAATTACAAGCATACGCGGAATTTTTATCCTCCAGAATAGAGTTGAAGGACGACAGCGTCTCTTCAAACCAGTTCAGTACCGAATCTGCAGTAGTAGTAGTGTACGTGTAGTCCATAACAGAACTCCTTTAGTTAATAGCAGATAGCTATCTGCTAGAATAAGCCCCTCATACGAGGCAGCTAAAGAAATAGATTATAGCAAATCTATTTCTCTTTCACAATTTAATTAGTGGTGACTGCGGAAAACCAGAATCAATTATTATCGAGCGCTAGTCCATCGCGTATAAGTGCAGCATACGTGAGTATCTTTTTCACGTGCTGCTTAGTTGATATGGGGATAGTATTTTTTGAAACTCTGGAAGAGCCGCAGTTATATGCAGCTAAGGCTTTTTCCCACGACTTAAAATAATTGTACAAGTCTTTAAGATATGCAAAGCCTATATCCGTAGCATGTTGCGGATTAAAAGGATTATATTCGTAGGTTTCTTTCCAAAATTGCTTAGTGAAAAATTCCCTATTTGAACTATTTAATTGTAGCAAGCCTTCATCTACAGTATTATCACTATTCTTATTAACTGCATATAGCTCGTAATTCGACTCTGCCGCAACCAGGGCATAAGCTATATCTGTAGGTATCTCATATTTATCGGCTTGCTCTTCAATTAAGAAGAGTAACCAGAGCTTGTCTTCTGGAAGCTTAAACAGTATCTGAGCACGCTTTTTTTCTAAAGATCTTTGCTGCTTAAGTAATTCCTCTTCGGAAGGAACGCTCTCTTCAACCTTCAAAGGTAAACTGCCTGACTTACAGCACGTCATACTCGTAATTGTTAAAAAACCTAATACAGCAATTGCAGATTTCCAAAACCTTTGTAATACTATGCAGATCCTCTTATTACTCCCGAGTACTTCACTAGTTCTTTCCATTCTTCAATAACCTTACTACGAAGTTCATCAGCACGCGTTATCCATGAAGAATAGTCGACAGCTCCCGGAATATCAGCTTTAACTTGAGAGCGTAAAGATCCAAAAGCTCTCAAAATGTAAGCTCTAGCTAATTCTCTTACTTCAGGCCGTCTCGCAAACTCAACATCGTCCCAATTCAGGGTATGCATAGCAAAATGCACTTGCAGGCTTCCCATCTTATTCGAATACGCTCGCAGTACTTTTTTTCCATCAGCTTTGGTATATACATCATGGTGAATTCTAGTACCATAATTTATCATACCCTGTCGTACTGCTCTGTCAAGCAGCATCGAGCCAAAATCCTGTGTAAGAGTTCTCGGAGCCTTTCTTCCTCCTACATGGCCTAACATAGGCGATTGTGCTGACCAGACTACTTCATCGAAGTATCTGAGTAATACATTAGAAGTTCCACTGGCTAGTCCTTGATTCACAGAAATATGCACTACATCATACGCTCCAGTAGGGAACTCTATCTCAACGACATTACTTGTCGTTATAGGATAAGTTAATATAAGAACTTTTGGGAACCATTTAAAATATTCTTCTAAAGCAGGCTTTATCATTAAATCTATAATTTCCTGACGAGAATATTCAAGCTCATCAGGCTTAATAAACGGAGCTCCTAAATCCGTTAAAATAGTTTGAAATTCGCTCTCTGAAATAAGAACACTATTTGAAGTTATTAAGGCTTCTTTATAAGGAATGAATGAAGTATCAACAGGTTCTGTAATAGCATTTAACTCATCAGCTGTAAGAAGTACTACGAAATTGGGAGAAAGAATTCCATCAGTAAATGAGATTTCTCCGTAATTATAATCTTCAAGCTTGGCTAATTGCCACTGCACGGGGCCCAGCTGCGCTGTATTAAATTCCTGAGTACAGAAGATTAAATATCCGTGTAACGCTGATGCAGGCTCTACAATTTTATAAATTAAATCTTTTACATATATAGTTGTATTTATAGTAGCTTCAAGAGAGCCTAAAGCGGCCCAGCTATCTCTGATTCTTCGAGGATTATAGCTTCTTAAAATTTCTAACTTAGTCATTGTTAGTATCCTACCTTAACTGTAAACGAAACCACCACAGAGCCTTCTTTAGTATTTATATCTAATGATTGCAGCTGAAATCCAGACACTTGCTTCAGATACGCGAGAATAAACTGCTTATCGCGAGCTACTGCTTCTTCAGTAACATTATCTACTTTGAATGCAGGCACGCTATATGTTAAAATCGCCTTCAGCAAGTAAGGTAGACCAGCATCATCGTATACAAATTGACAATTACCCTGATCTCGTGTAAATTCGGTAGAATTTCCTAACAAAGCTAATAACGCAGCTCTGATTACTGGATCTACAGTTTTAGTAACTACCGATACTGCTTTTGGTAAGTATGTTTTTATTGAAAAGACCCAAGAATCTAAATTACCCTTTGGAAACAAAGCTTCCATGTCAGCACACCTCTCATTATTAAATTTAGTTCAAAAATCACAAAAGAGGATTTATAAGATTTTAAGCGAGAAAACCCCGAAATCTTTAGTTTCGGGGATGAATCGCTATCTTTGATTCTTAATGTATTCGAGAACTGTTTCAGCCAATACATCAACCTTACCAGGTATTAGACGAGTTTTGTGTATTGACAAACTTTTTTTTAAATTAGAGACACTTATTTTATATTATATATATGAGTGGAACGATACATAAGGCACTGAAAATACGAATATACCCTAACAAAGAGCAAGAGACTCAAATACTGAAAACGTTAGGTTCATGTCGTTTCCTCTATAATCATATGCTCGCTGAAAGAATTGCAGTTTACGAAGAATGGAAAGCCTCTGGAAAAGATATTCGTGAATTATACGAACACAAGTATAAAACAGAAAAGCAGTATAAACAAGAATTCGAATGGTTATCGGATGTAGACTCTATTAGTCTCCAGCAATCTAGAATAGATCTTTTAAAAGCTTACCAGAATTTTTTTAAGTCGATATCGGGTAAAAGAAAAGGGAAAGTAGGATTTCCAAAGTTCCGTAAGAAAGGTCAAAAAGATTCCTATCGAACTCTAAACCTTAGAACCAATATAGCAATCAATTACGACACTCGAAAAGTGAAACTACCTAAACTTGGTTGGGTCACATTTCGAGATAAAAGATCTGATGTGAAAGGAGCAATCAAGCAAGCTACAGTAAGTCGCACTAAAACAGGAAAATACTTTGTATCGATTCTATTCGAGCAAGAGCTCGAATTAGAAGGAGTTGAAATCAATCAGGATCTGAAAACCAAGGGTCTTGATATGAATCTCTCCTCCTTCTATGTAGACGATCAAGGTAATTCTCCTGCATATGAACGTATCTACAGAAAATACGAACCTCGGTTAAAACAATTACAAAGAAAGGTTAGTAAGAAGCAGAAAGGTTCCAACAATCAGAAAAAAGCTCAATTAAGAGTTAATCGTTTGTTCGAGAAGATTTCTAATTCAAGACGAGATTTCACCCAGAAGTTGTCTACTAAGCTCATTCGTGAAAATGATGTGATTGTAGTTGAATCTCTCAATCTGCAAACGATGGCTCAGTGTCTGAATCTTGGAAAATCTGTCAATGATCTTGGTTATGGTGAATTCTTAAAACAGCTTCAATACAAGAGCCTTTGGAATAACAAGATATTAATCGAGGCTGACAAATGGTTCGCTT
>Ga0209720_1003308_pt1 | contig 11195 bp, 6 predicted proteins | sample AD_JPNMR3_MetaG_FD_184426 | JGI IMG/M metagenome (GOLD analysis project Ga0209720, IMG submission 184426) | Active sludge microbial communities of municipal wastewater-treating anaerobic digesters from Japan - AD_JPNMR3_MetaG (SPAdes) (version 2) | ecosystem: Engineered > Bioreactor > Anaerobic >...
CAAAAGCACAGGGCATTGAAATAGTTGACAGCCGCGAGATGTCTTGTTGCAGACAGGCTTGGGAAGAATGGCTCACCGCTTATCATCCTATTGTAGCTGAGGATATCAAAATGATGGAAGCTGAAGGTGGAAAGTATTTTAATTTTATTCAATTGATTGCTAAAGTGATTTGAGTATAGTTGCAGCGCGCCGTTCAACCAGGCAATCCAGCCAATCCTACCCTGTTTTCTATCCTTTTCACCTCCTGTCCCTTTCTTCTGGATTGTTCCCGATATGTGCTAGTATGTCGACCGGTCTGATTCGGGAAAAGTAGTTGTGGAACCTAAGGAGGTGACTAATGTGGCTCGTAGAGGAAGAAATCAGATAGTGGTTCCTCAGGCAAGACAGGCTCTTGACAAGTTCAAGTACGAAATTGCTAGCCAGGTCGGAGTTGATATGAACCAGAACGGTGGGTACCTGGGACACCTGCCTTCTGCAGTGCTTGGACGAATCGGAGGCCAGATGGTGCGCAACATGATAGCTGCGGCTCAGCAGTCCCTTACCCAGCAGGCCACAAGTGGCTTGACCGCCGGTTTCAGCCAGGCCTTGCAGGGCAGCAAGGTCAACATAACCAGCGGCTATACAAATGAGACGAATTTTGAGCCTCATGTTGATATTACCAAGTCTCCTACCAGTGGACCGATTGGTAACGCCTAACCTACAATGAAATAAGGAAATCCGCAAGGCAAGCCCCGAAATGCTCATCTTTTCATGAGCCGGGGCGCCTTGCGGACTGTTTTTGATGAGTTGTTGACATAGGTGCAGACTTTCGTTGGGCTTCTACGAGCGCTCCAACACAACAGGAACTCCCCAATCACGAAGGTTTTCATTATGTGATAAGACAACTATCTGCCGTTCTTCTCCAAGATGAGACAGCGCAACACCGATCTTCTCAAGCCTCTCACTGTCAGATGTAACAAACGGGTCGTCGAAGATAAGAGGTAAGTTGATGTCAGCTGACAAAAGATCTGCAATGGCAAGCCTAAGAGCGATGTAAAGCTGGTCTTGAGCACCTTTGCTCAGTTGAGCGATATCGCAATTCTCGCCATCCACATCCAGACGTACTTTGAAATCATCGTCTATTATGACGACACGGCCGGGAATCCCCGTAATCCTTTCAAAGTACTTCATCGCAGCCTCTTCCAAACGAATCCTGTGGGACGCATGGAACTCTCTGATAGCTTCGTTAAGCTCAAGATAAGCCAGAGTTAAGGCATCCGCCTGCAGCCTAATCCTCTCTCTTCTTGCCATCATCGCTTCAAGCTCCAGTTCAGCCTGGGCTATGTTAATGGGGTTCTCTCGCTCAAGATCACGCAGTTCATCAAGGCACGCTGTGCGTTCACCTTGAAGTTTGGCTACCTCGTTCTCTAGATTCTCGATTGCAGCATCTAAGGCTCTGACATGCCTGTCAACTCTCTCAGGGTCATCTGCTGCTTGCTTTTGAGGAAGCCCGGGTTTCTCTTGGATTAGCTTCTCCCACCTGTTCTCTGCGCCAAGTGCATTCATTTCGCACTTCGTTACAACAGTGTTCAGTTCATCTAAGGACTTGACTTTATGGTCACTCAGGGTTTTCTTGAGGACCTCCTTCTTCTTCTCCAGGGTGAAAGTCCCCTCACGCAGCGAAGACCATCTTTCCTTAGCAAGTTTCGGGTCTCCACCGGCTGCGTCTAATATAGGTTTCAGAGTTGATGAGATGTCATCATAGTGCTCATACTTCTGTTTTTCCTCGTCTTGCCTCCGGGAGAGGTTCGCCTCTCCTTCGCGTATAAGAGTTGAAAGCTGTTCAGCTTGTCTTTGAAGCATTTCATACTTTTCTGATTCACCTTGAATATTTGTCCACCATGTATCATCGGCATTCCTAAGGAAATCCACAAGCCTTCCTGTAGTATCAATATCTTCTCCCGGCGCTGCTATGGCTACGAGTTCAGCAACTTCTCGCCACTTGGATGATACACCTTCTGACAATATGGCACATGCATGTACCGCACTAAGATCGCACCCGAAGTTCTCCATAGCAAACTCTGACGCCCGCTTAGCAGCTTCAGCCTGTCTGGATTTCACATGATTCCATTTGGCATAAGCAGCGCTGATATCTGGAAACAGCTCCCTAAACATAGCAGTCAGCTGCATGAATTCATCATACTTCTTCTGTGCCTTGCGCGAAGCATCTTCAGCCTCTTTTCTCTCCTCTTCAGACGGAAGTCCTTTTTCCTTCTCCGAAAGAAGCATCTTTTCACGGTTGCGCTGGCTTAATCTTTCTTGAAGCCTTCCTAATTCCATCTCATCAGCGGAAGATACCTGCTCTCCCAAAGATGCGTCAATCTCTTCCATTTCTGACTTAAAGGCTGCTATAGAAGATGAGGCCTCTTGCTCTTCCTTACGCACGCCCGGATGTGCCAGTGCCCATATAGGCGCAGCCACAAACCACCCCGTAACTCCAAGAGCCGCAGCGATCACTATAGGTATCCAAGCAACGGATCCCGTGCCTACCGCTTCTGAAACCTGTCCCATTCCAAAACTTACTATCGGTTCCAATCGGCCTATCGCCCATCCAAGTAACGCAAATATCAGCGCGAGACCGACACGCGCCCAGAGAGGAGGTGAAAGCTTCTTCTTAAGCTCCGCAGCCTTGTTGCTCTCTGACTCTATGGATCGCATAAGCTGAAGCTTCTTGCCTAGAATGCTTAATGCATCATCAGGAAGAGACTCAAGATCTTGGTATTTTTCGCTGAATTCCAAACGGCTTTTTTCAGAGTCCCGGATCTTGGTTTCTACTTCCTGAAGCCTCTGCCAAGCCTCGCTCTTTTCCTTCTCCAGCCTGGCAAGGTTTGCCTCATAGTTTTCAAGGGCTCCTCGCTCCTCGGCAGTAGCTTTATCTATTACATTCAGCTCCCCGTTAAGGAGCTTCTCACATTCTGCCTGTTCCGCCATGTCTCGCTCAAACTTCTCCCACTCATCCATCAAGTCAGATGCGATGCGTCTTCTATTTCTCACTTCCGCTTCAGGGGTGCTGCCAAGCTTTCCCCAATCTCTGAGGGATGAGACCTCTATTTCGAGCTTCTTTTTCTCCTCTTTGCGTTCATCGAGTTGCGACTTGATCCGGGAGATAGTCTCCGAAAGCGAAGTGAGCTCCTGCCTCAGAGCAATAAGAGCGTCCAAGTCTCTATCTATCGATTCAGGCGCGTTTTCGAATTCAGGATAAAGCGACCGCAACTCTTCTGATTCTTTGGTGATCTCGCTCTCAAGGGACTCGGCCTCCTCACGTGCCTTCTTGACGCGAGTCAACTCATGCACAGCCTGGTCGTACTCGGATTTCAGCCTTTTCCATTCAGCCAAGGCGTTTCGAGTATCTTGTTTGCTTTTTAGTTCCGCCGCTTTCGCGTCGAGCTTAACTTGGAGCGAGCTTAGTCTCCTCCGCACAACTTCAAGAGAATCAGCAATGCGCTTCGCTTCACCTAAGCTCGTGGACAGCTTAGCAATTCTTTCGTCTATCCTTTCTAGTTCCCCGTCTGTTCTCTGGTTGGAACCGATAGAAAGCCTCTCACGCGTAAACCTTGTGTGTTTCTTTAAGTCAAGAAAGAGCACATCTTGTGCCCTGGCAAAAGCCACTCCTGTGCCGGACAGAAGCTCCTGTACGTCCTCAGTCAGCTCCTTCTGGCCTTGTCCACCCTTCTTTAGGCTCTCAGGAAGAGGCTGAGTCACGCAGAAAGTAGATTCAAAGGGCTCCCTCGACATGATCCCGAACAATTCCTTAAGCCATTTTTCGTACTCCACGTTTCTCTTTGTCGCCAGAGGATTGTGTTCACCGCTTACAAGATTCTTCTGTTTCCCATTATCAAATACGGAGAGGGAGATCTTGTGGCTTTCAAAATCCCGCCAGATCTTATATACGGTTCCGTCTGCCTCAAACTCAAGCTCACCTTCAAAGCGGGATGGACCGTACCAGTTCTTAAAACGCCGATGCCCAAACTCCCCGGGATCGCTCTTTGCAGGAAGCCCAAAGATTGTAGCCATCAGGCCCGCTACAAGCGATGATTTTCCCGCTTCATTTCTGGCAATTAAGGTGTTGACTCCACAGGTCAGCCGGCAAGTGACTGTGTCTCGAAACGGTCCGAACCCTGACATTTTAAATCTCCTGAACAAGACAGTTGCCACTTGCCTCACCTCCCCTCAAAAGCTGCCAGGCCTTTTCGCAAGGCAATCATGATGACTTCTCGTTCCTGGTCCGAAGTTGAGTTTTTCAGTTTTTCCAGCATTCTTCTGGTAAAGCACCCTCGGATTGTCGGCTCTTTCTCAAATCTTGCAATATCACTTGATTCTAAGAAACTGCTCCCATCTTCAACTTCCACCCAGAAGAAATGCTCCCCAAGGGCCGCTCTTAATCGTTCAAGATCCACGCTGAAAGAAGGAACTCCTGAAAGAATGACCTTTACCATGGCATCAGGACCGGCTTTGCTCCTGCACTCACTTGCAATCTCCTGGAGATCCGGTTTAGCTGATATGTCAATCTCAACGACTGCATGCTCCCTGACGGGGACATTGGCACGCCGGAGGTTTACCCGGAAACCTGAATTGCCTCCAGGATCCCCTTCGCATTCAAACTGCGCTATTGTCATGTATCCAACACCGGGGTCGCTGAATCCTTTGGAGTCTATCAGCCCCGGATAGACGGAAACTGTCTTCCCTGCCCGCATCTCTTGGTATTTGTGGATATGGCCTAATGCCAAATAGTCATATCCTCTGCCTTCCCCTGCTTGTACCAGCCTTTCCGAACTAAGAGGAAGGCTGCGATCCCCTGCCCCGCTCCAATCTAAAGAACCGTGGAACACACCTATGTGTAAGCCGGGCTCATCCAAGCGAGGGAATTCGTTAAGCTCATTAACTTTAGTTAAGCCTCCGGTGTAAGCAAGAGAGTAGATAAACACGGGAACGCCTTTAATCTCATGACGGAACACCAGCTCAGGCATGGGGGTTTGAACAAGTACGCCTGGCCAGGTGCGGCCGGTCCCATATTGCCTGTATACGGAGTTGTGGTATGTAATCTCGTCGTGGTTGCCTGGGACTGTGATCACAGGTATCCCTGCGTTATCCAGTTGTCTTAGTTTGCTTAAGACGTGTTCTATTAAGGCAGGTTCCGGTGTATGGGTCTCAAACAGATCTCCTGCAATAATAACAAGGTCGATACCGTTTTGGGGATCCTTTGCGAAGTCTACCGCTTGTGTTAACACGGAATTCCGCTCCTCTTGACGGAGTCTGCATTTGTCTTTGGGGAAATCATTATCTTGCGGAGACCAACCAAGATGCAGGTCTGCCAAGTGAAGACATCGAATCACCGGTTGTCCCTCCTTACGGCAGGTAGGTAGAGTTGCAGGCGAACACCACCTGTTTACAGGCTACCATTATTCTAACACTAATGGAAGTCATAGGATAGTTTCACCGTCTGTTGGAAGACATAGAATAGTCTCACCGTCTGTTGGAAGACATATGACTGTTACCCCGTTTATCGGAGGACACAGAATAATCACACAGTCTCTCGCCATGCAAGACCCAGGAGAACTAATGCCGGATACATTGTTATGAGGGCCGCTGAGACTATCCCGGAATCGTTAGTTACAAGTGACACCGCGCCTGCCACAAGACATGCAGATAAGGCAGAGGTGAACCCGGGACGTGCACCAAGTATCTTCCTCGCAAACCCCTGAGGACGGATCCTGATGAAAGCAAGGACTCCTGTAAACACCAAAAGGGCTTTTGTCCATATCGTGTAGCGTATGAGTTTCAGGTTCATGGATGCTTTACGCCTGACAGCATCCACCAAAACACGAGCGCCGCTTCCATACACCCAAAGGAGGGTCTTTCCCCAATGGGATAACGGGCCTCCTGCACGCACAGCATCTGCCGACGCTATTAACATAATGAGAAGGATCCCGATACCGGCTGAGCTTGCAGCTCGAACCCATGTAAAAGACTTTCGGTTAAACAAGGTATAAGCTACGCCGAAGCCCGCTATTGCAGTACATGTCCCACCGAGGTTTGCGCCTATCTTTGGTGAAGCCAGCACAATCAGACCGAGGCCGAAGGTAAGGAGAATGAGAAACGACAGCCACCTTTCGCCTACCCGGCTTTCCGCGCGCATATTCACGTAATCTAGGAGCAGTCCGCATCCTACGATCAGGGATCCCATCAGGACGCCCATGTATTCATTTCCGATACCGTAGAACCTTGCACCGCCTACAGGATCGTAACCTAGGACCGAGTATTTCATAAGACCCGCCCCAGCCAGTGCATCTACGATTATTCCGGCTCCGGTTGCTAGACAGATAGCTGCGAACTGAGCTTCCAGCGACGCAAATCCTGCCCTGACGATATACACGACTATGAAAGCCAGGACAATAGTCATCACTCCGGCAGGAATCATCACTCCCATGGGGATCATTACTCGGGTGAGGATCATTTCAAGGAGACTACCGGCTAACGTTGAGAAAGAGGAGACGGTAGTGAAAGAGGGCGCCTTCATGGTCAGGCCCTGCTGAGAAAACAAAAAGGCGCCCATACTTGATCCGGCAAAGGATGGATTAACGGAGGTAGACTGCAAAAAAACAGTGAGAAGCGGCATGGCTAGCCACACAAGAGGCATAGCTGAAAGGATTAGCACCACATAATCAACTGCACAAACCGCCTTTTCTCCGACCAAGTAGGCTAATCCCCCCGTTACAGTCTCGCCTCTTGCTTTCATCACCGTTCTTGCCACAATCAGAATGGGAATCCCTAACCCTGCGATTATCAAGAAGGACACGTATGTCTTAAGATGAGGGGTGCGGATGCGGTTTACAAACGCTGTCCGATAAAGCAGGTCCGTAACTGTCTGGATTGGCTTAGGATCCCAGACTGATGCCATGCCTGACCCTAATATCCATGGAGGCACAGGAACCCCCAGGCAGCCGGGTACAGTTGCAGCGATGTCTGTGTTGGTTACCAAACCTCGCCGTCTGGTAGACTGCGAAGTCAACACGCCTCCAGAAAACCCTCTTCCCGCTGCGACTATCGGTGTGAGAAGATACCCTTCCCCGGATGCATCCTGCCCCGGTGTCGGCACAACCACCATCAGGACTGAATCTTCGAGACTTACTGATCCAAGGATTGCTCCGATAAGGGTGTCTGCTGCAGCCAAGGCCTCTCGCCTCGAGCGTAAGTACGCATCTTTCGTTATCGTTCCCGATTGCCAAAGACGCTCAACCCGAGCTGTATCCCCGGATTCAACAACAATAAAGTCTGCACTTCCTATGGCGTCCCTGACTCCTTGAGATATTCGGCTGACATCAGAGATAATCCCTCCGGGGAAATCAGGCCTCTCCAAGGTTACTGAACGGCTGACATCACCCATATCAACAAGACCGTGCGTGTCCATGGCGATTGAGGCTGCATATCTGAAAGGCTTATCATAACTGTCTGAGTTTCCGAAGACAGCTGTCCTCTTCCCTGCCTTTCGTAAGGCTTCGCCCAGTGCGCCTGGGACGATTTCATAGTCAGAGTCTTTATTTGCGTTGATAATCGCAGATATAAAAGGGTTCACAATGTTTTCCCCGGAAGGAGTCGGTTGATTTGTGTTCCGTATGTAGACCTCAAACGCCTTTGCACCTTCAAAATCCTCAAGAGAGTTAAAGAAAAAACCTACACTCTGCGGGCCTTGCGCCCTTGTCCCTGCACCGATTGTGACATATGCGTGCTCAGGCTGCCTGCTTTTTGCGGTCCGCGTGTTCATCAGCCCGATGGAACCCGTCTCCGTCAACCTTGTCAGGTTTGGCATCGTTTCATGGTTGATGTCGTTGATAGATAAGGAGTCTATGGCTAACATGACAACTGTTTTCGCTGAGGAATCAGCGTGTAGCAGGCTTTGTTGATGTGTATCGTCGCGGATGGCAAAGCTGCCAACTCCTAAGAAAACTATGAGGACAACCAACAGCCCTCGGCATACGAGCCTTAGGTATCTTTTCGCGACTGAAAGCCTTTTTAGCTCCGACAAGCAATGACCTCCTCATACACTTCTTCGGTTCTTCTTACCATTCGCTCAATGGAAAAGTTCCTCAGGATATAAGATCTTGCCTTATCCGCAAGGGCCCGGGATTCGTGAGGACAGAGTAAAGCCCTTTGAATGCATGTAGCCATCGCCAGAGGATCACCTGGAGGCACCAGTCTGGCTGAGTCCGAATTGACCACGTCTTCCGCTGTTAGAATCAAATCTTTTATCCCGCCTGTTCTTGTTGCGACGATCGGGACACCGGCGGCCATAGCCTCAAGCAAGGCAAGAGGCATTCCTTCAGAAAGGCTAGGCAGTACGAATAGGTCCAAAGCTGCATAGAAGGAGGCCATATCTTCGACGAATCCCAGAAATCTAACCCGGCCGCCCAGTCCGAGTTCCCGCGAAATAGCTTCCAACTCGTCTCTGGAAGGGCCGTCACCCGCAATAAGCACTTCAGGGAGAAATCCTGCCTCCCGAAGTAGCACCACCGCCCGGAGAAAAGTCTGCACTCCTTTATGCGGAATCAACCTGGCTACAACACCTATAACAGGAGCATCCCGGGCGCAACCCATCTTTCGCTTTGCTCTTTTGCGTTCCTCATCACCCAAACGGGCAACCCGAGAGAATGTCTCAAGATGTATGCCATTTGGAATATACCTGACTTTCTCCGGCCCAAGACCGGGAATGTCTGAGTATTCTTCATAAAGACTCTTTGATACGGCAATAACCCTGTGAGTGAATCTTGCGAGAACACGCTCTGTGTAAAGGCACGCTGTCCACTGAAACCACGTCATCCCCTGAAACAGAGATATGGGATATGGATTACATAGACGAGACACGTACTTAAGTGTGGAAACAGTGTCCGTAGGAATGCTGCCTGTAGGAACGCTATTCTGCGAAATACCGCCCTGGAAAGTGCGGTCTTCGGGAAAGCTGCCTTTGGGAATGCTGTCTTCGGGCAGCGAAATACCGCCCTGGAAAGTGCGGTCTTCGGGAAAGCTGCCTTTGGGAATGCTGTCTTCGGGCATGCTGGCGCTCGAAGTACCGTCTTTTGCTTCGGGCACCCGACGATTATAAGGATAGTCACTGAAATGCCTTGGATGTGAGAGTTCAACAGTTGAGCGTGACAATACAGAATTATGTGCTGTGTAGACCACCTTCGGCCCACTTGAGGTGGCAACAGCGACACGGCCCACTGCTGCAGCCTTAAATCCATGGAAGTGGCAAATGTCAGGCCCAACAGCCTTTATGATATTCCTCAGCCGCAGGCAGGCAAATGCATCACCGGGTGCAAGGATCCTCCCTGATATCTCAAGAGGAATGTGTTCTACACATTCTTTCCGCGACCATTGCACAGTTCTCTCGTTCCCAGAAGTTCCATAGCCGTTTCGAGCTACTTCATCCTCCGGCCCTGCAAGAAAAACTTCAAACCTATCCTTGTCAAGGCCCTGGATAAGCCCTTGGACGTGCTTTTTCATACCTCCTGAAGCAGGACGCAAGACTTCCAGAACGCGGATTCGTCGCAAACAAGAACACCTCTCCGGAATATCTTGCGTTCTCGTGCGCTAAGATATGCTTATCTCCCCGAAGGGCCGAAGAGCCCGTTCCATTATCCCGTGTAAATAGGCAATTAGCACACCATAGTTAACAATGGGAACGCCTGCCTGCCTCACCTTGGCGATGCGCCTCAGCATCTCTCTTCTGGTTATCATGCATCCACCGCAATGCACCACTAAATCGTAATCCTTAAGGTCAGACGCGAATCCGGCGCCTGATGTCCATGTGAAGTCTAACTTGCCCCCGACATGCTTCTCCAGCCACTTTGGAATCTTCACGCGTCCTATGTCGTCTCCCACAGGATGGTGGGTACACGCCTCGGCTATTAGGACTTTGTCGCCCGGCTTGAGATCGGAAACTTGCCGGGCTCCTTCCGTAAGGGTCGTAAGGTCTCCTTTGTGTCTTGCGAAGATGATTGAGAAAGACGTCAGCCTGACATCAGAAGGCACCTGCTTTGACACGGTTTCGAACACTTGAGAGTCTGTTATCACAAGGCTGGGAGAGATCTTCAAATCTTCAATAGACTTTCCGACAGCGTCTTCTTTCACCACCATAACACGGGCATTATTATCAAGGAGATCCCTGATGGTTTGGACCTGCGGGAGGATCAGCCGTCCTTTAGGCGCCTCAATATCCAGCGGTGTCACGAGGACCACGAGATCACCGGGAGAGACAAGGTCGCCGGTTAGGGACGGACCTTCCCAGTCAGTAGGCGCAGAGGCAATAATCCGTTCTTTAACTGCTTCTATGCCTTCTCCAGTCAGTGAGCTTACCCTCGTGATCTCAGTTCCCAGTTCCTCTTCCCACTCGCTGACTGAAGCAAAAGGCGCAAGATCTATCTTGTTTGCCACTACGACTACAGGGACGCTTCCGGCGTCCCCTTCTTTTCCGGTACTTCCGGCGCCCATGCCCCTCATTTCAGAGAGCCTCTCAATGACGGAGCGCTCAGGCGTCCCGATGCCGGAAACCGCATCTATGACTAGAATCGCAAGGTCTACCTGTTCCAGCACCTGCCAGGTCTTTTCCGCCCTCAGCGTGCCCAGTTCTCCTACGTCATCTATTCCCGCAGTATCGATTAATGTCACAGGCCCTATCGGAGGGATCTCCATAGCCTTATATACCGGGTCAGCGGTGGTTCCGGGAACATCAGAAACAAGAGCTATCTCCTGATTTGTCAAGGCGTTTATCAAACTCGATTTTCCGGCGTTTCGTCTTCCTAGAATCGCGATTTGAAGCCTGCTACTTCTAGGCGTCTTTTGCATCTAAGCCCTCCTCTCGTCATCCAAAGCAACCCGTCCATGGCAAATCATCCCCAACAATCCATGGAAAACAATGTATCGAAAACGATGCACATAAGACAATACATCTAAAACACTTCATCTAAAACACTTCATCTAAGACACTTCATCTAAGACAATACATCTGAAAAACTTCGTCTAAGACACTGCATCTAAAAGGAAATATCCGTAACAAACGGTCCACGACAATACATCCATAACAATGGGTCCACAACATTGCATCCACCACAATCCGCCCACGACAACGCATCCATGGTAAGTAATCTCCTGCAAACCATCTC
>Ga0209720_1003311_pt1 | contig 11191 bp, 8 predicted proteins | sample AD_JPNMR3_MetaG_FD_184426 | JGI IMG/M metagenome (GOLD analysis project Ga0209720, IMG submission 184426) | Active sludge microbial communities of municipal wastewater-treating anaerobic digesters from Japan - AD_JPNMR3_MetaG (SPAdes) (version 2) | ecosystem: Engineered > Bioreactor > Anaerobic >...
AGGTTGATATTATATCTGGCCTTACCTTACCAGTCACCCCTCATCTACATCCTCACCCCGGCCTGACGGCCACCCCTCTCCTTGCAAAGGAGAGGGGAAGGGGGTGAGGATTGAAAGGAGACGGGATGGGAAAAGGTGGCCATCCCATTACTACCAAAATACTACCCCTACGGGGTTGGAAGAGGTAAATTTTTAAGGGTCGTACTTGTTAATGTTGAAAAAGGATGAAGATGATGTTGCCTTACCCTACCTTATGGCATTTCATATCATCCTCACCCCGGCCTGACGGCCACCCCTCTCCTTGCAAAGGAGAGGGGCCGGGGGTGAGGATTGAAAGGCGAGGGGACAGGAATGGGTGGCCATCCCATTGCTCAACGAAGAATTTAAACGTAGAGGTCGAGTAGTAAGGATATTTCCAAACATAGAAAGTATCGTAAGTTATATGGAATGTTAGTGAAGGAATGGGATGAGGATTGGATGAATGGTCGTAAATATTTGAATACAAATGCTTTATAAATCGATTGCTCGACACGCGCACCTGAGCAAGCTTATGAACTTGCTCAGGTGCAGACATAACTAAAAAAATTATGCTGTGGATAAATTTTACAGAAAAATATTTGCACTACTTGGAAAACAGAAATTTATTGAGGTATTAAATCATAAACATTTTGGTGAAGTAATTTACTGTATTGTGCCATTTTCTCTGAAAATAGAGAACTGATAAAAAACAAAATAGTTCCATGAAAACGTCTATTCCGGCGACAGGCCGGCGCGATTGACATCATGGAACTACACTGTAAATATACAACGATTTTTTAAAAAAGTTACAATGACACCCGAAAATTTTTCGAAAAAATTAGCCCAAAAAGCTGCCGAGCTGCAACAATTCCTGCAAAGCAAATTGCCACGCTATGTAGGCAAAACGGCTGTAGATTTTTTTCAGGAGAATTTCCGGAAGGGTGGATGGTGCGATGGGGGACTGAAACGCTGGCAGCCGCCCAAACGATTCAACGAGCGCGGGAATGCAGCATCGCAATATGGTCCATTACTAAGCCGGCAAAATGAGTTGATGAAACGAGCGTGTATAGCAGTATTCACAAACGAGTATGAAAATAATTTTTCATACCTGCTTGATTTTAGAGCACAAAACATATTACATGCGAGTTCCATCCGGCCTTTTAAGAAAAATTTTTAAAATTATTTTCGGATGAATAGCATCGATTATCGTATCGAGGGGAATATGATTATTGTCAGCACCGATAAGCCTTATGCGCAGATACATAACGAAGGTGGGCCAATGAATATCAATATCCCCATTACCCAGCAGATACGCCGATTTGCCTGGGCTAAAATGTACGAAGCAAAGCGCAATGGTGATATTGATAAGGCAGGACGCTGGAAAGCATTCGTAGCGAGGTTTGCCTGGACGTTCTAATGCCTCATTTTTACCTTCCAAATAAAATTGAAATGAAAATACTAATGAATCGGGCGAAGATAACCTGGGGGGAAGAAGTATTAACAAGCCATGCAAATTAGCACAACCCATAATCCATGCGTTGTGCGGTGGGGTGCACAAATACGTGGCTGGAGCAGTGAATGGTCAAAACGGTAAGTATGGCCGCAGGGGCGCTTGTCGTTTCAAAGCGTTGGCAGGAAGAGAACCTTGTATGGATTAGCAGCAGCTATTCCGAAAAGTACAGGCCGCAATAAACGCCACAGCCAACGATTTGGCTTACCCTGCCAGCCATACTCCATTTTGACCAGAGCGGGTAGGGGATCATTTGTGCTTGATTTTCTTTTTGCTACCAAAAGAGCCGCCCCTACGGGGTTGGAAGAGAAAAAATTTTAGGGGTTGTACCCGTTAGTGTATTGGTTGAAAAAAATCTGACCCTATCTTACCAGGCACCCCTCATCTACATCCTCACCCCGGCCTGACGGCCACCCCTCTCCTTTGAAAGGAGAGGGGCCGGGGGTGAGGATTGAAAGGCGAGGGGATAGGAAAAGGTGGCCATCCCATTGCTACCAAAATGCTACCCCTACGGGGTTGGAAGAGGTAAATTTTTAAGGGTCGTACTCGCCAAAGGATAGGTTGATATTAAATCTGTCCTACCTTACCAGTCACCCCTCATCTACATCCTCACCCCGGCCTGACGGCCACCCCTCTCCTTGGAAAGGAGAGGGGAAGGGGGTGAGGATTGAAGTGAGAGGTATGGTGGGTGAGGTAGCCATCCCATTGCTACCAAAATGCTACCCCTATGGGGTTGGAAGAGCAAAATTTTAAGGGTTGTATCCTCCAAAGGATAGGTTGATATTAAATCTGGCCTTACCTTACCAGTCACCCCTCATCTACATCCTCACCCCGGCCTGACGGCCACCCCTCTCCTTGCAAAGGAGAGGGGAAGGGGGTGAGGATTGAAAGGCGAGGGGACGGGAAAAGGTGGCCATCCCATTGCTACCAAAATGCTACCCCTACGGGGTTGGAAGAGGTAAATTTTTAAGGGTCGTACTCGCCAAAGGATAAGTTGATATTAAATCTGTCCTACCTTACCAGGCACCCCTCATCTTTATCCTCACCCCGCCCTGCGGGCACCCCTCTCCTTTGAAAGGAGAGGGGCCGGGGGTGAGGATTGAAAGGCGAGGGGACGGGAATAGGTGGCCATCCCATTGCTACCAAAATGCTACCCCTACGGGGTTGGAAGAGGTATATTTTTAAGGGTCGTACTCGCCAAAGGATAGGTTGATATTAAATCTGTCCTACCTTACCAGTCACCCCTCTTTGTATAATCCTCACCCTGCCCAATCGGGCACCCCTCTCCTTGGGAAAGGCGAGGGGAAGGGGGTGAGGGGTAACATGTGACCACCAAACTATTGCCCCTACGGATTTTATGTGAGAATGATAATAAATGTTCTACAGGCCTAATAAATCATTTTTGGTCGAAAGGTTTTTAAAATATTGAATTACATAATGGAAAGAATATAAAAACATTTACGCATACTAAAAGTGCTGCAAAAATTCAAAACATTGCTTAATTTTACTATCCAGAATATTCAATATTATTCACCCAAAAACATGATTATGAAATCGTTGTCAATATTCATAATGTTTGCTGGCATGACCATGCTGGTTTCGTGCAAACAGGATACTACAAAAATGAAAACAGATTTTGAAAAGTTTATTAGCAGCTACGACAGCGTGATTGTACCCCTGAGCAAAGAAATGAATCTTGCTCAATGGAATGCATCCATTTCTGGAAAAACAGAAGATTATGAACGTTATTCCCGCTTAAAAAAGCAGTATGCCATGTTTCATACCGACCGCAATGCCTTTAAATTTTTGGAAAAGGTAAAAGCGGCTGGTATTATTGACGATTCTATCGAACAGCGCCAATTGCAGGTGCTTTATCTTACCTACCTATCCTATCAGGCCGATTCTAATCTGCAAAAGGAAATTATAGAGCTGGAAAATACGGTTGAGCAGAAATACAGTACCTATCGTGCGGTAATTAATGATTCATCATATACCGACAATGATATTGAGAATATACTGAAAAACTCGACGGACAATGTACTCTTACAAGCTGCCTGGGAAGCACATAAACGTATCGGTCCTGTTGTTGCAGCCGATATCATCACGCTGGTTAAAAAGCGTAACGCATTAGCCAGGCAACTGGGTTTTGCTAATTTTCACGAAATGAGTCTTAAACTCAATGATCAGGACCCCAATGAGATAGAAAAACTTTTCGACGATCTCGATAAACTCACCAGTCAGAGTTTTGCTAATGCAAAACTTGAAATAGACCAGGTACTCTCGCGGCGCTATAAAATTAGCCCCAACCAGCTGATGCCCTGGCATTACCAGAACCGTTTTTTCCAGGAAGCACCGAATATTTATCCTGTTGATCTGGATATGTACTACAAAAATCAGAATCTCGAAAAAATTACTTCCCAGTTTTACCTGAGCATAGGATTACCTATTGACGATTTATTGGCTAAAAGCGACCTGTACGAAAAACCCGGGAAAAATCAACATGCTTTTTGTACCGATATTGACAACGAAGGCGACGTGCGGGTACTCTGTAATATTAAACCCAACGAGCAGTGGATGAATACAATGCTTCATGAATTTGGACATGCCGTCTACGACAAATACATCGATCGAAATTTACCTTTTGTGTTGCGGCAACCCGCACATATTTTTACGACCGAAGCTATTGCCATGTTGTTTGGTCGTCTGTCAAAGAATCCGCAGTGGATGGTCGACGCACAAATAATCTCTAAATCGGAAGCCAAAAAAATATCCGAGAGCTGTTTCAATACACTCCGCCTCGAGCAGCTGGTCTTTAGCCGGTGGGCACAGGTAATGTATCGTTTCGAGAAAAGTATGTATGAAAACCCAGACCAGGATTTAAATGCGCTGTGGTGGAAACTCGTGGAAAAGTACCAGCTGATTAAAAAGCCAATTGGTCGAAATGAACCCGATTGGGCTACAAAAATTCATATAGCTACTGTTCCTTGTTACTATCATAATTACTTGCTGGGTGAATTATTGGCCTCGCAGTTGCATTACTATATATGCAATCACGTGCTTAACGATACTACCGACATTCGACGGGTAAGCTATTATGGACGTCCTGAGGTGGGCAAATATCTTCAGGAAAAAGTCTTTAAGCCCGGCATGCGATATTCCTGGAACGATATGATAGAAAAGGCAACGGGCGAAAAGCTTTCAGTAAAATACTATGCCCGACAATTTGTTAAATAACGCTAATGTTTTAGCATTTACCATTGCAATTTTTTCTATGAATCTGCATCTCTGGCTGTATTTCTCAACAAGCAGGCAAATAATTTCTCATATCTGCTTGATATGGGCATATAGTCAATGCATGCGAGTTCCATCCGACCACTATAAAAAATTAAAAAAAAAAATTCGGATGAAACGAGCATGTATAGCAGTATTCACAAACGAGTATGAAAATAATTTTTCATACCTGTTTGATTTTAGTGCACAAAACATATTACATGCGAGTTCCATCCGACCGATTTAAAAAACATTTAAAAATATTTTCGGATGAAAGCAATTTTAGGTATAGATGTGGGTGGTTCTGGAATTAAGGGAGCTATTGTGAATTGTAGTAATGGAAAACTAATTTCGGATCGTCTCCGTATTGAAACCCCTGATCCTCCTACGCCCGAAACTATTGGTATTACGATAGCAAACCTGGTAAGCAAATTCAAGTATAAAGGGCCTATTGGAATTGGTTTTCCTGCTGTTGTGAAAAATGGGATAGTACATACTGCTGCCAATATCGATAAAGTTTTATAGGGATTGACTATGAAAATTATCTTTCTCAACAGCTTACAATGCCAGTAAAACTTATTAATGATGCCGATGCTGCCGGTTTGGCCGAAATAAAATTTGGCGCTGGTAAAGATTTTAAGGGGCTTATTATTTTGCTCACCATTGGAACAGGTATAGGAAGTGTAATCGTAAATCGCGGAAAACTTATTCCCAATACAGAATTGGGACATATTTTTATGCCCGAAAATCGTGAAGCTGAGAAGTATGCCTCGGATGCAACCAGAAAAAATATGAACCTTGCATGGGATGAATGGGCTCAACGGATCAACGAATACTTAATGTATCTTGAAAATCTTTTTTGGCCCGATTTGTTTATACTGGGCGGAGGCGTAAGTAAACATGGTGATAAGTTTTTTCCCCATCTAACTGTAAGGACGCCTATAGTGACTGCTCAATTACTCAATAATGCCGGTATTATTGGTGCTGCTCTTGCTGCCAAAAAGAATTCAAAATAAGGTGAAGCAATAGCATTCAAAATTTCTCCTTAACTACATTCGGCATTCCTATTTTTTTTGTACCTTTCTCATGTGTAAATTTGCTGAAAATTAGCAGAGAGAATGACGGAGTCGGCGGTAAAGTCTATCATGCGATTATTTGCCATTGTGGGAAATTTACGTTCCGCATCAAAAAATATAGCGGCCGACTTTGATCATACGCGTCAGGTCACCGATGCCTTTCTCAATCAGCTTACTAATCCCGAAAAGGCTGCACGCTATCTGCAAATTTTTGAATTTCATTATAAAAATTTGCAGCGAAAAGCCTTGCATGACCCCGAAAAGCGCTTATCGGTTTTTTCGGTAAAAATTTTGCTTATTGGCGACCAGCTGAATGATAACCTGAATGTTCGACAAAAAAACTTTTTAATTCTTCAGCTATTTGATATTCTGCGCAACCCCGATAATACCCTTGCCCCTTATGCATTAGATTTTCTGAATACTTTTGCCCGAATTCTCAACATCGACCCCGACGACTTCGATAATATGTTTCTTTTTATTTTTGGTACTCTTGCCCATAAGGCACGAAATAATGCTTTTCTTATCATTTCGGGTGATGAAAATAATCAACTGTATCGCCATCACGTTTATCGCGAAAATATTAAAGGACTCATTGTAGTATATCATCATAGCCGTTTAAACCAATATTTTTTCAGAGTAGAAAATTCGCCCCAGGAGTATACCCTGAATGCAAAACCTATTGTTTCGGATCGAATTTACGAATTGCAGAAAGGATTTGCGATTCGAAAGCCCGGTATGTTGCCCTTGCATTATACCGATATCGCTAAGAATTTTTTGAGCCGTATCCGTAGCTCAGAAATACAATTGGCAGCAGTGGGAATAGAATATCAGTATAAAAACAGTTCAAACGGTATTAAGAAGTTCAACTTTGTAGCGCATGGTGGCGAACTTATTGCTATCATGGGCGGAAGTGGAGTTGGCAAATCAACGCTGCTGAACATCCTCAATGGACAATTACGTCCCGATAAGGGAAAGGTTTATATCAATAATATCGACATCTATCAGTATCCTGAAAAGATAAAGGGAGTTATTGGTTATATTCCGCAGGATGATTTCCTCATTGAAGAACTTACGGTTTTTGAAAATTTACTTTTCAACGCCCGTTTTTGCTTTGCCAATTTGAGTGAGGAGGAACTCACAAAACGGGTTAACCAGCTATTGAAAAAACTGGCCTTATACGATATTCGGGATTTAAAGGTAGGAAATCCGCTCAATCAATTCATCAGCGGGGGGCAGCGTAAACGTCTCAATATTGCACTGGAACTTCTTCGCGAACCGTCTATTCTGCTTGTCGATGAACCAACGTCGGGGTTGTCGTCCAGTGATTCGGAAAAAGTAATGGAACTTCTTAAGCAGCAAACACACGAAGGAAAAATTGTCATTGTCAACATTCATCAGCCTTCGTCCGATATTTTTAAAATGTTCGATAGGTTACTGGTGCTTGACCAGGGTGGTCGCCCCGTATACTATGGAAATACCATCGACTCGTTGGCTTATTTTAAAAATATTACCCAGCACATCAATGCCGAAGAAAATGAATGTGTCTGGTGTGGAAATATCAACCCCGAACAGATTCTGGAAATTATCGAAACAGTTAAAATCGATGCCAATGGCTACGAAACCCATCAAAGGGTTATTAGTCCCGACGAATGGTATCGAATGTACTTACAAAATATCGACCGCCATATTTCCCCGGAATTACTGGATAAACCATTGCCTCGCACACTTTTCAAAGTACCCGATAAGCTCAAACAGTTTTACTATTTCCTGTTGCGTAATCTTAAATGTAAAATTGCCGATACGCAGTACATGCTTATCAATATTCTTGAAGCACCAATATTGGCTTTTATTCTTGCATTTTTTTCTAAGTACTATGCTAATGAAAATTTCTATCAATTTGGCGAGAATGATAACATTCCGGCATTTCTCTTCATGAGTGTGGTGGTAGCCTTATTTTTAGGTATGATGGTGAGTGCCGAAGAAATTATTGGCGATGCTAAGCAACTCAAACGTGAATCGTTTCTGAGTCTAAGTAGGGGTAGTTACATACATTCAAAAATTATCTATCTGTTTTCTATTTCTGCCATGCAAATGTTCATGTTTGTGTTTATCAGTCATTGGATTTTGTCCATAAAAGGCATGATGCTGACTTATTGGGTGGTCCTGTTCTCAACAGCTTGCTTTGCTAATTTGTTGGGACTTATTCTTTCTGCAAGTCTTAAATCGGTTGTTGCCATATATATTCTCATTCCAGTAATGCTTATTCCACAGCTTTTGCTGAGTGGAACTGTACTTAAGTTTGATAAGCTTCATCCCTGGTTAGGTAATCATCAATATGTCCCCATCATTGGGGATGTCATGGCCTCGCGATGGGCATATGAAGCATTAGCTGTAAGCCAGTTTAAGGATAATGCTTACGAACGACTGTTTTACAATCTGGAGAAAGACGAAAGCACCGCTACTTACTGTAATAATTATTGGATACCCGAACTGCTTACCAAAGTCGAATTTTGCCAGAAAACCACTAACTACGATACGCTGTCGCGAACTTTAGAAATGATTGAAAAGGAAGCTTTACACCTTGCTCAAACCATTCGTATTAAACCTTTTAAGTATCCCGAATATTTTAAACCCGAAAATTTTAACGAAGAAAGTGCCTTAAAAATATCGGGTTATTTAAGGCATGCACGTAGCGTGAGTACAAAAATCTTGAACATGGCTATAGAGCAACGTGATAAGCTAACGGAAAAACTTTCTGCTCAGCTTGGCTCGCACGAAAAACTGGTAGCCTTTAAAAAGCAATATTATAACGAAAGTCTGGCTGAGCAGCTTTTGAATAAGACAGAAACCTATCAAATTGTTGAGCACGATTATGCATTTTACCGTAAATACGAACCTGTTTTTTATGATGCCTCTTCGCCTTTAGGCAGGGCACATTTTTATGCACCTTCAAAAAAAATTGGTAATCTTACGTTCGATACCCTCATTTTTAACGTATTGGCTATCTGGATAATGACAATAGTATTATATATCGTGCTGCTGAAAGATTGGTTAAAAAAATTACTAACCTACTTTGAGCGTGCCGTTTTGCATCGATTTAATTAAACGTTAACACTTTACCTTTATCATCAACCCTGTTCTTATGAAACGAGCATGTATAGCAGTATTCACAAAAGAGTATGAAAATATTTATCTCATTTTCATACTTGCCATGTGTAGGAAACTCATCACATGCGAGTTCCATCCGACCACTATAAAAAATTAAAAAATATTTTCGAATGAAAAAAATTGTATTAATTGCCTCGTTATTTTTATTACATACGGTTTGTTCAGCCAAAGATATCAAGTACCCCATCTGGCAAATCAGTAAGGAATTTTTAGAAAAGTCTGATGCTATTATTTTAAATAGCGATATCTCAATAGTTATTTATTCTAAAGAAAAATCTATTTATCGGGTAAAAGAGGTACGAACTATACTGAACAAAAAGGCTGACGATTTGGCTAAAATTAGCATTCCTTATGATAATTTTTCTTCAATAACTTATATAAAAGCCTCGGTTTATGATGCGAATGGAGTATTAATCAAAAAACTCAAAAAAAAAGAAATTGGTGATTTTAAATGGATTGATTTCAGTACTTTATTTGATGATAATAGGTTCAAGTATTTTTCAGTTTACTACAGTAGTTATCCCTTTACAATAGAATTTGAATATGAAATTGTTAATAAGGGATTTATTGGAATTCCCCCATTTATACCCTATAATGGCTACTACATACCCGTAATTAGAAGCACCTATTCAATTAATTTTCCCAACGATTACACACTAAGGTATAAAAAAATAAACTATCCCGACACCTTTGAAATAGTTAGGAATCAATCGAATACGACTTATATTTTTAGGGTTGATTCGATGAAAGCAATAGAGGAAGAACCATACTGTTTACCCTGGTTTGATCAGAGTCCAAAGGTATATTTTGCACCTTCTGAGTTCTATTATGATAGGACGACCGGCAATGTTGAAACATGGGAGAAAATGGGACTATGGCTTCATGAACTTGCCAAGGGACGAGACAGCCTATCACCAGTTACGGTTGAAAAAGTTAAAGAACTGGTAAAGGGTATTGATGATAAAAAAGAACAGGTAAAGAAAATTTTTGAATATTTTCAATCGCGAACAAGATATGTAAGCATTCAACTGGGAATTGGGGGGTATCAACCCATCCCTGCGTACCAGGTTGACAACGTAGGTTATGGCGATTGTAAAGCTTTGTCAAACTACATGAAAGCTTTACTTAAGGCAGTGGGAATTAAATCTTACCTTACAGTCATATACCTGGGAAAGAAAAAAAACTTTATACCTGATTTCTCAAGCCTTTCGCAGGCTAATCATATGATACTATCGGTACCATTCGAAGATGACACCATTTGGCTTGAATGCACTTCAAATACAATACCTTTTGGCTATATTCACAATGATATTTCAGGCCGTACAGCTCTCATGGTAACCGAGTTTGGAGGAAAAATTGTTTATATTCCTGATTACTCTGCCGACGAAAATTTGCAAAAATGCAAGGCAGTGATAAATATTTATGGCAATGGTAATGCAAATGCGAAAATAACCACACAATACTATAATAAAAGAATTGATAAGATATATGATTTGCTATCGCTAAATCCCAATGAACAAAAAAAATGGATTTATGCAAATGTACCAATACCGGTTTTTTCAATCAACACTTTCAACCTTTCCAAAGGTTGTCATTCGAAAGCACATGTTATTAATGAAGAATTGAATATCAATATATCAGCTTATGGTTCCAAATCAGGAAAACGCATCATTATACCTTTAAATTTAATGAATAAAGCCAATGAGTTACCCAAAGAGGTGATTAATCGTAAATCCCCATTTTATTTGGATTATGAATATTCCGACTGCGATTCACTTGAATATCATATCCCCGAAGATTTTACAGTGGAAAATATTACACCTGATTTTAATGTGAAAACCGAATTTGGCGAATTTGATTCAAAAACAATTGTAAATGGAAATACAATCTTATATATAAGATATTTCAAGTTATACAAGGGTTTGTATGAACCTGAAAAATATAACGATTTTATTGCTTTTGTTAAAACTATTGTATCTCATGATAATCCGAAAGCAGTGATTGTGGCAAAAAATTAATTTTGTATAGGCTTGATTATAAGCAACTTTTTTTTACTATCTTGTTGGATGTCAGACCTATTGCAACCACATTTACATACAAAAAGATAGTGATTTATTTTCCGAAAAAATATTAACCCTATTGACTTTTA
>Ga0209720_1003328_pt1 | contig 11158 bp, 7 predicted proteins | sample AD_JPNMR3_MetaG_FD_184426 | JGI IMG/M metagenome (GOLD analysis project Ga0209720, IMG submission 184426) | Active sludge microbial communities of municipal wastewater-treating anaerobic digesters from Japan - AD_JPNMR3_MetaG (SPAdes) (version 2) | ecosystem: Engineered > Bioreactor > Anaerobic >...
AAATTACAGCTCTTTCACATAACATCTTCTGCGTTTATGCTGTATATGTTTAAAGTTTTTCCAAGTTTGAATAGCTTGGGTGTTGATTTCAAAAATTCCAGTAGTCTCTACCTCTTTAACGCCATAGCGTATGAGCTCTTTCTGGAGTTCTGTTATCAAGACAGCTGCTACTCCTTGCCTTTGCAATTGTGGTAATACAGCTGTAAGAGCTAAATCCACAACTTTAGGATGCTTTATTGCCTTGAAAATATGATAAATTCCCCACGGAGAGAGCTTACCATTCGCTTTTTGCATAGCTTTAGATAATGAAGGTAAGCCTACAATAAAAGCAACAGCTTCACCTTCAGCATTGGTAATTATTTTTACTAAATTAGGATTTAATAACGAAAAATATTTTTCTATGTAATAACTACCCGTTTTATCATCAAATGGCACTACATAAGGCAAATCAGCAAAAGCTTCATTTAAAACTTTTAAAACTTGTGGAATATATGGTTTGAGCTCCTGATTTTTTTTGAAAGAATTCACTATTAAATTATATCTTTTTTTAATAGTTTCATTCAGCTTGAGAACCCTATCTTCTATATGCTGTTCGGGATATAGAATAAACTCTACCCAATCGTTTTCTTTTTGATAATTTAATTTATCAAAAACATTTTGATAAAATTTTTTATTATAAGTAGAAGCTATAGAAGGTAAATATTCATAACCTTCAATTAGTAATCCTTGATTATCTAGATTAGAAAAACCTAGTGGCCCATGAATGTGAGTAGCTCCTTTATCTTTAGCCCATTTTTCTGCAAATAATAATAATTGCTCACCTACTTCTTCATTGGTGCATTCAAATTTAAAAAATCTAGAATAAGCTTTATTAACTTTTTCATTATATTTATTATTAATCATAGTAATGATGCGTCCTACGGTCTTATCATTATCTTTTGCCAACCAAAATTGCGTATCACAATATCCTAATTCTGGATTAGTATCTGGAGAAAACATTTTTTTCTCATCATTTTTAAGAGGTGGTATCCAGTATTTATCACCTTTATAAATCTTAAAAGGCAAATCAATAAATTCTTTGATGTCTTTTTGAGTTTTTACTTCTAAAATTTCTATCATGATTTTAAAATTCTTACAATTAATTCTTTCAATAACTCTTGCTGTTCAAAAGAGCGATTACCTACACCTTTAGCTTTGAGATCATATTCTCGCAGCAAAGATATAATATTTATTACAGATGTTATAGAATAATTTTTATCTGCTATCTGAAACTGTTTTAGAAAAAAAGCATGTGATAAATGCATTAATTTTAATAATTCAGCTTCAGTTTTTCCTTTAATGTTTTGTTTATAAATTAATAATTGAGTAAAAAAATTAAATAAATTTTGAATAACTATCAATAATGAACTTCTCTCATCACTAGATGCTAAATATAAAGTAATATTTTGAATAGATTTAATATCTTTCTGTGCTAATGAATTTTGTAATTCATAAACATTATATTGCCTATTAATACCAGTGAGGTCTTCTACTATTTGCATGGTAATCTCACCACCAGAAGGCACTAAAATAAATAATTTTTCCAGTTCATTAGTAACTACAGAAAGGTTTGTCCCTAAATTATCTGCTAATATCTTAGTAATATGTGGATTTATCTTATACCCTTTTTGTTTTGCAAAATCTTCAATAAAATTAGGAATCTGATAATTATATAAGCCTTTACTATTAAATTTTATTACTTTAGATGTTTTTTTATTTAATAAAGCTTGCCATTTGCTATTTAACTTTTCATCTTTATAAGCAAAAAATAAAATAGTTTGAGACATAGGCTTTTGAAAATATTTCTCAAATAAATCGAAATTAGTAAAACTAAGCTCTTGTGCCTCTCTAATAGAAATGACTTTGTAATTACCAAAAAACGAATAACTCTCTGCTATATTGATGATATCTGGTATGGTAGTATCTTTACCATATAATATGTATAAATTGAAATCTTTGTCAGCAGGATCTAATATTTCATTTTCTATAGTGTGCTGCAGCTGATCAATAAAATAGGATTCCTTCCCGTAAGCAAAATATATATTAGCATAATTTTTAGTTTGAATATCAAATTTGATTTTTTCAAATTGTTGTATAAAATCAGATTTAATCGTAGATGCCATTATTTTTTTCTTTTTATAAACTAAAACTATTTATTAAAATATTTTCAAAAACAAAAATACAAATAATTAAAATATTGATTTAAAAATTTAAGAAAATTGGAAGGGAATAATAAAGAATAGTGAAGAGGTTAAAGAAAAATGTTTTTAAATTTTAAAAAAAAATGAAGGAGAGGATAAAAGTAAAAAAGGTGGTCAGAAGCTATCGGTAATAGCTTCTGACCACCTTAAAAATTATTGTTATGAAATATATATGATATACATTATAAAAAATTATTATATTTGTAAAAAATATAAATAATTATGGAAAATATTTTTGAAGAACAAATTGATGTCTTTAATCTTACTAAAGAAGGCACACGCAAATACTATGACAATTTATATAATAAATTGATAAATGAAGGCAAAGATATAGTCGATTATCAGGAGCTCAAAGCCATGTCTACTGGTATACTGTGCCCGGATTGCAACAGCAGTCATGTGATAAAAAATGGTTTGCAAAACAGAGTACAAAATTATCTTTGTAAAAATTGTGGAAGACAATTCAGAGTAACCACTGGCACCTTTATGTATGGCATTCACCACCGAGATAAAATGCTCGAATACATCAAATGTATGTCTGCAGGAATGACATTGAGAGAATGTGCTAAAAATGTAGGTATATGCTTGCAAACAAGTTTCTTTTGGCGACACAGAATATTATGTGCTTTGCAATCATTTGAGGATAATGTAAATTTCTTTGGAGTGGTAGAATTAGAAGAGCTTCTAATGAATTACTCCGAAAAAGGTAAAAAGAAACGAGACAAAAAAGAGTTAAAAAAGTTAAAGAAAAAGAAGCCAACAAAAGTGGCAGTATTAGCTGCCACAGATAGAAGTGGAAATATTTTGTTCAAAAAATTAGAAGATAAACGAGTGCAAGCTGACCACATATCTGATTTTCTAAAATCACGAATATCAGATAATTCAGTTATATGTGGCAGTAATAAAAAAGCATTTAAGACAGTAAATGCAGAGCACATAAAACACAAAGAGATAACCAACAAAAACAAGATGAAGCAAGGTATATATAGCGTATCAACTATTCATCAGAAGATAACAGATTTTGTGGGGTGGATTTATTATAAGTTTCGTGGAGTAGCGACGAAGTATTTGACAAACTATATAATGTGGTTTGTAGTGAAGGGGAAGTATTTGGCAGAGATGGTAATAGAAGATACGGGGAGGATACTGAACTTGGCGGCGTCGGACAGGCGGGCGTGGGAGCGGTACAGTGCTCTAATGTCATTAACATATTTAATTTATAACATTTAAATTTTTTTATAAAATAACTTGTCATTCTTTTAACAAATTTTATTGCTTTTTCTTAAATCACACTGCACTGAATTTTTTATTTTGTTGTAATTAACCATAACTAACAGATATGCTTTTCGGGATGATGAAATTGATAAAGTTTAGAGGTTGTGAATTTTATAAATTTAGTAGTTTAGGACAGAAAAAACAATTCATACACTTAACTCGTTACAAAGCCTCATCTTCTCTCAATCTCACCCATCTCTTTGCTATTCTCTCACTTAATTTCCCAGTATACATCTCAACTGATCAATTATTATTAATTCGTATTTTGAAAGAAAAATTAAAATCCATAAATAAAATAAATATGTAAAAAATGATTATATTTAATTTCCATAACAATTTTTTTTCTTAATTTTATATTATAAACTATTTTTGCAAAATAATGAAAGATTTCAATTACAAAGAAATATTGATAGAAGGTGCGAGATCTAATAATCTCAAAAATATCACTTTGAGCATACCTAAGCGTAAAATTACTGTTGTAACGGGGTTATCAGGCTCTGGCAAGACTTCATTAGCTTTTGATACGATATATGCTGAGGGACAGAGAAAATATGTAGAGAGTCTCAGTGCATATGCTAGACAGTTTTTAGGCAAAATAATGAAACCAGATGTAGATAAAATCACTGGTCTATCGCCTGCCATAGCTATCAGGCAATTCTCTGCTAATGTAAATCCACGCTCCACCGTTGGTACTATTACAGAGATTTATGATTATCTTAAAATTTTGTATACTAGAATAGGCAAAACATATAGTCCTATTTCTGGTAGAGAGGTGAAACACTACAAAGTAGAAGATGTAGTATCATATGTAATGTCTTTCCCAGATAAAAGTAGATTTTTTATAGTAGCTCCCTATATAGAGATGAGTGGTAGAGACGTTAATGAACAGCTGGAGCTATGGCATATAAATGGATATAGTAGAGTATTATCAGATAACAATATTTATCTCATCAGAGATTTGCTAGATGATAATAAGAAATTGTCTAAGATAGATCCCAATAATTTATTTTTGTTAGTTGATAGGCTCACTAAAACTGATGATGAAGATTTCTCATTCAGACTGAAAGATAGCATACAATCAGCATTTTTTGAGGGTGATGGTAAAATATATATTGTTATTTTGAGTGGTGAAGAGAGAAAATGGGTAGAGTTTTCTAATAAATTTGAACTCGATGGCATGCGTTTCACTATTCCAGATGTTAATTTTTTCAGTTATACATCACCTTATGGTGCTTGTCCTGTATGTGAGGGCTATGGTACTGTAGTAGATGTAGCCGAGCACTTAGTAATACCAGATACTAATTTATCTATTTACGAAGGAGCAGTGGCTCCTTGGCGTGGCGAAAAGATGAGTGAATGGCAGAAATATTTTATCGCATATTCTAAAAAATATAATTTCCCTATTCATAAACCATATAAAGACCTTACAGAAGAAGAAAAAGATCTTTTGTGGAATGGACGCGATGATTTAGAAGGCATAAACAGATTTTTTAAAATGCTAGAAGAGAACACATACAAAATACAGTACCGTGTGATGCTTTCTCGATATAGAGACAAAACAATTTGTAGGTCTTGCAAAGGAACTAGATTGAGAAAAGAAACTCAATATGTAAAAGTTTATGGATATTCTTTACCAGATTTATTAATGATGCAGATAGATCAAATGCAAAACATAATAAGATCGTGGCAGTTTACTGATATAGAGCTAGAACAAGTAAAATATATCTTGAAAGAGTTAAATACTAGAATAGACTATCTAATAGAAGTAGGATTGCCATATGTGACGCTTAATAGAGGCATGAATACACTATCTGGTGGAGAAATACAAAGAGTATATTTGAGTAGAGCTCTTGGTTCTACAATGACAGATACCTTATATGTACTCGATGAGCCTACTGTAGGACTGCATCCACGTGATACACATAAATTAATTGAAATATTAAAAAAACTTAGAGATGAGGGTAATACTATTATAGTGGTAGAGCATGATGGAGATATAATAAGAGCTTGTGATTGGATAGTAGATCTAGGCCCTAAAGCAGGTAGTGAGGGTGGCGAAATTGTTTTCTCTGGTACTTTAGAGCAATTGTATAATAATTCTAATAGTTTCACTGCTAAATATTTGAATAATCCTTTACAAGAAATAATTCCAAAAAATAAATTTTCTTTTTTGAAACCTAACAATCGTTTCATAGAATTCATAGGTGCTAATAAAAATAATTTGAAAGACATTAGTATCAAAATACCAATAAACGAAATAACTGCTATCGTAGGTGTCAGTGGATCAGGTAAATCTACCTTGATTGTAGATGAATTATATGAAGAGTTTAATAATTTTTTAAAGCATCCAGATAATGAAACCACAAAATTAAGTGGCGAATTTAGAACAATTAAAAATGTAGTGCTGATAGATCAATCTCCAATCTCCCGTTCTACCAGGTCAAATCCAATAACTTATTTAAAGATATTTGATTATATTAGAGAGTTATACAGTCTAATGCCTTTAGCCATTCAAAGAGGTTACAAGCCAAGCACTTTTTCTTTTAATACTGAAGGTGGGCGTTGTGAAACCTGCAAAGGCGATGGATACATAATTATAGAAATGCAATTTATAGCTGATGTCAAAATTCCTTGCGAAGATTGCCATGGCAAAAGATTTAAAGACGATGTGCTGGAGGTAACATTTGGTCAAAAAAATATTTATGATATTCTAGATATGACTATAGATGATGCTTATAATTTTTTCAAGGCACAATATAGTTTTGCTAAAAATAAAAAAATAGAATCTTTGATTACTCAGACCATGAACGGGTTAGAACTGCTAAGAAAAGTAGGACTGGGATATCTGAAAATGGGACAATCTACTGATACTTTGTCTGGCGGGGAAGCGCAAAGGCTGAAACTAGCAAGTTACATAGGTGCTGGTAATAAAATGGATAAAACCTTATTTATCTTTGATGAACCTACTACTGGCTTGCATTACTATGATGTAGACATGCTATTCAATAGTTTAAAAGAGCTAATACTCAAAGGCCATACTATATGCTATATTGAGCATAATATAGAATTAATCAAGCGAGCAGATTGGATCATAGAGCTTGGTCCAGAAGGTGGCGACCAAGGTGGCTACCTAATTTTCCAAGGTAATATAGAAAATTTTTTAAAATCAGATACAATTACTACTAAATATTTGAATAAAGCAAATTAAACCATAGATTAATAAAATTAACCTAAAACTGATAAAGTAAATGACAAGTAGCATACTGATTAATAAAAATTTAAATTTTTTAACTTTATCAAAAGTGATTTTAGCTTGTAGAAAATACTTAACAATCAGTAACTATAAAGATCACCAACCATGATGGTGCATTATAAAACAAAAATTTCATAACCCACACTATTCATTATAGAACCCCAAATATTAATAATTTGCAATTGCAAAAAATTCTCTTTATGATAATCTACCTAATTCGATTTCATTAAAATCTTGCCTATTACTGGCTCTATCTATAAACAGATTTTGTATATGTTTATCCATAGTCAGATAAATAATCTGCCACCCTCTGTCTGCTAATGAAAAAACTTGATCTATTAGCTTAGGGCGTCTATCATAATCACTATGCTGAAAGGCATCATCTAGGATAAAAAATGCTTTGTCGTCGAGAATTTTTTCTGCAAGTGTCACACGTAATGCGAAAAGCACTTGCTCTTTGGTGCCAGTGCTGAGATCTTGAAGTTTATATTCTGCTGTGTCGCTACTAATCAGTATTTTACCATCATCATCGATTGTTAAATTCTTATATTTCCCAGTAATTTCAAATAACAAATCAGAAAAATTTGGTGAGTTTATGCTATTTTGTATGTGTTCATCTTCTGCACGAAGCAATTCGCTAATGGCCTGATGTACTAATATACCGGCTATAATAAATGATTCTTGATGTTTTAATTGATTTAAAATTTCATTTTGTTTTGCGTACAACTGATCTATCAGTGTATTCCAATCATCTTTGGTTGAGAGACCTGTGATATTTGCTATTTCACCTTTATAATCGAGATTTTCTTTTTCTAATTCTTTTAATTGATTACTTTTATCATTTATTAAATTTTCTAAATTCAATAAATGAGTGGGATCAAATTTGATACCTGGATCTTCTCTAATAAAATTTTCAGGATCTATGCCAAGTCCATTTAATTCACCAGCAATGGCGTTTATATCATTTTTAATTTTTGTAGTTGTGTTTATTAAGTCATCTAATTTATCTTTCCATTCATTCTCCGGAATTTGTATATTTAATGAATCAAATACTTTTCTGATTTCCGCTTTTACTTTATCCAATTTATCATTTTCATTTTTTAAATCAAGTTCTATATTATTTAGTTGTTTTTCTAAATTATCAAGATCTTTTAATTTATTTTCTAAATCTAGTAATTTACTAGAATTGTATTCTTCATCAATGTCATTGGTGTAATAATCAGTAACATCTACTGCGAGTTTTGCAAGTTCTAATTTTAAAGAGTTTAATGTGTTATTATCTTTATTTCTTTCTTGTTTATAATTATTTAGCTCTATTAACCAATCAGCTTCATCAATATTTTTTGAAAAAATTTGGAATAATTGATTTTCTATTTCAGCTTTTAATCTATTGATTTCATTAAGCAATTTAGTTTGTTCATCTTTTACTCTATCAATTAATTTAGAGACATCTAGCTCACTAATTAATGTAGCTAAATATGCATCATCTAATTCATTTTTAAATTTTTCTTTAAAAGAATTTTGTAATCTTTCCAATTCATCATTTTTAGCTTTATTCTTTAGTAATTTCCTTAGATTAAATGAAAAATAAATACTAAAACCGAAACCTAGTAGCATAATTACGCTGCCAATAATAATATTTTTACTGACTATAGAAACTACTAATCCTGAAATAAAAACTATAGCTGCTATAATCAGATATGTGATGCTAACAGTTTGATTATAAGCATTTTGCTTTAAATCGTAGTAATTTTTTTCTATATTTTTTACCCAGTTGAAATCTTTATTTTTTTCTTCTAAAGTTTCTAATTCTTTTGCATTGTTTTGATAATCTATTAATTTTTCTTTGTAGTTTATTATTTTGTTATCTAGTTTATTAAGATCCTCATCAGAAATTTTGCTTAATTTTAAAGTAATTTCTTTTATTTGATTGTCTAGTTTATATGCTTTATTTCGTTTAGCATTTAATTGTTTTTCATAATCAGCTCTTACATTTTTTAATTTTTTTATTTCTTCTGATATATTTTTTGAATCATTCTCTAATTTATCTATATTTTCTTTAAATTTTGCATAATCATTTAATTTTTTCTTTAATTCCTCTAATTTATAATCTGGATAATCATTCAATTCATTTTCTAATTTTTGTTTTTTAATGAATAATTCAAATGCTTTATATTTTTTTGCTTTTAGTAAATTTTCCTTCTTTACTTTCAACTCTTCAATTTCATTCTTTAATTTTAATTCTTCATTTATTTTATTGTCATTTAATTTATTAATAAGTTGATTGATTTTTTGTAATTGAGTATCTTTTAAATCTTTATACGTTTTACCTTCGCCAGTATTATCAATATTTATAAAATTATTAGTGAAATTTGCATTCTGAATAGTTTTTTGTATTTTTGAATCGATTTTGTCTAATGTATTTTTAGAAGAGAGCAATTCTTTTAAAGTATTTACATCGATACCTTGTGGACCTTCATTTATATTAGTTTCACCACTTTTAATAATTAAAAGTTTAGTCAATGAAGTTTGAAAAGTATTTAATTTTTTTTCAAAATATTTATCCAATTTATCTTTACTAGCAGGCGAATAACTGATTGATTTATCATTAATACCAGAAACAATAATTTTACCATTCCCTATTTCTCTATTATAACCCCAGATAGATTTCTTACTAAATAATGATCTCAAAATAAACTCTACTAATAAAGATTTACCGCCTTCATTTTTGCTATAAATTAGATTGATATTATTAAATTGATATCTTCCTGGCTTAATGGGCCCTAGATTATCTATATTTATTTCTTTTATTCTAATCGACATAATAATTTTTTTTAACAATTAATCTTTATAAATTAAATTTAATGCTTGCTCGATGACATCTTGTTTTTCTGAAAAAACAAAATTGTAATCTATGTTATCTATTTTTTCTAAAATATTTTTCATGATAAATTCTCTATCTGGATCTTTTACTATATTCAGGTTTTCATCTTTGGGAAGGTTATTATCATAAAATTTAATATTTTTGGATAAGATATATTGAGTTATATTGTTAATGAGTGCATTTTTATCATTTGTGAAACCTTTTAATATTAACCTTAAAATTACTTTATTTGGCTCCACATCATTATACTTCCATTTGTCAATTAATTTATCAATTTTATTTTTTGCGTCGTCGATTTCATTATTAGTAGGTACTATCAAAAGCTCCTCTACCATATAGATCTTGTCTATGTCTAAATAAATATCCTCGACATTATCATTTTCTGTATTATAAATTAAAAATTTTCGTTTGCCAGTTTCATTAATGTCAAGTGGGTATGGCGAACCAGGATATGTAATTTTGTCTTTTGTATAAGCTTTATGAATATGTCCAAGAAAAACTCTATGTGGCTTCAATTCATATATAATATTTCTAGATAAAGGCATATAATAGCCTTTCTCATATTCATCAGCAGGTTTACTAAGATCCAAATAATCGCCATGTGAAATAAGTAACCATTTATTTGATAAATTATTATTCTTGTTATAATTAATCAGTATTTTGTCCATTGTATCATTAGCTTGATATGGTAAAAATAAAAAATCGAGATTGTCAAATTTTTGAGAGGTAATATCATCAAAAACTTTAATATTTGGCGAACTAAATGAGCTAGATTTTAAATCTGCATCGTGATTGCCACGAATTATATAAAAATTTATAGTTGGGTTATTTCGGCATATATTTTCAAAATCCGAATAATTATGGAATTCTTTATCAAACAGATCTCCCGCGATAATTAAATCTTTAATATCTTGACTTTTAAGGTAGTCAATTATTTTATTTAATACTTCGTAACGCTCTGGTGTTTCATTTTGTGATTTTAAATGCAAATCTGCGGTGATGGCTATTTTCATAAATATTTTTTTTCAAAGATAATAAAAATCAAATTAATTTTTAAATATAAATATTCAGTTATCTATTATGATTCATTTAAAATAAATGTTTAAAATAAGTAATGATATTTTTATTTAAATAAATTATGATTAAAATCTTGCTAATTATAGATTATAATAAGATTTAATAAAAAATTAAAAATTTGAATAATATTTCTAATTAATATAGATTAATATTGAAGTTAATTACTAAAAAATTATTAATCATATATCATTACTTATTTTAAACAATTAGATATATTATTTCCTAAAATACTTATTATCAATTAGATAGAAATATTTTAAAATATTTTACATTTAATTAACCAATTTATTAAAATGATAGCTATCATTTTAATAATGAATATTTTTCGAGCATACATGGGTATAATTTATTTTTTTGAATAAAATATGTTATTATGCAAAAAAAATTAATTTTACATAAATTTTTAAAGATTAAAATTATGAAAAAACA
>Ga0209720_1003330_pt1 | contig 11150 bp, 5 predicted proteins | sample AD_JPNMR3_MetaG_FD_184426 | JGI IMG/M metagenome (GOLD analysis project Ga0209720, IMG submission 184426) | Active sludge microbial communities of municipal wastewater-treating anaerobic digesters from Japan - AD_JPNMR3_MetaG (SPAdes) (version 2) | ecosystem: Engineered > Bioreactor > Anaerobic >...
CTTGCCTGAAGAGGTGGCAATGGAAGTTACTTGAAGGTCTTTTATGTAAATTGCTACGCTGTCTCCCACTTCAGCCCCTTCCACATAGACGGGCTTGGTAACCTCGTGTCCACCTTTTAGCTTGGGTGTCAACATGGGGCCCCAACAACCAGGAGCCGTATTTGCCACAATGTAACCACCATCTTGAACAAAATACTCCATTTCCTCATTGGGATCTAACACCCCTTCGGTGAATTTGTCCACGAACACCACGGGCTTAAAGTCTTTGTCTGCCATGTAAAATCGCCTCCCATTCAAATTATTTCTTGCTTCCCTCAATAGCCATTTCAAGCATCTTCTCCGGCCATTTCGGATCTTCCATGAAAAGAACGTGTTTCTTTTCAAAAACTGCCCTGGGCTTGTCCATGTCGGGCCTTTGGCTGACTAATTCATCATAGGGCGTCGTGGAAATAAGAAAGGCATCCAGGCTAATGTGCGTCGGCCCTGATTGACCAGGTCTAGCCGCTTTGTTAATGCTAAGACGTAGTTGTTTCTCAATACGCTGTTTTATCTCCTTTTCACAAAATGTTATCTTCTCATCGTCCATCCCGTGGGCATGTGCAAGACCATGAGGGTCGACAAACACAATTATTTGGTCGCCCGGTTTCGTTAGCCACAAAATAAAATCTGGGTAAAAACCTGCCCATTCCAGTTGAAAACCCACCCCAGTTCTAGTTTGATTTCTAAGGGCATAGGGAACATAACCCTCTGGCACCCCATTTTTTCGCACATGATCATGAAGTTTTTTAAGAAACTTTTCCTCCCCCTCATTCAACGGAGTTGGACGTGCTTCTGGTTCCTCATCACCTTTTCCCCTGCCGCCAATTAGCTTCCTAAGTCCTGTTTTTGAAAGCAAAGGAACAATGACCAATTCATCAAAGTCCAAGAACGGGTCGTCAGAATCTCGACCAACGTTCGCATAAACAAGTTTTCCTCCGTCAGCCACTTTCAGGTTAGCGTTATCAAATGAACCACTGTTCTCTTCTTGCATCATCCGAACTAGTTCATTCAGTTTTTCAATGGCGGCTTTGTTTTCAGACGGAACCTTTACAACGTAATAACCCATTTGCTCCTCATTAGCCGTGAACAGACTGAGCTGTCGACTAGCCCCAGTGGCATCTTCCAGAGATGCCGTCTTCATGTTCTCGGTCTTCCAACGCCTCTCGGCTTTTCCATAAAAAGCGTCAACGTACTTCTTTATCCCCTGGGTCACCACTTCTTGAAGCCTGGACAAATCCCGTAATGAATTCACTTTAAAACCAGGGTAACGAATTGTGAGCCCGCCATTAGTCCAAATGCTTTTTAACGCGCTTGCGTCAAAAACCAGGTTCCAGTAACCACGTTCGGCCCTGAAACGCAGTAGTTCTGCGTAAACAGAGCTCCAGTCAACAAACTCGGCATACTCCTCTGCAGGCAAAGGAGTAACAACACTCTTGCCCATCTTCGCTTCGCTAGTACTTATGCTATGCTCCTCGTCTAACTCGGGACTAAGGACTCGTGCCCTAACAGGTCCTTGTTGACTTCCACGGTTGGCATCATACACTTTTATCTGTGGCGACAGATCAAGCTCGACATGAGTTTTTCCCTTTTCTTCGTCATCGGCCCCATCAGAGGCCGAAATTGCACCCAGGGATAGATGCAGCACGACAGTCTCTTCAAAAGGCTTGGGCACGCTTCTAATGGGCACTAGCAATTCTCTCCATTTGTCCTGGTGCCGAGGCTGTATGGGCACTTGTACTTCTTGGTAATCTACACCCTCCTTTTTAACAGATTCTAAGAAGGTTTGAAGATAATTGGCTTTAATTCCATAAATGAATAATGTCTCCAACAATGCCAATTGGGAATCACCACTGCGTTGAAGACTCATGTTCTTCCCTTTTATGCGGACCCCGCGTCCAAACAATTGAATAATTTGTGGGCCCTGGCCACGTCCCATGTTCAGCAACCCCATGCTGGAAACGCGCCAAGTGTCCCAGCCCTCAATGAACTTCCGCGAACCAAGAAGGACATTGATGTGAGAATCAGGTTCTTTTATTTGATCAAACAAGGAGTTCGTAATCACATCCTTTTCCGGCTCAATGCCATCATTTCTGAGTGCCTTACCCAGCCCGCTGTCCTGTCCCACACTGATTACACCGAAGTAAGGGGCATCCCCTACACGCAAACCGAACTCACCTTGCGCATTAATAAGTTGAGCTACGCGCAACTGACCATGACCGTGAAACACACGTTGCATTAGATCGGCCCACAAATCATCCAGCCACGCTGTCCCAACAGCTTGACTGGGCAAATAAGACACATCATAGCCATGCAATGAACCAGCGAAATGACGCCGCAGCTCAACGAACCGCCCGCCGAAAATGTCCTGACCATTATCGTCCAGGTAAAGTCCACTCAAGATGCGGCCGGCAATCTCCTTCAAGGTGCCGTCTGCAGCTTCACTGAAAAACCGTGTCACAAGTGCAACATCAGAACTCTCCCCCTGCACAGTGGCACCGACAAATATCCAAAGCGGCTTTTCCAGATTGTGGGAAATGGCGAGTTCCTGACTGTTATCGTAACTAACTAACTGCTCGTAGTAACTTAGCAAGTTTGCTGTGAACATGACCCGGGAGAAATCGTTACTGGACAAGCTTGAAACTTTCGACACATTCATGACCTTGAAATCTTTTCCATACTGGTCATTGTAAAAGTACTTGTATGAGTAATCGAAAACGATGGACTTACCATACTTCTGCATGGTGTTCCAGTCTTTTTCATCCAGAATTTGTCCAAAGGTGGCACTGTATTCAAATGTGAAACCACCATCACCCAGCGCATCACGCAATCTTGCCCAGACCCGGTCTTCTGAAGTTCTTCCTTTGTGACCCTCGTCCACCAAAACCAGATTTGGTCCTTCAAAGGCATCCACCGGCAGTGTGACACCCCTGCCTTTCTTGTCCTCTTTCAACTTTGTTATCTCAATAACGAGCACCTGGCCAGGGAAATTTCCGCTGTTGATACCATTTGTCTGTGGATTTCCATGGTACAAAGAAGCAGAAATACTACTCTTAAGCAGTTCTTCATAATGCTGATCGGACAAGCCCTCATTTGGGGTCAACAGCAAAACATTTTGGGGTTCGAAGGGCTTGTATTTCATGAACTGCAAGTAGTTAATGTGCATGATGATAGTCTTACCGCTCCCTGTTGCCATCCAAAATGCCATCTTGTTCAAGTCACCCGCAGTGAAGTCACTCATCGGTTTCTTCCAGCGAGCATCTTCCATGTACTTATGCAAAAAGTTGTTTAGGTCGTTGACAAATGCATTTCTGTCATTGGTCAACCTATCCATGTAAATCTCACTTAGCAACACCGCCAAGTACTGAAAGTACTTCAGTGTGACGTTGTTTCTCCGTCCGTTTACGTGGCGAACATAACTTTGAATGTTTCTGTCATAATGCAATAACTTTTCAGAATCAAGTTTCAAATTATCCATTTCATCCATTAACGTTCGACAAAAATAAGAAACGCCATCTCCATCAACACCAGGCTTGGCTCTAACAAGCGCATCGCGAACGTCCTTTAGGCTGCTAACACCGAAAACTTCGTTAAGAAAGTAATTGTTCAGCACCAAGTACTTTTCCACACCACTCACAGCGTATTCACCACACTTGGCTCCATGAGCTGTTTAAAAACAGCCTCAATGGGAACAACGGCAGCACCACCTAAGTCATTACTGGTAAGTGTGGTTTGTCCATTCACGTAAACTGTTTTTAGCTTGAGTGGATTATGCGCGATTTCTTCCAAACTCTCTACTATGAACTTTCTATCATCCTCATAATCGCTTGCTTGCCAAGAACCTGGGTCACAATTACGCCATACCACGGCAATTTCCTGACCGGCTTCTGGTTCAGTGCCAATCACAAACAGGTACTCGTTCCCCAACAAAGAGTTAGCTGAGCCTTCCTTGTTGTCTGTGCTTGGGGCATAGTGCTTCATGGCAAGGCGTTTTATGCTTATGCCAAGTAGGTAATTGAATGTTTCAGGGAGATCAACTAACATTTCCTGGGCTTCGCCCACCTCTTTCAAATTCACCTTCAGTTTGTAACTGAAAGGCTCACTGAGCTGATCGATCTGCAGCAAATAAGGAGATTTTTTCGATTCTTCGATTAAGAAGTACTTCAGCAAGTACTCGTCCTGAAACAAACTAAGGTAGTTATCGTTGGGACTAAGCTCCAGGTTATCCAGCACATCCTCGTACTGCTCCAGGACTTGGTACTTGAAAAATCCACCCGCAGTTTTCTCATTGTATGTTTCTTTAACATCTTTTTCCTTGGAAATACCGCTTTTGTCGTAAGCCAACACCTTTTTCATGCGCGGTAGCACTACCGTCCAGAAGTGTTCGCCCATTTCAACGCCAATCCATTTCCTGCTAAGTTTGTGTGCTACCGCAGTAGTAGTGCCAGAACCAAGGAAGAAGTCCATTACCAAATCGTTTTCATTCGATGTGGATTCTAAGACACGCTTAAGAAGGATTTCGGAATTTTCGGTTTGGAAATTCCAGCTAGTTGAGTAACCGTAAATATCACTCCAATTTGAATCCAAAGCTTCTTCAATTTTTCCCTCTACCCAATACTTCGGTATAGGATCATCCATTCCACATTCAGGACATCCTTTCCATAAACCCTTCGTTTTATCGTGAATATATCCGCAATTTCTGCACATTAACGTTAATCTTCCTTCTTCTATCATTTGGTCTATTTTATCTTGTGAGTATTTCCAATGTTTACCTTTTGGCGGTTCTAATTTCTTCCCAAAAAATATTTTTGCTGTACCTTGACCAGAAGAATCCCCCATATGTCTCCAAAAACCTTCACTTTTTTCCATTTTTAATTTATATGGATTAACATATAAAAATCTCTCACTCAAGGAATATAAGTAGATAGTATCTAATCCTTCTGGAAGTTTTTTAATTTCTTTTTCCATAACATTTTTCTTAAACCTTCTAACACCTAGTTCATTTCTAAAATTCTCGCTTCCAAAAATCTCGTCCATCAAACATCTTACAATCCAGTTGCCGTTATAGTCGCAGCGCACGAAAATGCTTCCACGTTCATTAAGCAGATCATGAGCCAAAGACAAACGGTTTTCTAACATGCTTGCCCAGGTGGAATCCTTGTACTTAACGTTGTAAAGGTAGTCGGCATCTTGTTCTTTGTTGAAGGGTGGGTCAATGTAGATGGTTTGAACCTCACCTTTGTACTTGCTTAGAAGCGTATTCAATGCCTGAAAATTCTCACTTTTGATGAGAACACCATCAAGAGACTCTTCCAGCTCAACACTTTGGCTAATTTTCTCCAATAGCTCCCACTTGAACTGCTCGTCAAAATAGGCAGTATCCAGAGGTAGTGGTTTGTAAATAGGCTGTTCTTCATTAGCACTTTCTTCGTTCCACAAGGTGTCATTTTTCTTGCTGGTGCCATTGCCATTCTCAGAAAAAACAAGTTGATCGTGGTTCCATGTCGTTTCTCCTGGGTCAAGTCCAAGAAGCTCGTTCCAGTCCTTGAGCTGAGCATCACAGCTTAAAACCGCATCTTCCACATATTTCATAAATTCAGGGCTGGTCCACTGAGCCAATTTATTCAAAGTGATGACGTAGTCAGTCTTAAGGACGAATTTCTTCTTTTCCCAAAGCCGCTTCTGAAAGTCCTCAACCTGCGCAAGAAAGTCAATGATGGCGTTGCCAAGTTCCTTCACGGCGTTGGCACGACTTATCTGCTTTTCAGCTCCTCCCGGTTTTAGGAAGGTGTCTATGTCCAGAACCTCAGATTTTATAAAATAGTCCAGTTGATCGCTCAGGAAACCACGCAGGTTCTTGTGAATGAAGTAATCACGTGTGTTCTTGGACGTGAAACGCCTCAAGTGGTAAGAGAGTAGCGTCTGCAACTCATTCTGCTGTGGACCACGTTGGACCGGTTCAGCGAGCCAGTCAGCCAATGCCTTGTCATGACCTCCAACAAGCTGGATAATGCGTTCCTCCAAGAGTGGGTTTATTTTATCTTGTTTGATTCTGGTGGCGCCGTTGCTAGCACCTGCATCGTCGTCAGCCGATTCTATTTTGTTTTCATCAGGCTCCGTATGGGCTTTAGCATTATCACCTGCTGAACCCGCTTGTTGAAGCCAAACCTCGCCATCATAAAGTTCTCTGTAATTAAAGCGCAAAATCAAAGCAGTACCAAGCTTACTGTGAATAGGTTTATCTCCAATATCTTCAAAGACCAGTGGCTGGTCTTTATCAAGCACGAAAAAGCGGTCTTTAGTGGCTTTATTCGAGCCAAGTTCTTCAGTTGCATCAACAACCCTGAAAATAACCTTGTTATTACCGACGACAAATGCGTAATCGCGAAACAATGTACCTGTCTTTGTGTAGTACTGCCCAGAGTTGACCCAATACAGCTTCATCTCCTCACCGTTGTATGGTATGGCGTACTTGTGACCTTTAATGCTGTAACGATAGCGCGGGATGAAGTCACCATCCTCGTAATAGCGGCTGAAAAAGGTGTAAAGGTCATTGTAAACCTGTGCTTTCATGTCATTAACATCAAAGAGATCTGCCCGCTGCTGAAGCAAAGATTCGTATTTCTGGCCCAATTTGGTCCTTTTAAATTCTTCCTTGAGTTTCCCTGTGGGCAGGTCATCGAAAGCCTCTTCGCCAAGGGTATCCAGTATTTCCTGCTTAACTTCATCCAGATGCCGAAGGTTTTCTTCAGCACTTTGGACAGCGTAAGACGAAAACGCGTTTTCGACACGCTCAGGTAATTTCTGTTCAATGAACTTTGTTATTTCTGCTCTTCTGTAATTCAAAATCCGATAAATGCCAAAATCCAAGTCAGAAGATGCATCAATTTCGAAGAGCTGCTTTAGTAGATTCTGCAATCGTTCCAAAGCAACATCGTTGCTTTGCCGTGCATCGCTCCTGTTAGCTGGATCATACTTCATGATGGTTCAACCTTACCTTCCTTATAAAGTTCCAGACAATGTTAATAACACCACGCCCTAATAACTTTCCAATCCGTTGGCACGCAAGAAATCCCGCGGTTGGTTAAAAGCGTTGAAAAACAAAGGTGTTCCAGAGAACGAAAGAGGAGAAACCGGTCCCACTGTCATAAACGAGTACTGCTTTGATTCCATGTCAAATGAGCTTTGAGGGTCACGGAATGACTCATAAAGTTCCATGGAACCCTTAGAACCTCCAACTATCTCCTGAAGTTGTCTCAATTCACTTCCCATGGACAAACCGAAACCGAAGAAGTTGATGCGAAGTTGCTCCACGATTTCGCGATCCAGACTGGAAAGCGTTTGGCTAATGAACATCCAACCCAAGCCATATTTTCTTGTGGTTCTAACTGCATCAACCAGAGTGTGCCGGATGGAAGCACTAATTTTATTTTCCAGTGTACCACTAGGAGCAAGACGGTGGGCCTCGTCAATGACCACCAGAGTATTCAAACTTTGGCCATTCTTGTAATTTCTTTCTGCCTCTGTTACAAGCACCCGGAAAAACTGCGAGATGATAAGCGGTTTTATGTAATCATCCCAGCTTCCTTCTTCCAGTTCCGCTGGTTTGTTTGACAGATCAATTACTACAACAGGTTTTTCCATGTTGGTAAGCACGTAATCATCAATTATTCGCCACGGGGATTTCTTATTTGAGTCGGGTCTAAAAAACTTTGTTACTTGTGACCACGTTCTAATTACGCGGTGCGACTCGCCGTTTTCCAACTTCTTCTTGACCTCATCGATGGTGTCGCGGACCTTGTCAGCAAATGACTTTCCAGAATAGATCTTGTCTGCGATACTACGGAGGTAGTCCAGAACCCTGAGCAAGGAATCGTTGTCAGATATGGTGTCGAACTTTATATCGTTGTTGTCACGCAGAAAATCCTCCAAATAATCGGTCGCAATGTTTTGGTTGTCGTCAGCCTTTATGCTCAAATCACGGAAAAAGTTGAACTGCCTAAGGAATTGGACAAACAATCCCCAATCACTTAAAAGAATGTTGTCCAGATTAAAGATCTCCACATTCCGTCCCAATTTCCTAAGAACGGGTTTAGTAAAAATGTTAGCCATGGTATCTGCACTGTTTGCATTTTTGATGCCCGTGGCAAACTCACCTTGAGGGTCAAGAATGAATATGCCCATCTCCTTGTGGCGAGCGTAGGCCAAAGTAATCATTTTTGCCAAAACAGACTTTCCAGAACCAGTCCTACCGAAGATGCCAATGTGATAAGCCTCACCTGCTCCCGCTTTCCCACTTCCAAAATGCTTGAACCACATGGGGAGCTTTGTCTCGGAGCCATAAATTCTGCCGAGATAAAAAATTTCGTTCTTGTAACGGTCAAGCAATAAATCCAATATGTCATCATTCACTAAATGCATGAACGTGCCTGTGGGAGGAACAGTACCAAGCACGCTGGGCTCAAATCCATGGGGACCAAGGCCAAAAACAGCGCTAACCATGACGTCGGCCTGGTGCGTATCTTGCGTACCACTGACTTGGCTCACCGTGCCACGCTTTCTTGCTAGAGCGCGCATGGTGGACTCTTCCAGCCATTTGTTGCTAAGTACTACCTGGTTTATTTGACCAAGTCCAAAATGCTGCATGCCATCTTGTGTGAAGTTGAAGAGTATCATTTCTCCCACCAGTTTCTTTGAAACAGCAGTTTCCAGTATTTCAACGTTAAGTGTTCTAGTGCTGGATGGTGAACCCAATGTCCCTACTCGCTCAGTTCCTTCGATAAGTTCCTTTATTTTGCTACCTTCGTACGCACTCAAAACGTACGCACCTCCTATCTCGTGCCACCTTTGTAACTAACCTAATCGGTTCGGTAACCATGCATGTGAAAAAACACGCTTTCCATGTTCTTTAAGGAACCTTCCTCAGACAATGCCATCGTGGCATTTTGCTTTAAAGCGGGCATAGCCGTACCGATGTTCTTTACCATGCGATCAGCCATGTAAAGCGGAAATGGCTCCATCATACCAGGAGTCATGCACTGGTGTTTAAATGTTTGCAAAAGCATGCACAAACGCATTTGGTCAGCTGCCACAGTTCCCGGTATCTCCAATCTCATCGCTGGCACAAAAGGTGTGGGCCTGTAGTAAACAACTTGCACTTCAAGCAACTCACTTAAGAGCGCTTCTATGTCCTTCTCAATAAACACGTCGTCCGGATCAGTAGAAGCTAAGTGCCACGCTCTTTTTGGCCTTTGTATGGGAATTGGACCTGCAAATTCACCCGGCTCTAAAACATTAGTGAACACAGCTCGGTCATCAATTTTTGTATCCCAGTTCATCATGATACCGAATTCGTGATTGGAAGTGTATTTAGGAATCCCCACCCAGATCTTATCCGAACGTCGATTAGAAACGATAGTTGAATAGTCCTTCACAAACTTACTGAAACTCTCAATGACCATCTGTCCAACATGATTAATGGTCTCAAGTCGGCCACTTGCTCGTGACCTCAATAAAAGACGCTGTACAGCCATGTCCATGAGTATGGTCGGTGTGGACAAGGAACCATCTAGCATGACGACGCTATGAGGTGCTTCCACGGCCAGGCTAATTTCATACTGGGTCATGAGGCCGCGCAATAAAATGGGAGTATCTTCGTCATGAGGATAAGCGTCAACGTAGGCACGATGGTGGGGAGTCGCCCAGTGACTCTGAGCAGAAGGTGGTGTGATTCCCTCTACCGCCACAGCGGCTACAATGCAGAAGTCCAATGCGAGCAACCGGTCTACAGCGTAAGCGCCATCAATACCACAAGAAGTTGGAACGTCGTAGTAGCCCAGGTCAACATCGCGCCCTAGTAATCCTTTGTTCTGTAAATTCTGGCGTTGCTGAACTCGAATTTGCTCCATCTCAGCAATTTGCTTTTTGACAGTAGAGGCCAAACGTTCGCTTTGGTCGAGAAGATCCTGAACCAAATCCATGGGGAGGTCGGCAAATCCTTCTTCGAAATCATAGTTACCCCCAAACAACTCCATCGCACCCCCTTAACGCCCCATAGAAAGTATTCCATTTTAGCCTTACTCTCACACTTATCGACCCTTCAGAAAAAACTTAAGGCAAGTTAAAACTGTTTAACGTGCTCATATTTTAGCTCAAAATAACTTATTTTGTGGTTTTTTTAGGAAGAGGTTAATCAATGTGATGAAACAGCCTTAAGTCAACCTTAGACCGACACAAAACAAGGCGTTTACCAACACAACTTTCTGCATAAAGAACACAAAACGTTATAGAATAAAGTCAAATGGACATAGTGCTTATTGGTGCGGGTCGCGTGGCAGGAGCCTTTGCTCCTTTCTTGATGAAGCTGGGAAGTCTGCGCATTTGGAATCGAACCTTCGAAAATGCCAGCATTTTGGCAAAGAAAGTGGGCGCCGTTGCCATTAGTGACCCGATGCAAGTGAAAGGCGATTTTGCTTTTGTGGCAGTATCTGATAAAGCCTTGAAAAACGTGGCTGAGCAGTTTTCACAAAGCTTCACAGTTGCTCTTCATACCAGTGGGTTCCACCCTTCCAGTGTAATTGAGCCTATGGCGAATTACGTCGGATCGCTTCACCCATGGCTGCCCATACCTGAGCAAGATCACAACCTGCTGGTTAATGCACTGGCAACCTTTGAGGGAAACAGGGAGGCTGAGCAGATTGCAGCAGAACTTGCCAGCATTGTTCCACTAAGGTTGCATAGAATCGATTCTCAAAAGAAGACCACTTACCACACAGCAGCTGTTCTGCTTTCCAACTACGTGGATGTGCTCATGATTAAAGGCGGAGAGCTGCTTCAAGAGGCTGGGGTCACACCTGCTTATGATGATGATAATGATGCGCCTAGTAATGAACACTCCAGCGGCGAACTGGATGCTGAAAAACTGTTTGTGAAGGAAATTGTTGAAACAACACTGAGAAACTACTTGAAATTAGGTAAGGACAGTTTAACAGGGCCTGCAGTGAGGAAGGACATGGAAGTTATAGATGCAGAGGCTTCCACACTTAGCGAAAAATGGTCTTTGGTTTACCGATTGCTGGCGGAAATCATAATGGAGGGAGGCATTTAATAAAATG
>Ga0209720_1003338_pt1 | contig 11123 bp, 9 predicted proteins | sample AD_JPNMR3_MetaG_FD_184426 | JGI IMG/M metagenome (GOLD analysis project Ga0209720, IMG submission 184426) | Active sludge microbial communities of municipal wastewater-treating anaerobic digesters from Japan - AD_JPNMR3_MetaG (SPAdes) (version 2) | ecosystem: Engineered > Bioreactor > Anaerobic >...
GAAATGGCCGAAAAAGCCCTATTTGCAATGGATTTGAAATGGGGTACAAAATATAAATACGCCATACAGTCTTGGCAAAACAATTGGGAAAACCTGACCCAATACTTTAATTATCCACTGGAAATCAGAAAGATAATATACACCACCAACACCATAGAGAATCTCAACCGCGGGATAAGAAAATACACCAAAACAAAAGTGCAATTTACCGATGATAATGCTGTGCAAAAAGCTGTTTATTTGGCTATTATGAATATTGAAAAAAAATGGAGCATGCCCATCCAAAATTGGGGCATTATCCTTCATCAATTTTTGACTATTTTTGAAAACAGATGTAAACTAAATTAAAATGCATTTTGAGGTGTTTACACAATCTTTTTTATACTACCGTCGAAAATCGCCGTCGGTCGTCCCTTCCTTTTGCAAATATAAACTGATTTTACTATGTTTGTTTAACCTTCTGTACTAAAGTCCGATTTATTGGGGGCTAAACCACTATTTCAACACCATTTTGATTCTCACGGTTAAGAATATTTTCAATTTCTCGTTTGCTCAGGTGCCTTGCAATATATGATACCACAGGTAGCTTCCTAACAGCTGTTGTAAAAGATATTGAAGATCCTCTGTCGATAAATGTTCCAAGTATACGAACCTTATATGTGTAACTAAACATTTTTTGTTTATCACGTTCGGAAAGTTCTCGCTCTGCTATTCTTGCATAATGGACCGCAATAAGAGTTTTATCTTGAGACTTGAAAATGGGATCTTCGTCGTATATTTCAGCTTCTACTCGAGCCAAATATTTAACTCCACTTTCATCTTTGGGAGTTAGAACTATAAAGTCGCCTGTTTGAGGACTGGCCTTTGAATCCTCATACGAGGAATAAATAAGTAAGGCATCTTCCGTTGTTTTTTGCCCGTATAAAACTCCAAAATCTACTTTAGTGTTCATAATTATTATCTCCTAAAATCTATCATGGAAATCCAAAAAAAGATTCTCAATATCAACATTATCCATTCTTTGGTCTCTATATAAAGAGAACTTAACTCTACTTATTATTTCTTCCTTGAAATTTTTTTTAAGTGAAACAAAGTTATGTGCTTCTACAAGTGGATAAGGGTAGCCTAAAATATAATGTTCTTGTGTTAATCTAGTCAGTTCTTTAAAAATGAAGTCAAGAGTATTTTTATCCCTCTGAATATTATCGTTTTCTATATTTGGTATTGCATCAAATATGTTAACATCAACAACTACCCAATCATAATTTTGAAGTTTTTCTACATAGTCAAGCCGAGCTGCAAAAAATAATCCAAAACCCCTGCCTCCAGTTATAGATTTATTAGCATACATGTTTCCTTTGTAAGAACCCAATAAAACAGCTTCAGGGACCTCAAACCAGCAACATAGTTTTTTTCGTTTGGGATCACTTTCTTTAAATGGATAGTTTGGTTTTAGTTTATCTTGAAGATAATTATCAATTTGCTTAAAGGTGTAAGAAAGTTCCATTTTAATTGGTGATTGCTTTGTAATCGCTACTATTTTAATTCCTTTTTCATGTAAATATTTTCCTAATTTAATTAAGTATTCTTGTTTAATTTGTAGAGATCGCAATGTACCATCTTTAAGAATAAAGTCATTAGCTTTTGTATCTTTTCGATTAGCTATTTCTAAAATCAATGCAATTTCCAATATTTCTTGACAAAACGATAATAAAGTAGAAAAATTGACACAAATATTTTCTTTAGAATAAGCAAAAATGTTTTCAGGTTTATCACTAAAAAATTTTATTAAGTTACTTACTGGCTCTTTCTTAAGTAATTCATCATAAATGTCAAACAAATCCTGTTCATTTGTTACTAGAATTTTCTCTGGGAAATAAACTTGGCCTAAATTTATTGGATCATCCAACGAATTCATTCTTATTTGCTGTCCTTTATGGTAGCAAATATATCCAGCTGTATATAATCCTATTGCCAACCCATTGTAAAATTGGGCTGAGTTATAACTACCATCAATAGCAAAAAATTTTGATTCTGAGTTATCTATTTCGTAGAAAGGAATAATTTCAAAAACTTGTGGAGTTTCAATATTATTCGGATTACCAATTATTGGAATATTATAATTTTTGTTATTACTTATATTAATATGCTCTGTTACAGCCTGAATCGTTTCTTCAGGTATGTTTTTAGTCTCCATTGTGGTAACTCCATTTTATAAACCTTCTATTTTTTATATACCATTACTGCCAACGTATGTGTAAAAGTTAATTGCACTTTATACATTATTTGCGTTCAACTCTTAATGATTACGTTATAACAAATATAAAAATTTCGTATTAATAACAAAAGGGTTTGTCAGATAAAATTTCCTGGTCAAATCGATTTATGGGTATTATAGCCTCAAGATTTTTCAAACTAACAACTTTTGATCTTGCCTAACCACGCGGTAGCAGAGTAAAACTATCATAACCCTGGCGGTCAAACTTGCTCTTCTTGCAGCATGCAAGCTGCAGGCAATCTATCACTTGTATATGGTTCTGTCTATTTGACGGTTAAGACTTGAAAGGCAGTATGATCTTAATTTTGATTTTTTACGATTTTTTTCATTGCATGATTGCTCCCCCTTTTCTACTTTTGAATAAATTCTTTCTGTCATGCAAGCAAATCATTCGCGGGGTTTATCGCGAGCTGTACGTTTTGTGGTATTGCTGGGGCTTATCAGCCTGTTTGCCGATATGGTATATGAGGGTGCCCGTAGTATCAATGGTTCTTTTTTACAGATTCTGGGAGCTCGAGCTTCTACGGTTGGTTGGGTAGCTGGTATTGGGGAGCTGATTGGGTATGGTTTGCGTTTTTTCTCAGGATATTTGGCCGATCGTACCCGTCGTTACTGGATGTTGGTTATTCTGGGATATATCATTAATTTGCTTTCGGTTCCTTTACTGGCTTTTGCTGGTTTGTGGCAGGTTGCCATCCTACTCATCATTGCCGAAAGGGTGGGGAAGGCCATTCGTAATCCTGCTCGCGATGCCTTGCTTTCGTTTGGTACACAGCAGATGGGGCGTGGCTGGGGGTATGGTTTACACGAGGCCATGGATCAGATTGGTGCGGTTAGCGGGCCTTTGCTAGTAAGTGCTGTACTGTTTTTTAAGCAAAACGATTATCAAACCGCTTATGCGCTTTTGTTTATTCCCGCACTGGTAGCACTATCTATTTTGTGGTATTGCCGATATTTGTATCCTGCTCCCGAAAATCTTGAAGTAAAAAAAGTTGACATTGCCCGTAGTGGTTTTACGCAGCACTATTGGATTTATCTTATTGCTATTGGTTTTATAGCATTGGGCTATGCAGATTTTCCGCTTATAGCCTATCATTTTAAAACCCAAGGATTAGTAAGCGATGCAGTTATTCCTATATTCTATGCCGTAGCGATGGGGGCAGATGCATTGACGGCTTTATTGGCTGGTCGTTTATTCGATCGATGGGGCATTAGGGTGGTTGCTATTGCGTTTTTTATTGCATTATTTTTTGCGCCGCTTGTTTTTTTGGGCAAGCAGGTGATTTTGTTATGGATAGGCATGGTGGCCTGGGGGATTGGTATGGGAGTGCAAGAGTCGGTAGTACGTGCCGAAATAGCTACAATAGTACCCTCCGAAAGGCGTGGAACTGCATTTGGGACTTTTAATGCAATTTATGGCCTGTTCTGGTTTTCCGGTAGTGCCCTCATGGGAATCATATACGAACATGCTTTATTAGGCGTGGTCGTATTTTCGGTACTTGCTCAGCTTCTTGCTGTAGTAGGTCTGATAATATATGGGCGAAAAAAAGCTGTTGCGAGTTAAATTATCGCCTGTTTATAATCGATCTAACGTATAAAGCGCAAATGTATAAGCTCCCAGTGCAATTGCTTTGCTGGTACCCAGTCGGGATAGTCCAACCCCTATGCGTTTCATCGGATCGTAAGGGACAAATTTGTGTGTTCCAGGAATGGGTACTTGTGTGGCTTCGCCTGTGGCGAAGAGTTTAAATTCCTCCTCATTTTCCAGGTTGAATACTTTTACCTCCAGCCGGGGCACTTCACTTCCATCAAGTCGTTGAATAGGCTTATTCATTTCATTGACCAATGCAGGAAGAAAAAGGGAAGCGGCACCAGCCAGTCCACCCCCAATAACGATGAGTCCATCGATAAGGGTAATTGCATTAGCCAACGCATCGCCGACTATTTCGCCCATTTCGGTGAAAGCACGAATAGCGGCTTGGGCGTCGTCCTCTTTTGTGCCATTGGCAATATCGTATATATCTTTTGGAGTAAGCTCTTCGTTATGTTGGTATTTACTATGTTGTAGGTATACCCGTCGGATGGCGCGTATGCTTGCCCCTTCTTCAGCAAAACATTGGGGATAAAGTTTGTTTCGCATAAGCCAGATTTCTGCTCCTGCGCCGTTGTCGCCCAAAAAAAGCTTGTGGTTAGAAACAATACCTGCACCAAAACCAGTACCCAGTGTTATGCCTAGCAGGTTTTTGTAGAGTTTTTGACTTCCTGCTTCCTGCAATCGCTGGTTAATGTCGGGAAGAAACCCAGCAATGGCTTCCCCATAGGCAAAAAGATCCCCATCGTTGTTGATAAAAACAGGAACACGAAACTTTTCTTCCAGCATGGGTCCCAGCGCTATTCCCCCACGGAAGGCAGGTAGGTTGCCCAAATCGCCAATGATACCATGGGCATAATCGGCTGGCCCCGGAAAGGCAAAGCTAATTGCTACGGGTTCCTTCTTGAGTTTTCGTTTTACTTCCTCAAAACCGGTTATAATGTTGTTCAGGCATCTTTCCAGATTATCGGCATTAGAAGGCAAACGAATAGGTTCCACTATCTCTTCGTTGCCCTGAATGGCTGAAAAAACAAAATTGGTACCCCCGGCGTCAAGGGTCATCACTATTCTATTATCGTGCGCGTAGTTCATACTTTTGTTTTTTGCTCAAAGATAGCAATTGATTTGTTTGCTGCTTTTAGGAGTTGGATTTTTTGTTTTACGTAATTGCATTACGATTTTTTAGAAAGTAAGTCGCCATAATACCATAGGGAAAATACCAAGCTGGTATACACGGGTAATCTTCTTGCGCGTACTGTTGTAATATTCGTAAAGCGGATTGCGATGATTGGTTACATTTTCTACATATACTTGCCATTCCTGAGTTGAACGAGCTTTGTTATGACGAAAAGCAACTTTTAAATCAATTTTAAAAAAAGGAGCATACTTTCTCTCAAAAATTGAACTTTCATCGTACCGGGTTTCACCGGCCTGAATGGATTGTTGAAGGTCAATTGGGATGTATCGTTTTCCGCCTGCTGTACTTAGTTTTCCATCGAAACTTATAGTCCACTGGTTATTCAATGGATGTTCGTAGCCCGTTAAAAAGTTGTAAATATAGTTTCCATCGAAAGCTGTATGGTGCCAGTTGCCATATAGGTCGGTGAAGTAGGATCGGTAGAGCGAAACGGTGGTCAGGAAATAAAAATTTTTGTACAAGAATCGTTCAAGGGTAAGTTCAATCCCATAATTCTTGCCTTTCCCCTTGTTGATCATACTATCGGTAGCAAAAATCCCCCACGAAGCGCCAGCATTTAAAATGCTGTACCACCAGGTTGTTTGTGAAACGGGTACGTTGTAAAGGTATTGGTAGTAGGTTTCAATTTTCAATCGCAAAAAGTCAGAGAATGTCTTTTCGTACCCCAACACCCAGTGATTGGCTTTAATAAAATCGAGGTTTTTGTTGGTCTCGACATATCCCAGTTGGGGGGAATACGTGCCCAGATAATAGACAGAAAGCGGTAAACTGCGTGCATGCAAGCCATAGCCAAAATTTACGGTACTGCTGGGATTATAATGAATGGCCAGCGAAAGGCGCGGTTCGAACGAGATCGACCGATTGAGCGTGAAATAAAGATTGTGTATGCCAGCTGTTATTTCATAAATGGGGTTTATTTTCCAATTAAATTGGTAATAGCTACGCAAAAGTTGCGGACCATCCATGAGGGATTTCGATTGGTTAAGATAGGGGATAAGTCGTAATGAATCGTAGCTATAGGATTTTGAATTAAGACTATACCCCATTTGATCAATTTGGACACCAGCCTTTGATGTTAAGTTGGCCGAATGTTTGTAGGAATATATAGTGGCCAGAGATGCCCTAACTTCGTCAATGTTGTGTTCGATAACTCTAAAGGGATTCTGGTTATTTAAGTCGAGGGTATCGATATTGGTTCCGCCGCTCTGATACAGGGTTGAGGCAATACATTTTATATAACTTTTTTCATTGATGAGGTGTGTATAAATAATGGCTGCTGTGCCCAGCATGGAATGATTGTACAGGTTTTGTCCTTCATTCAGGTATATGTCATTACTATCGATCTTGCTGCTTAACATAGCTATTTGGCTTTTGCCAGCAAGTGTAAATGCTTGTATTGATCCATTTTTAAGGGGAATATTGGTTTTAATAATCAAGTCCTGATACTGGGGCACACCCGATGTACCAAAATAAAATCCCAGCTTATCCATCAGGTCGAGGAAAGAGTATCGATAATAGGCGAGGAACGAACTGCCCTGATTTTTAGAGATTGGACCTTCGGCACCAAGTTCAAGTCCATTAAAACCCGATTGAATAGTGTATTCATGACGAGAGGGGTTCCCATTACGCATGCGTAGGTCAAAGACCCCGGAAAGTGCATTGCCAAATTCAGCCGGGAAAGCACCCGTATAAAAATCAGAATTGCGTAGCACATTGTTATTGAGCATGCTTACTGCTCCACCAGTTGCCCCATTTTCGGCAAAATGATTAGGGTTGGGAATTTCAACATCTTCTAAGCGCCACAGCAGTCCTGTTGGAGAATTACCGCGTATAATAATATCGTTTCGTTGATCGTTGGCAAACGCCACGCCAGCAAAGTTAGAAGCCATACGTGCTACATCACCCCGACTGCCAGCATAACGTTCCGTTTCTTCAACGATAAATGACCGTGCACTGATTAAGGCCATTTCATTGCTTGGCCTTATTTTCTGGCGTTTGCTGGAGACAACTACCTCATCGTAAATAAAAACATCCTCTTCCATTTCTATGATAAGCTGTAGCTCTTTACCAGCATTTAAGATGATATTGTTTAGTTGTATGGGTTTATATCCAATGTAGCTGACGGTAAGGGAAATACGACCAACAGGTACCTGGTTAATTTTAAAATTACCTTTTTCATCGGTTGTAGTGGAAAGTGGAGGATCAATACTGGTGACCATTACATGGGCACCCGGTAATGGTTGTTGTGTTGCTTTTTCAATAACCTGTCCGCTAATTGATTGTGTAATTTCTTGCGCTTCAATGAGAGCGTTTCCCAGTAATAGGAAAAAAGCTATAGATAATTTTCTCATCCGATAATAATTTTTAATGGTTTGTTAAATGGTCGGCACTCACCAGGAATATGTTTTGTGCAAAAAATCAAGCAGGTATGAGGAATTATTTTCATACCGTTTGTGTTTGGTTATGTATTGGCATTTTGATTAGTTATCAGCTAACCACATATTGCCTGATCTGTGCAATTTTCTCTTTAATTTCCTTAAATGTTTCGGGTGGGATATGAAATTGTATTTTTCGAGCCTTAATATACTTATTGATCGTGTCGATAGAAATATCGTCGGGGGTATAGTATATTTCAAACTTATCGTACGAACGGGCTAAGGATTTGAACATCAGGTATAGGTTATTTATTTCATTGTCCGACTGATAATTCGCCAGAATAGCTAACAGGGAACGTAACGAATACTTCTGAAAGGCTATTCGTTCCATAATTTCACGGTTATCGTTAAGTTCATCGGCGATGCGCGAGGCTACGTACATGGCCTCAATCCAGCCTCCGGCTAGTATCAACGCAGCAGTTGATCCGCGATCATTTTCTTTCAAATATTCTTGAGCCATTACATAGATATCGGTTGCATACTTCACAATAGAATCACGGTTCGATAGGTTTTTCTCCATGCTCTCAACAGCGCGGGCAAACATGATATCGGGTATGCCCAGCTGTTGGGAAAGCTTGTGAATGACCGTAAAGTATAATAACGATTTCTGATTCTGCCCAAATATTTTGTTGTATCCCATATCTACTCCATACACACCAAGATTGAGTGCAGCTTTGTAACTGGTTTCATAAAGATTAACGTTTTCAGCAGGATTTAATATATCGGGTGTGTAGAAGGCGCCAACTTTATCGAAAATTTTATACATCTCGCTGGGCAGGTAAACCCTATAAAATATCTGTCGAACTTCCTTTATGGTTTCTTCAATAGATGCAGTAGTGTCTTCTGAATCAAGAATTTTTGCCTCGTTGGTGGAATGTGAGCAGCTATTGTTAACTATTACTGCAAACAATACCGTTAGCGATAATATGATAAATTTTCCCTGCTGCTTCATATTTGTAATTCTACAATTTTTGATAAAAATAATAAATGGATTTTATTTATATGCATTTTGCAGAGTATTTTTACCAAAATATTTCGTGAAGATATCATGGATGGTCATTTGCCTCATTTACTACACATCATTCCTTTTGCTTCACTTGGCGGTACTGAAAAGGATTGTTTGTATTTCATCGAAGCCAGTCGCCGTGAATATAACCACCATATCTGGGTGCTCGGTGGCGAAGGAATTATGGTTGGACAATGGTTGGATGCGGGAGCGGATGTGAGAATACTTAACATTTTAAATTTGCCTCAAAGGCAGTTTATTAGAACACTTGCAGAATATTCAAGATCAACACCATACGATGGTATCCTGTACTGGAGTACCATTAAGTTACCCCTGGTACGATATTCCCTACGCAACCAACGGTGTCGATTGGCTGTGCATGTGGGTAATCCGGCCAATTTCCGGGTTACCTCTATGCTAAAACAGATGGTGGATCACGTCCTGTATCCTTCACCGATCGAAACGCATTTATTTGCCTGTTCCAGCTATGTTTTGCGTTCTCTTGCTATTCATCCCTATTATAGGTATTTTGGTGCTTCGGTTTCCCACAATCCGGTGCGTTTGTTAAAAGAGAATCCCTATGTTGTTCGATCGATAGACCAGCATACAGAGGTGATTATTGGTATGACTGCTCGTCTCGACCCCATTAAAGACCATCAAACGCTTTTGATAGCTTTTAAAAAAGTGCTTTCGTCTTACCCCCTGGCTCGCTTGTGGCTGGTTGGTGATGGCGCTCTTCGCAGCAAACTTGAATTTTTGACAAATCAACTTGGCATTGTCGATCGTGTGACCTTCTGGGGCAATGTTGAGGACGTTTACCAAAAGCTGCAACAAATGGATATTTTTGTGTATTCGACGACCCTTAGGGAAGGACTCGGTAATGCATTGTCGGAAGCCCTGGCATGTGGGCTGCCATGTATTGTTAGCGATTTACCTATGATGCGAGAGGTGGCAGGCAACGAAAAAACAGTAGCTTTTTTTACGCCCCAGGATGCCGACGACCTGGCAACAAAGATTGTCGAAATGCTTAACGATAGCCATTTACGAATGCAACTTTCACAGGATGCATTTAATCGAGCATTGACCGCATTCGACGCATCACGATATGTACAGGATCGGATTAACTTTTTAAGGGTATAATACTTTTTCTATGGATAAAGTTGGAGTGGCTGTGGTAGGTGATGTGTTGGACATCAATTGTTGGAGTAGTACCCCCTTTTATTTTTATACTACCGGTGCCCGAAAGGGTATTTTTCATTTGCCATGGCAATTGAAGGTGGAAAAATTAAAAGTTCATCGGTATATTTGGAATGCACGTCAACTTTTATTTCATGGAAACACTGGAGGATTTCAGTACAGCATCGATTTTCTTAACAGGGCAGAAAATCAAATCCCGCCAGCGTATTTTGAATCTACGGTGATATCCTTTAACCAGCTTTTTCCACGAGCCAGTACGGTAAATAGAAAAGGTGGGAAAATATATTACTATCTCGACGCAACCCTTTTCGATTTGTTTAATTCGCCAGCATACAATATCAGGGTGTCTGAAAAAGTTAAGCAGCAAGCTATCGCGATTGAAAAAGAAAATTATGCTCGTAGCCAGGCAGTGGTAACTATGGGTAAGTGGATCCATAGGACACTTCGGGAAGTATATCAGGTGCCATCGAGCAAACTTTTTCACATTCTACCTGGAGCCAATTTTATCCTGCCTCATGATTATCAATTTCCCGAGTGTGTCGATACTAACCGTCTTGTACTTGGTTTTATAGGAAAAGACTGGAAGCGCAAAGGCCTGTTATTGCTGAAAGAAGTGCAACAAATTCTAACACAAAAGGGCTATGAAGTAGTAATCAAAATCATTGGTCATTGTCCTGACGACCTAATCCATGCGCCTGGCATACAATATTGTGGATTTATCAACAAACAAACCGATACAGCAAGATTTATTGAGGAGATTAGTACGTGCGACATAGGAAGCTTGTTTAGCACCGATGAAGCGCTGGGAATATCGGTTCTGGAATTTCTCAGAGTGGGTGTACCCGTCGCAGGTTTTTACCATCAAGGCATGGAAGATACGTTGCTCGAAGGGGCCTCGTTCAGATTTTCGCCTTCAGCAACCGTTGATGTTATTGCTAATGCTTTTGAGGAATTTATCCTCAACCATCAATTGAGAAAAGCAATGCGGGAAAATGCTCGAAAATATTCAGACTATGTTACCTGGGATCGCTGTGTGGAGGAATGGAAGTTGTTACTTCAACAACATTAAGCGGTTCCTGTTGGTTGATCCCAAAGCGTAGGATAATCATCAGCAAACTTTGAAATCACTGTTCGCATGATTGCTTCGCGCATAAACCGCGTTTTATTGCGAATTTTATATTTCTGAAAATACTTTTCTAATGCTTGATGTTCAAGATCGTTAAACGAAATAGTCGCTTTTTTTGTACGCCTAAGTTTTCTTGAACCTTTCATTCCAAAAATAATTTATCTGTTTTTTAAATGTTTGTTATAAAACTCGCATGCAATTAATTGTGTATTCCCAATGAGGCAGGTTTAAAATGTAATTTTTATGCCTTTTTCAGGGAAAGCAAATAAACATGCTCATTTCATCAATACAA
>Ga0209720_1003339_pt1 | contig 11122 bp, 15 predicted proteins | sample AD_JPNMR3_MetaG_FD_184426 | JGI IMG/M metagenome (GOLD analysis project Ga0209720, IMG submission 184426) | Active sludge microbial communities of municipal wastewater-treating anaerobic digesters from Japan - AD_JPNMR3_MetaG (SPAdes) (version 2) | ecosystem: Engineered > Bioreactor > Anaerobic...
CTCACCAAAAAAAACACTATCTGCTTGTGGAAATAATTTATTAGAGTTGTTGATGAAGCAAGAAAAGAATGTTTAGAAAACTAATCAGAAGCTGCGGAATAAATTTCACGAAGCGGTATAATTATATTATGTTAAGTGAAATTTTTGATATGGGGGGAAATAATATTTGTTTATTATTGAAAGTGTTATTACCGAGCAATGCAACCTAGGTTGCAACTATTGTTATATGAATAACAACCCTCTATATATGAGCAAAGAAACGTTTAAAGTTATTTTAGATAATCTAGACAATATATTGAATATATATAATCAATCACAGTATCATCTAGATTTCTTTGGTGGTGAACCATTATTAAATTTTGACTTAATTGAATATGCTGTTCCACTATTACAACATAATAAAAGATGTGAATCATTTGGTATAATATCCAATCTTCTTGAATTGGATGAAAACAAAGTATCATTTATTAAAAATAATAATATAAATGTAAGCTTTAGCTTTGATGGCTTGTGGAATGAATATAATAGACCATTAAGAAACGGTACAAGTTCATTACAATACTATGAGAAGAAAAAAGACTTGATTAAGATGGTATCACCATCTTATTGTAAAACAATGGTATCACCTGCTTCGTTAGGTACATTGGTTGAAAATGCAAGATATCTTGCAGATGTTTGGGGTTTTTCAAATATAGATTATTCATTAGTTAGAGATGATATATGGTCAGAAGATGATATCAATAAATTTAAAAATGAGATAAGAGATCTATCTAATTTACAGATTGAATTTTTTAAAACAGGTAAAGATGTTATAATTGGGTTTTATGAATTATATCTACTGGATATGCTGCTAGGATATAAGGATGGAAAAAGACCATTTGGTTGCTTTGCTGGTAGTAGAGGAATAGGTATTCTGCCTAATGGTATTGCTTATCCATGTGCTAGATTTGCTACAAATAGAGAATATCCAATTTATGACTTTAATACTAATCATCTTTATAAAGAGAACTTTGATATTTTTACTGATCCTATGGTATCTAATCCAAGAAACTTTAATAAATGTCAACAATGTACTTATTATATAGGATGCAATGCTGGTTGTACTTATTCTCAAATGAAGAATAATAACAATCCAGTTGCATCTATTTGCAGATTGTATGATATAATCTATACTGAATGTTTTTATGTGTTTAACAATCTTAAAGATAATAAATTGTTTATAGAAAGATTAAATAAACGATTAAATAATCTGGGAGGTTAAATTATTATGTTGGATAACAATGTAATCCAGTTCAATTTATTTAATGCTGTTGAACATATTGTTGAAAGTATGAAGTTTCTTGATTATCTCATTAAGAATGATGAGGATAGTAAAAGACAAGAAACATATACTAATGTAATGTATAATCTTCAAATAAGTGGAGATAAACTATGTGATCTTGGAGAAATATTAATAGGAAATAAGATAGTTCTACCTGATAAAGATCAACCAGTTGATCAACAAATTATAGAATATATTGATAAAATTCAGGAGAAAATAAAAATAAGAAAAGAAGAACATCGAGATGGAGAACACAACTAACGTTATCTATATAACCTCAAATTGTAATTTAAAATGTGAATATTGTTTTGAGGAAGAGAAAAGACCAAATAGAACTATGACATATGATGATATAGATAGATACTTCGAAGGAATAGATAAAATATCAGCACCTCATTCTCATATAGTCTTATTTGGTGGTGAACCATTATTATATCCAGATTTAATAGAATATATTGTAATAGATAAGATACTTAAACAATATGACTATAAACAGTATTCTGTTTCAATGACATCTAATGGTTTGAGGTTATTAGAAGATGATATTTATGACTGGTTTTTTGATCTGAGAAAAAAGAAATATATACATTTAGAAATAAGTTATGATGGACCTAATTGTTACAGACGTAAAGATAAAAATGGAAATTGTGTAAATCATTTAATAGAAAAAGTATTGAACAAATTAAATAATGATAATAAAACTTTTGCCATATCTTATACTTTAAACAAAGATAATTATAATTATTGTATTGAAGATATGATTACATTGTTTGAGACATATGATCATCTGGAAAAAATAATATTAAGTATAGCCAGCCAAGATTTGGATGTCATAGACAATGATTATCAGAAGTCTGTATTGAGATTGAAACCTTATTTAAATGAGATATATAGAAGATATAGAAAACCCATTTGTGAAGAAGTATGTGATGTTTGTCAAAAATGTGTTTTTAATAACAAGAACTTGTATGCTGTGCCTAATGTACCTTATCCAATAGAACGTTCTAAATTTGCAAATGAAGATTTCTCATTATGGGAGTATTGCCATGAAAGATAAATTATATACCATTTTCATCAATATGACTGATAGATGTAATTTCAATTGTAAATACTGTTTTGAAAAGGATATACATTCTTCTCATATATTGTCTCAAGATGCAGCAAAGAGTATAACTGAATTTGTAGATAGTCTATTAAATTCTCAATTTTATACATCTAATTACAATGGTATATTGATAAATTTCTTTGGTGGAGAACCAACTCTTAACCACATGGCCTTAAAATATATAGTTGATTATTTTAAACATAATGATAATATCTTTTTCTCCACTATAACCAATGGCTATAAGATAAATATATTACAGGATATATTTAAAGATATCAAAGATTATAAGATAGATAATGCATTCAAAACACATATTCAAATATCATATGATGGACATCCTGTTCACAATATGACACGTCTTGATGTTAAAGGTAATCCAACTGGTGATATTATCTATAATAATATCAAAACAATGATAAATGATGGTTATAATATTTCTACTAAGTCAGTCATTACTCCAGATACATTTAAGTATATGCCAGAAGCCTATTTGGATATACGTAAACTATTGAATAATCAAGGAAATTATTTTCCAACTATAGATTATTATACAAAATATGAAAATGGTTATAAATTGCAAGAACTTGAAGATGCTCTTTTAGAAATTGCTTCTTATGAAATAGATTACTTTAATCAATATCATAAGTTCTTCTTTACATGGTTTGAACCAAATAATAATCATATCTGTGCTGCAGGTAAAGATGTAATAGGTATAGATGCTGATTTAAATATATATCCTTGCGAAGGTTGTTTCTCTAATAATAAAGAGGAACATTTAATAGGAACTATCTTTGATAAAGATATAATTGATATACTAATTGAAAGAAAACATTATCATGAAGAGTTTGAATATAGGACTCCTGTTTGTGTAGATTGTGATACAACTACATGTTTTAAGTGTAATGTGATGAAATATAAAGTTTCATCTAAAAAAGATTATTTGGATAGATGGTATGATTATACCAATCAAGACTGGTTGTGTACATATTATAAGACAATAGGTAAGATTAAAAAAGCAGTTTTTAATCTTTTAAATAAAGGAGATGTGTATAATATTGGATCGAAATGTAGACTTGATTCTTAGAAAAATAATATATCAATTGTCTCAGGATGATTTAGAAGGAGTATATGATACAGTAAACAATAATATACAATTATTAAATACTATTGAGCCATTCTTTGCAGATATACTTTTAATTAGACTGTCTTTGATATTAAATAGAGTTGATAATATAAATAATATATTTTCTAAGTTAATAGACATAATAAATTCATATAGTCAACTAGATGATAAGACAAAAGAAGTATGGACAGATTTAATATTTTCTACTATTATAATATTATTTAAACAAGATTTATCTGAAGATCAAGAAGAGCAGCTATATGATATTCTAATTTCAGATATATCCAATGAATACTACATTGATTTGGGCTTGAATTATGCTAATAATAAAGATAATATAGATATAGATTCAGTGATAGATGCCCAAAACGAAATATTATATGAATATATTAGAAATATACTTAACTATTATTCTAAATATAGGAGAGACTAAAGATGGGTAGTTTAGTTAAAAATATAACACCATCATGTCCATCTAATTATGGTCCAGGTGGTGATGGACACCCATGTACCAGTAATTTGACACCATGGACACAACCATCTGATCTTACCACTGCTACTATTCTAGCACAACATTTAAATGAACTTAGAGATGCTATTAGACGTGAACAAGCTAGACGACAGATATCTCAAACAGATTTTGGTGCAAATGTTGCATCTTCTAATTTAATTACAGCAGCACATTGGTCTGCAATTAGAAATGCAATAAATACATTAAAAACATTTTCATGGTCATCATCTGTACCTACTACAGGTAATATCATACAAGCAGCACAAGCAAACGAATATAGAGCTAAAATAAATGATGCTGAAGACGATTGTTTATGTCATTGCAATTACTGTACTTGTAATTGTAATTATTGTACTTGTAATTGCAATTACTGTACTTGTAATTGCAATTATTGTACATGTGTCTGTAATTACAGTTGTAAATGTAATTGTAATTATTCTGCTTATCATTCTGATGCAAGGCTAAAATATAATATCTTATATATTTAATATGATTTTAATCTGATAAAATGGAGTGATAATGATGAATGATGAAAATGATCTAGGCTTAAGCTTTATTACACAATTAAAACCATGTATTTTTAAATATAAGAACTGTAATGATAACAAGAAACATATAGGATTTATAGCGCAAGATATCTTGAAGTTATTACCAGAAAATGAATATGCTGTTATCATGAGAGATGAGAATGGATTCTATATGATTAATTATAGTGAATTGATTGCACCACTTGTAAAAGCAGTTCAAGAATTAAATATAAAAGTACAAGAATTAGAAGAACAATTAAAAAGATATGGAGATGGTAAATAATGAGATTACTATTTAATGTGGCTGATAGAGGAGATAAGTATGAGGTTATTAGTATAAATACAAATGAAATAGCCTATGCTGGTATGAGAGATGATATTTTTGAAGTACCATCATGGGAAGTATATGAGACAGTGGCTAGGAATCTAAATGAAGGTAAAAAAGTATATATACCCAAATTATTAGATCAATTTTTAGATGTCTCTGATTTGGTAATAGAAGAATTGGATCCATTAGAAACTGCTAAACAAACTGCTATCATCAAAGCAAGAGATATAATATATACAACTAGAATCGATAAAATAGCTATAGCTAAGTTCTATAAATTCTTTGTTCTAAGTCATTATTTTGCAGATAAAGGTATATTTATTACAGATGAGAATAGAGAAGAAAAATATCTTGAAGTTATTAATGCTGCTGCTCAGTTATCTGATGCAAATGCATCTGAAACCATGATTGCTAATCTTGAGGAATATATTAATTTACTTGATGAACTTTCTGAAATCAACGTATACCTTAAAGCATTGGATGAGTTTAATGAGAAAGTAAATGAGATAACAGTTGTATCTATGGAAGAATTAGAAGCAAGAGCTAATCTACAAACAGATCCTTCTAATCCTGAATCTGTTATTGATCCTCTGACTACAAAAATGGATAATGAATATGTTTCAGTAGATGATGCTATTGATGCTGTTAATAATTTATTTATTGAATTTGCTAATGCTTGGAGATAAATTTAAGGAGGAACATATTGTTTGATGAAATATCTTCTCATTCCAATATAGCATTTGTAGTTTATTGCTATGGAAAGTATAAAGTTATTAAAGATGATATAATATATAATTTTCAGCGTTATGCTGATAAGTATAATTATGATTTAATTATATCTGAGCAAGAGAACAATTATAAATATCCATGGATTAAGCTTAATTCTTTTAATCTATTGGATAGATATAATTGGGTGATAACATGTGATGCTGATATGTATATTTCACCTTCTTGCCCAGATATAATTAATTTTTGCACTATTAATAGTTTTAATCAAATACTCAATACCAATGTAGCTACTTCTAGTTTATTTGTCATAGGTAAGATCTTTCAACAATATGATTTTTTTAACTATAATGATGATATAATATACTCCTCTATAAAGAATAATTGTATTAAATGTGTAGATCATTGTATACTATTGCAATATAGAGATCTAATAGATGAAGAATGCTGGATGACAAGATTATTGTATAAATATAATATAAATATTAATGTCGTCAATATAAACACCTACACTACAAATAGGAGTAATATGTTACTTCCAAGAGATTGTTATAGATATAATATAATACATTTCAACAGCTATAATCATAATAACATGATATATAAATTACCAGAAATATATCATCTATTAGATAAACGAACAGATGTAAATCAATTGAATAAATATATATTGCAACAATGGGGTAATATTAAATGTCAATAGATCAATTTTTGGTAGGAAAACCATATCATCAGAAGTTAAATTTTAAAATATTTAAACATTATGATCACTTTAATCATGATGCTTTTCTAACCTGCGTCAGTAAAGGGGTTCCATCTCAAGATCAATTAGATGAAATAATAAGCTATTTGGATTCTGAACAAAAGTTATTAGTATCTGTTAAAAAAGATCAATATATTGACCATCCAAGAGTTATATTATTATATGAGCATCCAAAGGACTTTCATTCTCTTTTTGATACTTATATCTATTATCATACTGGGTACTTTGATCCTCATCCAAGATTATTTTATGAGTGTGTTTTCTATAATAAGAAAATAATTTACATTAATAAAGACAATATTAAAGATGGTGGATATTATAGATATCAAGATGCTATTGCTAATGGTTTAAAGAATGCTTGGTTAGATGAAAATGATGAAATAGTCGCACAATTTATAAATAAAGGTTGAGATGTTACTGTGAGACGAATATTAGAATCTGGTGGAGTTAATTCATCAACTGAAGAATACTTTAATATTCATTGGTTACTTACATATAATTGTACATATAATTGTACATATTGTTTTCGTTATAATGTTACCAATCAGAAGTATTTAAGTAAAGATAAAGTAAACAATATAATAGATACATTAGATGCATTTCCAAAAGAAGTTGGGATTACTTTAATGGGTGGAGAACCATTAATCTATCCTGATATAGATTATATAATTGACAGATTACAGAATATTAAGAATTTGAAATTTCTTCATATATTTACTAACTTATCTCTTGATATACCACCACCAGCACTTACGTTTAATAAGAAAAATAGATTTAAGTTTTTTGTAAGTTATCATCCTACATTTGTAGAGAAATATAAATATACTGAATCTTTCATAGAAAAACTGAGAATACTATCAGAAAAAGATATAGAAACATATATTAAATTGATGCTTGAACATAATTACATTAATGAAGTTAGAGATATGTATGAACAATTAAAATCATTTATACCATCTTCTCATATACATATAATACCTTTAGAGCCAATTGAGAAACAAAACTACTCTAAAGAATATCTAGATTTGGAGAAGTACGTAAATAGTATTGATAAAAAAAATACATATAAAAGTCATCAAAGTTGTTTCTTAGTATATTATATCATCCAAAATGATGATAAGATTACTAAGGAGATATATACAGAAGAGGACATGTATAAGCTTCCAAAGTTTTATCATAGTTTTACAACTATGTTATGTCATGCAGGATATCATTTAACTATAGATCCTTATGGTGATATCTATGTAAGATGTGATTTCGCAACACATGACAAGTCTAAAGTTATAACTTTAGAAAATATACAAGATGTTATTAAACAACCTAGAGTCTGTACTAGGCCACAATGTATTATGAGAAACGATATACGAACATTAAAGAAGACTAGATATCATGTCTAATTGTTTTGTTTATGATAATATAAATGCTGTTATTCATGTAGTATTACCATTCATAAATGGTGGATTGTTTGATGCATTTGAATACTATACTGGGATATATGAACATGATAAAGATATATACTTGGTATATATTAAATACCCTGGTTTTAATTATACTGCAAACAATATATCTCCTTTAATGTTGAAAAGTATATTTCACGATAAATATAATATATCTCTAGATGTATTAAATCATGTAATATTTGTAAAAAAACCAAGTGAACTTGTTCGTTACAAGTTTAATAAAGTATTGATTCTAGATAATCATACCTTATATTATATAAAATCAGTTTTGAATATGAAAGAATGTCATATTATAATTGATCCTTTTAATCCATCAAAAACAGATTATCATAAATTAGCATCCTTATCTAATTATCAATGTTATTCAGAGCTATCTTTATATATGAAGGAACAAGACAAATGAAGGCTGTAATATATTATTTTCCCACTCCTGATAACTTTATTAATGGATCCTTCTTCTATATATTGGACTACTATCTATATTTAATAACTGAATGTAGAGAAAATGTATATTTTATAGGTATAGCTGAATCAGATTATCGTCCATATATATTTGATCTGATAAAAACAAGATATACATTAATAGTACCTAGTAATAATTTTATATTTTTACAAGTTAATTATACAAATACACAAAATCATGCTCCTAATCTAAATAAGATATATCATCAGTTATTATCCTTTAGAATAGATATCAGCCTTACTAATGTTGAGACTATGAGATTCCTCAATGGTGTTTTACCTAGCAAACATGTACTAATTCAAGGAACTCATTATACTGCTGCTATTAAGGATACAATCAATCTCAATAGAGAAAACTATAAACTATTTGAGGAAAGTAGTAATTACAAAAAGAAACTATATATGAATAGAGTAAAACGACCACAACATGTAGCTACAAATACTGGATTTGCCAATTTAAAAGGATTGAGATATATAAATGATGAAGAGTTCAAACAGTATATAATACCTTATTATGATAATCTAAATAAATTATATGTGTTTGGTGATAAGAACCTTAAATATAAGTATGAGTATCTATCTTCTTATAGTAACATTCAAGTATTATATGATAATCCTTTAAATTTATTTGAATTATTTGATACATATATAGATATAACATTACATACGTTTGATTACAGTCCACGTATGCTGATAGAATCAGCTTGGTTTAATAAAAAGATAATATATATAGATACTGGAAAAGAAGATGGTGCTAAAATAAGATATAATGATATAATAAATAATGATTGGAAGAAATATATCTTAAATTCAGAAGATGAAATAATAAAAGAAATGATTAGAAGGTGGTGAATCTATTACAATGATATCATATTCTTTTACTTGGGAGATAACAAAGAATTGTTCTTTTAAATGTAACTATTGTACTACATATAATAATGTCTTTAAAGAGTATTCATCTCGTGAGAAAATAGATAAAGTGCTTAATTTCTTTAAAGAATTATCCTTACAAAATGATACTAATGATATCTTGGTTGAAATTACTGGTGGTGAACCAACATTACATCCTGAATTATATTATATTTGTGAACAGTTATCATCTATTGATAAGTTAAGATATAATTTATTATCTAATTTATCAGCACCAATTGATATTTATAATGATATATTGAATATACCAAACAGTAAACTTCATCGTCTTTGTATTACATATCATGAGAACCATTTTGATTTGGCTGATTTTATAACGAAATATGATAAGATAATTTCAGAGAATAAATCTAAGAACTTTCTTTTATGGTGCCTTCTTGGGATTAATAGAAAGTCTAAAGAAGTATTACTAGATAACTTCAGTGACTTATTAAGTAAACACACTAATCTCACAATGAAATTAGCACCAGTTGTATATGATAATGAAGATATCTTTAGATATAAGGATAAAAAGGATAATAAAGAACTCTTCCACGATCAATATAATAAAAAATGTTTTTGTTTTAGGACATTATGTTATATCACTGAAGATAATAAATTACATAGATGTAATTCAAACACCAATACTGCATTCAAGATAACTATTGATAATAACTTTATTAATGTATTTAATATACTTAAAAACAAATATATAATATGCAAAGAAACTTTTTGTTGTAGGAATCCACAGAGATGTGGTGTTTATGATCATACTTCACTCATAAAGGATATTGATAATGCTTAAAAGTGTTAAAGCAAAGATTGATAAAGATAATATTAATAATATAGTAACAATCAATTTATTGATGCTATATGGGTGTAATTATAATTGTTCATATTGTTGTGTATATGAATTTATGTCACCATATCAAAGAAAGGCTTTATCCAACTTATATATAGAACCATCAGCAATAGATACATTTATTAATGCTTATAAGAAATATAGAAGAGAAAGATTAGGTATGTACTTTAGATTAGTTGGTGGAGAACCTACAATTCATCCAGAAAAGTTGATAGATACATGTAAGGTATTAGCTAACCAAGATGTAGTACATAAAGTTGAACTTATGTCCAATGGTTCAGCTGATTTTCAACTATATAAAGATATTATAGATATATTAAAAGATAAACAACTGCGTATAAGATTATCATATCATTCAGAATTTGCTGACTTTGATGACTTCTGTTATAAGACAGAAAAAATAGAGCAATATGTAAAAGATACTGAGATAGCATATATGGTGTATCCTGATTATGAAGATATCGAAACTTTTGCAAAGAAATTTAATATACTTAAATCTATATCAAAGAATACAGAAGCAGGTAGGTTGCATGGATACAAATATCCACCTGAATATAAACAATTGATATATACTGAAGAATTAGAAGATAATGAGACATTTATTATTACTGATGAGAATGGTACAAAGGAAATAAGAAGTGATATAATAAGAGAAGCACAATATAATATGTTTAAAGGTATGCATTGTAATTCTTTTAAATATAGATGGAATATTAGTCCAGAACATCATTTAGAAACTATCTGTATTTCTGATGTATGTAAAGATGTTTATAAATGTTATATTCCATCTCATGTAAAACAATTTATAGATAACATATATTCATTAAATCCAATATGCAAGAATGATAACTGTTTTTGTGGATTGAGATATAATAAATGGAGGTAGACTATTGTTTAACATATATGCTCTTATTAATCAACCCTCTGGTGCTGTTTTTGATCATATAGATTTGTTTTTTAATATTAAAGATATAATCAATACAAAGTTTAAACTGTTTGTTAATAAAAAATATGTATTGGATATA
>Ga0209720_1003344_pt1 | contig 11093 bp, 9 predicted proteins | sample AD_JPNMR3_MetaG_FD_184426 | JGI IMG/M metagenome (GOLD analysis project Ga0209720, IMG submission 184426) | Active sludge microbial communities of municipal wastewater-treating anaerobic digesters from Japan - AD_JPNMR3_MetaG (SPAdes) (version 2) | ecosystem: Engineered > Bioreactor > Anaerobic >...
CTTAAAGGCTTCCGCATCGTTCTTAGCTCCCATAACTTTTTCCGCTAACTTTTCATTTATTAGATAATAAGTTTTAGGACTGTTTTCTTTGTTTTCCTGTGCGATTATTGCGTAATCTCCTATGTCTACGCATGTTTCCTCCTCACCGTTCAGCACCAAACCGCTCCATTTTTCTTTGGCTTGTGCCAGCGTCAAATAGCGGTTTGGAACACTTCCCTTTCCATCATCAGTCTCACGAACAGTAGCCCAAATATCCGCTAAAGCTGTTTCCATTTTAGTGATAAACTTGTCTTTTAGTATCCACAATACAACAAAAGAAAATGCCTCCGCATCATGGTAAAAGTCCTCATAAACCAAAGCGTTACTGGGATTGTCGTCTAATGACCAGAAGTAATACTGCCCTGATTTTTCGTTTATGTTTAATTCATAGGTTATAAACAAAGGGTCTTTAATGATGTCCTCTCTTTCGCCTTGCCCTGGTTCAATGTTCGCAAGAAACTCGCAAATTAAAGGTCCAGTGTATTCATTTACGTTGACGGTTATGGCGAACGTTGTAGGGATCCCGTTACTCTTAAATGAACCGTTTACTGGTTCCCAGCCCGCTCGTTTTAATCTACGGGCTATTTCTTCCATGCTCATTTCTTGCACATCTTCCACTGTTAACCTTGCCTTTGCCATTAAAGACCCCTCCTTGCTTTTTCATTAGAACCCATTAAATAAGGTTCTTTTATAAGAGTGTATCATATTTTTTGAATATCAGTATGTTTTCTTTCTGCATGACATTGTAAAGCCCAAAAATAGTCTTTTCGATGTTTTTTATAAGTTCAAATCCTATCGTTTCAGCGTAATCTGTTATAAATTCCGCTGTTTTTATCTCATTGCCATGGTAAGTTGCGTTACCTACAACTATCACGGCGTATTTATTGGGTTTTAGCACTCTAAACATTTCTTGCAAGCTTTTTTTCATGTCTTCGTTATACAAGTCGATTTTGTTTTGCCTTTCACCTCTTACTCCGATAACCTTTTCTTTCACATCGGATAAGTTATGTCCCAACGCTTTTAAGGCGTGAGCATCGTTTGCGACATAATCCAGTGCGATGGAATAAGGAGGCGAGGTTATTATGCCGTCAATGCTTTCTGAAGCCAACGGCAACTTCCTTGCGTCTCCAGTTTTTATATCTACCTTTCCTAAACTCAAAGAAAGTTCTTTACTAACATCGGCGTAATCCTTAACAGAAGCAATCATAAGTTCGAGGTTTTTTAAGAAAGCCTTAGAGAAGTCTTTCCCTCTTCTCGCTTCATCGCTTATTGCGATTAACTCAGCCATTTTGTAGAAATTTTTTACTTTCTCGTTTGGTATCGATTCTATGGTTTCATCGAGAGACCGCTTTGAAGAGTTAAGCGAAACTACTTTTTCTTTCCACTGTAGGATTTTTTGCAAAACCTCTACGGATTCCACTTTCACTCTGCTTTGAAGCACGCACAGTGGAGATATGTCAACACCTACACAGTTTATGCCCAATAACTGTGCTTCTACAGCAGTGGTTCCGCTTCCCACAAACGGATCGAGCACCGTATCTCCCTGTTCAAGCCCAATGATATTTAGCAGAGCCCTAACCATTTGTGGATGGAATTTACCTTTGTAAGGATAAAACCAATGGGTTAGGTATTGATTTACTGAACGGGTTCTGTTTTTCTGAGTTATGTAAAAATAATCAGTATGTTCCCCGTTTGCAGACTTAAAATACGCTAATCGTTTTCTGAGTTTTTCTTCATCTGTTATGGTATTTAGCAGTTTAAACTCTCTAAATCCATCAGTTATCTCAGATTTCACACCTAAAGACTGCAGTTCAAGTTGCGCTAACTGCAGTTCATAAACAAACTGAACCTTGTCGATGAGCTCTGCTTTGTTAAGCACTGGCTACATCACAACTCTTTTTCTCTGTCATGCATCTTTAGAAATTGTTTTACGGCGTAGTCTACAACATCCAATGAAGTTTTCGATTGGTTTAGATAGATGTTGTCTAAGTCACGGACAAGTTCTAAATATATAAAATCGTGATAAGTGGTATATAAGCCTCTAAGTAAACGCTTAGTTTCATTAGTTGTCATAGGAAACATTTTTAAAGGACTTAAAAACACTGGTTTGCTCATAGACTGAGCCACTTGTGCGAGCGATTGACCGCTAAACATTTCTGCTCCTTGTTGCAGTTGGCTTAGTGTCATCTCATAAGCTCCTTCTGCTTCCGCCCCTCTATACAGAGCATAAAGAAACGCTGTAGCGTCGATATCTTCTGCTTTACATATGGTAGCAGTTAGAACCTTTTTGCCGTTTCTTTCTCCGATACCAATGAAGTAAAGCTTATAGAAAAACTTTTCTACAGACTGCATCAGTAGCTTACTTAAGACTTTCCGCTTTTCTAAAGGCAGTTCAGGAGTATCGTCAGGGGTTTCTGCACGTTCCATCAGTTCAGCTATTTCTTCTCTACTTACATAGGAATAAGGCATAGAATATACAGCCCAACGCACCAGCGGTGAATTGTAGCAGAGATTTACCCAAGCAATACTCGCAATAGTGTTATCAGAAATATAAGGATCGGCAGAAAGCATTTGAAACAGTGTTGTAGGATTGCCCTTTCTATCTACAAAACCAGCATCTTGAAGCCACGCTTTCATAAACCGCTTTTCTGTGGGTCCAAGGAAACTTTTTTTCCATACATCGCTTCCTAAACGCCCCAGTTCTTCAATCCAAAAGCGGTTGAACCCGTAGCTACCGTATTTCCCTAATGATGCTGAGGGCTCCATTTATACCAGCCTCCTTTACAGTTGGTTGCCCCACACTGTCCACTTATCATTATATCGCTGTCTGGCAAATAGCTCTAAATATTTGCCGTTAGGAAACATCTTTTCTATAACTTCGTAGAAATACTGTGGTTTTTGACTATGTTTTCCTTTCTTTTCTCTATACACAGACCTTACTCTGGCTTCTACAGGTGGTATTCTCATTTTTCCTTTTACGCCTAAAAGCAGTAGCTCGTGCTGTATGCGAAACCAGTTACCCATGCCCATTGTTTCTTTATCCCATACAACGCACGTGCGATACTTAAAGCCCCATGCACGCATTACTTCCAGTGCTTCTTCTAATTTAGGTGCAGTAGCCCACAACAGCAATACTGCGTTATCTGCTGATGGAACAGGTAACTGTTTAATTTCTTCAAGGGACAGTGTGGGATAGTGGTTTTCTATTGCTCTGTTTTTTGTTCTATTAAACTCATAACGCCACGGTGGATCAGCGTAAATAACATCAAATGCTCCTTTTGGCATCGGCATGTTAACAGTTTTTTCTTTGATAAGCTGACGTTTCGCTTCAAGTGAATTAACAGCTTCGCCTGTAAGCACTTTGTTTACTACGATCAATTGATCCGCCTCTGTTAGTGGTTTTAGGTTTGTTAGCAGATACGCATCTTTTTCTAACAAGTTAGACGCTTGCAAAAGTTCCCACACTTCTGGTGCAATACCTTTAGGTGGTTTCATCGTAGCCTCCTTTTAACATTTTACTGCCGATTAGTCACTGTCATCACCATCAAAATCTAAGTTCAGCGGTGCTGTAATAATCCACCAAAACATACAAGCAGCAACTACTACACAGGAAATAATTACTACCCAAAACAGGTAAGCAAAATTACTGATCCACTTAAGCACTAACTTCATACTGCGCCCTCCTTTGCTTCTTATATGTTACCATTATACACTATGGTATGTTATAGTAGCATTAGCAGATATTCGAACGCTAACGCAAGAGAGAAATTCAATAAATAGGCTTTTTTAGTAACACATCGTAAAACTTCGTGCTAAAATAATGTATACTAAGTGGCTGTAAGCCACAGAAAAAGGAGGCAAAGTTAATGAGAAACAAATGGGTTAAAATCAGCATTGTGTTGTTGGCTATCTCTGTGATAGCAGTAGGATGTAGCGGGGTATCCATAAAAGTCCTTGAAAAGAAAAACGTTTTAGGCACAGAAATTGTTAATGCATACGTAAATGGTTTTACAAACACTGAGAACACGTGGCAAAAAATAAAGGACTTTGGCGACAACTACGATAAAAGCAAGACCGAAGTGCAGATAAACTTTTACAACGACAGAGATAAGGTAATTTCCCTTGACAGCCTCAGCATGTTAGGCGTTAGCAACAGAACCGAAGGCGTAGTCGCTACATATGTGCGTTTCCAAGGCAAAGGCACATTATACAAAAACCCGATCTATGAAACAGCTAATAACGAAGGAGCAACAAGCAACACAGAAAAGGAAGAAACTGCGCCAGAAGAACCTAAGGAAACCGTATTTAATGTTAATAAAACAGTAAAGGGACACTCTGGAGAAGAAATCACGATAACTACTGTTAAAGTCAAAGATGTTGATCCAGATAATTGGGAGATAACTGGAGAATTTATTTTCAACAACACTACTTCTAAAGAACTTAACTTTCCTAAGTTTTCTTTACTCGATCTTCGTTTTAACAACCACTTTCAAATGTCAACGAGCGTAGAAAATGATAGCGAAAAAATACTTCCACAAACCAAAGTAAAAGGACAATTTCACATGGACAGATTATTTAAAGATCGCCCTCTTAATATGTTTGTGCTACGTTATGAAGGAAATGGAGACGGTATAGACATTCCAATTTTTAGCGATAAGATCATTACAGACACTCCAATTTATACTGTTACTAAAAATCCGTTTAAGTTTGACTTTTACGCTGTAAAAACACTACCACAAGATGATAAAAACCAGCTGTCTGATCCCGATAAAGAATACCTAATGGTTGATGTTGAATTGACTTTAACAGCAACGTTAGAGCTGCTGCATGGTGGAACTATTGGGTATCCATTGTCTCCGCAAACTGATTGGTTTACTCTGCTTGATAAAGATAGTTTTGTTGTTCCACAAGTTAATCACATACCACAACTACGTTTTAAAGTCCGCTATTGGACTACTGGAGACACTGGCGACTGGAATAGGTTACAAGTATTCTGGGCAATACCTAAAGGAGCAAATCTTTCAGACTATAGGTTACGTTATACCGATGGAAACGAAAAATTGGAGTATTCTGTAGAATTTAAGCTGTCTGATATAGTTCATTAAGAGGGAAAATGAAAGGAGGCGATAAAAGTCCGTAGCGTACACAATTAAAACAAGTGGCTTCTTCGGGCGAAGTGGGGCTCAATAAAAGGGCTCCACTTTTTATTTATTGGCAAAGAAAGGCGTGGTAAAATATGTATTAGTAAGAAAGATGTGAGAGGAGCGTGGTAACGTTGTTTATATCCTTAGATGCAGATAGTAAGAATGCACAAGTAGAAATGATGCTTCTAACTTCAGTGCAGAACTTCTTCAAGCAGGTAAAAGAAGGTAATGTAACTCAGGAATGTTATGCTTCTGTTGCTCCGTTGCTTACACAGGACGAGTTTGTGCGTGGTTTAATACTGTTACGCAACGGTTACCTGCAAACACATCCTAACTATGTATCCTATTACTTTGCTAAACTGTTTTGTTTGAACAGCCTTGCGGGAACGCTGTCAGATGATTTTAAGATGTCTGTGCAGGCACTGTGTATGAAGCACAGTGCTAAGCTAAAAGAAGAACTGCAACCGTATGAACGGTAAAAAGGAGGCTCGAAAACTATGAAGTTTCAGTGGACTGAAGATGGTAAGGCAGTTAAAGTAACAGGAGTAGATAAAGTAGCCCAAATCGTTGGCTTTGACCCTAAATACAGATACCAAAGACAGTGGCTGAAAGCAGTTGACGGTGTTTACACGCTACAATTGTATACTGCGTATCAAGTGTTTGAAAAAGAGGGGAAACCATTTGTTATGTTTTCTAAAGATAACATGGTTTATTTGCATGTAGAAGAAGTTAACACGTATCTAAGCAACATAGAACAAGGAAAAACTACGTTGGAACTACCGCCCAACGCAGTGTTATACATGCTTGATGAAGTACGAGATAAGCTTGTTAAACTGCCTTCAGACAGCCCCATCGATCCGAGAGCAACCTATTTTGTCTTAGTCTATAAACAAAATGGTAAGTATGACGTGCATATGGTTAACAGCTTCCTAAAAACCACCTTCCTCTACGTGGAAGACCAAGTAGCCAATCCAGAAGCAATTAAAGCAAGCGAGTTATACAACATATGGAACCAGCACACACTACGTCTCGAAGACTTATTTAGGTAAACTAAGCACTATCGCTCCATTTCAAGTTTGGGTGTTTTTGCACGGTTGATTATTTCTCGTTCTACGACTTTATCAATAAAGGTTAGGCTGTCTTTTGCAAGTCTTTCTATTCCATAGGATCCATAAAAATCTGTGATCAAAAATTCATCCAGACAAAAAGCTTTAATGTTTTCCCTTTTTACACCTTGTTTGCTAATATACCAAGATAGTGCGTTTAATAGTTTTACCCTTTCATCTCTATCTTGTTCTTCAGGAGGCAAAGCTTTTAAAAGCTTGAGTGGTGTTCTGCCGAATTCCCCGTCGCTATAAATCAAAACTATATCAGGCTTAACTTCACGCACTATATTGCTCCAAGTTTCTAAGTTTGGTTCTGATAAAGGTTTTGTGCCTCCTTCATGTTCAATTTCAGCATAATATTCTCGTTCTTTTAAAAGAGATCGATTTTCTTTTACTACAGTTTCTGAAAAATCTACTATCTCCACTTTAAATAGATTAGACAGATACTCAGCGTAAAACTTAGAGAAGAAAGGTTTTAAGAATTGGTTTATTGCCCTCATAGAACCTGATACATCAAACACAACCATAAGCTTAAGCTTATTTATGTGGACGATAGAAGAGTGCCGATATACATCAGGTGTCTGAGTTTTGCCACTGGCAATAGCAGGAAATTGACGAGTAACTTCACGAACGTCTAAACGCCCTCTTTTAGACAACTCTTCCGATATGACTAAGTAGCCATTGTTCAAAGAGGAAACACGTGACAGATGTTTTAATTTTTGTGCTGACACCATTTTTTTAAAAAATTGTTTTGCTAAACTATTAACATTTTCTGGATATTTTGCGATAACTAAACCTTTAGTTTCTTCTTCAGCTTTACTCTTTTCTGCGTTAATAATTTTCTCATCATTAGGGGTGTTATCTGCTGTTTTTTCTTCTTTTTCTTTTAACAGCTTTTCTCTTTCTTTAAATGCGTCTCTTAATGCTTCTACAGATAAAATGCCACGGTAAGAAGAGTAAGGGTTATCTATAAAAGCATTTATTTCTCCATTTTTCAGGGGAGATATGTTGTCGTATTTAACTACTGAACTCTCACGTTCTTGATTTCTTCTTTCTCTTGCGTAGTTTGTTGAGATACGTTGGAAAATGTCATAAAGTTCTGGTTTGTAAGGAGCGTCAAAAGTAGCAGTTAAAAACTGTTCTATCCTACCTAATTTTTCACTAAACTCTTTCATTACAGCCACAAGTTGTCGTATTATCTTGTTTTGCGTATCGCCTGAGAGGAGCGTTTTATCATTCCAAAACGTTGTATACTCATTATTTGCAATCATATCTCTAACCTGTTTAATACCATTGCGGTATGTGTCTAAAGCATCAATAAACATGGAGTTTAGCCTATCAAATAACGAGAAAAGCTCATCCAATTGTTGTTTGGTTAAGTTATTAGGATTATAAATATTGGAAGTTAATCGCATAAAATAATCTTGTAACGAAGAACTTTCTTTATCACACAACAGTGGTGGTGGGTAAGTTCCTTCGCCTTCCAAAAGGTTGCCATAAAGGTAGTCTATAATCTGACTTTCCAAAGTCCCATCTGGCACTTGCCCCGTGTGGCGTTTAGTAGCCTGCATAGAGTTGTAATAGTGCCACTTATCCAGTTCTACACCTCTTGTAACTGCTTTTACTAACAGATCTTTTGTTTGTAAGGGTGTTCCAACAGCATCCACCATAAAATCATCGATGATATTAAAAAAGCCTGGTGGAATAAACTGTTTTAGCCAATCATAATCAACAATTTTCCCTTCATAAGGAAGCATTAATTGATGGAAGTTTATAAGCAAGTGATATATCTCATGCAGTATAATGGCATGTTGCTCTTGAATAGGCAAATTTTTATAGCGTTTATCTTTGCCTTCAGCCATAGGAAACGGTGTGCCATCTCCTATTGCAATGAAGCATTTCATAGCTTTATTAGTATCGGTAGGGTTAAGTAAAATGCTCACGGGTTGCTGATCATAATTTTTCAGTATACGAGCTTCGAACTCTAAGTATGGTGTTCGTGGAAAAATGCCATATGGAATCTTAGGCTCGTAATAATCGGAAGATGGTATTCTATCAATTTCATATATGTTTTTTAACTGACGCATCTTCATAGCTATCAACGCTCCATTTCAGAAGCGATGTCAACAGTGTCAATTGGTATCCCAGCCTGTTGTACGAGTTCTCTTACAAGGAAATACTCTTTGTGAACAACGTCAAATTGAAGAGCAACTTCTTTTAGGATGTTTTTCAACTCATCTATAAACGATTTTTTCGAGTCTTCTGAACTAAATGTGATAGCTTCTATGTCTACTAACTTCGAATAAAAAGCCTCTGCCACTTTTTGAGCTTGTTCTACTGGATCTGTTATCCCCACAGTTTCTCTTACTAAATCTATCATGTATTCAAACTGTTCAGCTATTTCTGTAGGTGCTGGAACAATATCTACTTTTCCGTTTGTATATAGATTGTAGAAGAAGATGTAAATGCTTGCCATACTCTCTACTAAAAGATCTTTGAAGTCTTTTGTTGAAGCAATAACCTTTTTTTCATCGTTTGGAATTAAGAAACGTAGCTCACGCTCGTAGTTATCCGCTAAATACTTTGTTGAAGAAGCGTTTTCAAATATCGACATAATTTCTTTCTGATCTATCTGAGGATCTAAGTAATCTACATAGATAGCACGCAGACGCCTTGAAAGAGCTGCTGGTATAGGCGCAACGCCATATTGAGCTGCATTGATACGTTCATTACCAGGATTGCCTATAAGGGTATAGAATACTGCAACCTTTTTACCGTTACCGTCTACGTTGTTTAAGTCAATGACTAAACTGCTACCGACAGCCCGTGCTTCAATGCCATACTGCTCTTTGAGTTTCAGGCGTAGTGCATTAACATCGCCCATCGTTTCTATGGTTATCGTTTGTGTATCTCCTGTATCACGCAGTATTTGATCTAACTTGCCCATGGAAGCACTACGGTTGAACTCGTTTATAACCACATTCACAGCATCTTTGTTGTTCTTTACAGCATCGCTAAGTGCGTCTACGATACCTCCAAAGACAAAGTCACTCTTCGTGCCGTGCTCATCGGTGTTTAGTATGCCGTAGCCGTAAAAAGCATCGCTTAAAGCGTTTATGTTTGTGGAATCGCCAGATATGGTAACATGAGCACATTTATCAGACAAGGCTTCTTTAGCATACTGCACTGCAAAGGTTTTACCGACCCCTGGAGGTCCAAAGACAACTAAGCCCAGCTCATTAGGTAGCATGCCCTTTTTGATTTTATAAGTAACACTTTCATACAAGCCTTCTATGGATTTATAAACGTTTAGAAAGTTTTGCGTAGGAGTGATACCTCGCTGTTTTAAAGACGCTATTAAGCCTTTTTCTTGTATTTGCTTGGTTAATTTTTTGATTTCTTCAGCAGACATATTTGCTACACGTGCCCTGATTTTTTCTAACTCTTTCTCGACATCTGATAATTCTGCTGTTTGTTCTGTTTGTTGAGCTTCTGCTGGAGTAGTTTCTTCAATAGTTGGAGCAGTTTCTTCAGTGGGTTCAATATCATCTTCAAAAATTACTTCTTCTATCTGATCTATTCCAAAGGCATCAGGTGGTAGTGCTTCTAACAGAAAATCAGGATTTTTTCCAAGGGTATCAATAACGTTGGCTATTGTTTCTTGTATAAAGGTTTGATCAAAACCTTCATCATGCAGGTTAGCTTTAATTGCTTCAGGAGATATTTCTGCAATAATGATTGGGTTATCGTTGTCATTGTTTTTCTGAATTTCTGTAAGAAGATGTTTTACGTGTAAATCAAGTTGGTCTTTATAGTAAACCCTAAAAGTATAGCCAGGACAGTTATCATAAATGATAGCTATATTTGCTTTTGTCCAGCCTATCTCTTTGTTTCCAAAAGCTACATCATCTACATAAAGAAAACCGATATTGTATGTTGTGTTTGGTGACCGCTTAGACTGAACAAGTAAAGAGTAGTTTGCAGCATTAACACTCGTCTGAATGCTTGTGATGTTTCGTAAATCAACATTTCCTGCTTCTACGTGTTCGTGGAGTATTAAATCAGGAGAAAGCGTTTTTGCACGCTGATGGTTTAGATCGTCAAGCTCACTGTAAGTTAAAATCCTTCCATTTTTAATGTCTTTTGCCATTTTTACCACACTCCTCTACAACTATTTGAGATTATTTTAGCACACTTTCTCTTATAACAGATAAAGCCTTATACTTTTTTTTATATCAGCAAAATTATTTATATCAAAGATCTCTTTTATTTCTTTAAAATAATTTTTTATACTCATCTTTGAAATTACTTTGTTCGAAGGTTGATCCGGTGCTAGCCCTTTTCTGGCTTCTCTCCATGGACGGTCCCTATGCGACATGCTTTTCAATAAGACGCCATCAAAATTTCCATATATAATATTAATTGTATTTAAATTGCATTTTTTAGCAGAATGATTTACTTAATTACTGGATTTGTAATTTCATTTGTTTTCCAGAATATTCTTTTATCCGTTTGATAGCTAATTCTACGTAAGAGGAATCTATTTCAATCCCTATTCCTTGCCTACCTTCTTCAAGGGCAGCGATCAAAGTAGAGCCACTTCCCAAAAATGGGTCAAGCACAATATCTTCTATAAAACTGAAAAGTTTTATACATCTTCTTGGTAATTCAACAGGAAAAGGAGCAGGGTGACCTATTTTTTTTCTTTTTTCACCATTGAAAGTCCATACTCCGTTCGTCCAATCTATAAATTCTTCTTTTTGTATCGTAGAGGTACCATTATTCTTTCTTTTCCATTGATGTT
>Ga0209720_1003347_pt1 | contig 11083 bp, 18 predicted proteins | sample AD_JPNMR3_MetaG_FD_184426 | JGI IMG/M metagenome (GOLD analysis project Ga0209720, IMG submission 184426) | Active sludge microbial communities of municipal wastewater-treating anaerobic digesters from Japan - AD_JPNMR3_MetaG (SPAdes) (version 2) | ecosystem: Engineered > Bioreactor > Anaerobic...
CCGAGAACTTCCCCACAAAAATATAATCATCGTTTATGTAAATGTAGACGGGATTCATATCCTCTGAATATTTTGTTACGAATAAAAATGGCATGTGGTCGCCTCCATATCACACCACACACGACGACGATTTAGGATACCTGGGCCTGTAATACACGATAACGTACATGACATCGGAGTAGGTATATTGGTTCTGGTCATCTTTATAGTATAAATATACACCTATTCTGGTATTAAGCAAATCCGCTGGTTTCCATGTCACGCCTGTGTACGGATTCGTGTCAAAATGCCGATACGAAAGCTGTCTATTGTAGTACCCACTACTGAAATATGTAGCACCTTTATATTCCGTCCCATTTTGCCAGAGCTTCAAGTCTGTAGCAGTTGGAACACTAGTGCTACTATTGCTATGAATATTCCAAACCGCAGACACACGTTGTATGGTACATTTCCTCTGGAATGGCGTAATGGTGAAGATACGGTCCCTGCTGGGATCATTGCTCGCAAGCGTAGCCCCATCTCTTCCCCACATCGCATCGTCGACACTTTGATAATCAGTGCCACTTCCACCTGAATAATCGGCTACGGGCACGAGCACATCATATGAGCACAGCGAGCTGTCATCATAGTTAACTTCAAGCCAGACCCTATACACCCATGTATGATGGCTACTACCCGGGTCGTTAATCTTTAAACTAATTCGTTCTATGTTAAGCAGATCTTCCGGCCGCCACGCTGCATTTGTAAGCGGGCACGTGGTCATTGTATATGATAGCTCGTTTATATTACCATCCGGTGTTGATATTGTATTTGAACTGAGTGTTGGGCGCTCATCTGAATTACGCATGCGCCCTAGCAATTTGATAGTGCCAACATTTGATGTGCCTGTACTGCGCGAATTTTTAATTCGAATTTTGATTACAACACTCGAAATCGTAAGAGCTGGCTGAAATACATCAATTCTATAAGTGTCTGAACCACTTTGACCCGACCCGACATGTACGTATGTCGAGTCAGAGCTGTCAGCTATTTGTGTATGGTTCGGAGTACCCGTCGATGGCAAACTTTTCTGCACTGTATAATTCGGTACAAATACTGCCGTACCCATGGATAACCACCTACGCGTACATAAGCGAGATATTCAGGCGCGTGATGCTTGAGCACGACTCGATTATAAACACCAGCCAGTCCCCCGCTGATACCGTTTTTCTGGACCATGCGCTGCAATCAGTAGAGTACTTCTGCGCGCTCGACAGTGTGGGTTTCGAGGACGATCCACATTGATCATATGTAGTCGGATAGCTGCTATACGTAGCATATTGAACATCAACCGTAACACTCCCTGATTGATCCGCAACCATCTGCAACCCGGTCAGAGTGCCGCTTGTAGGCGCCTGCACCCACACCTGCTGGTCCTCTTCCAGTGCATCATAACCACCATTCTCGAACTGGACGCTTACAGCCCGGGCCACGGAACCCGTATTCAGCGCCGCCCTGACAGCCGCCTCGCTCGGGATGTTGCTGTGGCTACCCGGGTCGCCTATCGTTGTTACGACGGGCACCACCGTGCCGGGGGTGTGTCTTGAAGTCGTGTCGTGCCTGGTCGTGTTCAAGTACTGCGTATGATCATCATCACTGAGACCGCCTATGGAGCCATGGTCGACAACAGACGATCCATGCCGGGCAGTGGTATCGTGCCGGCTTGTTGTGAGGTACTGTGTGTGATCATCCGCGCTGATATGCGCACTGATGGCTGTTCTGGTCGCTTTTTCCGTCGGGATATTGGAATCGCTCCCCGGACTGTCCACAGAAGTTGTAGCAGTATATCCCCATGACGCGTTCCCGCTCGCATCTGACGACAATAGCTTGCCTGCGCCCGCGCCGGTTGTGAGCGTTATACCCGGGACCTGAATATTCGCATTCGCCGCTAGTGATTTGTCTGGCACACAGTTGACCCATATCATGCTCTCCGTGCCACCCGATGGCACGCTCGTCGGCGGCTGTGTGTTCACATCTGTCTGTATGCCAAACGTGATCTCATAATCGGTATCGCCGCTCCTGATTGTGTACGCGGCACCAAGATTCGAAATATTTTCAACACGCGCACTCGAGTATACGTAGTATCTCCTGCCGCCGCGCAGATAGACCACACCGTGATATCCATTGCTCACAACACCGAACCAGCGACTGAGCGGACCTGACAGTTCAAAAAATCTGTAATCGTACTTGCTGGCCGTGCCTCCCCACACGCTTCTCTGCATTTCCGCATCGAGGTCCATCGTGCCGTAAGAGCTTCCGTCCATATGTGTATCCGGACGCAGCACGCGGAAATGCAGCGTCTCCCCATTACCAGTCGGCATCTCGCTGCCAAACACCACCGGATAGTAATAACTCGTGTTACCGCTCGTCAGGTCCACGAGATACTGGTATCCAAGCTCCTTCCTCTGCGCAAATTCGTTGTCCGGCACGCGTATCACTTCTTGCTATATTTTTCCTCGAACTGTCGCTTAAGTTTCTCGATAATCGCGAGCTCCTCGGGTGTGCACATGTCGAGGAACTCCTTCTCGATGTCCCCATCCATACCATCGATCTTCACAGTCATGACCTGTGGCCGGAGCTGCACATACGTCTTAATATTTTCACGCAGTTCCTTCGACAGCATGACATACTCGCGTGTAGAAACGTAGCCAGTTGGATTGCCGTCCGCATCAAACTCGGGCCGGCACCTCAGCCGCGGGTCCAGGCCCTCGAGCGCATTCGCTATGCGTCCAATCTCCCGCTCCATGATCTCCATGAGCGGGACGACCTGCTCATCGACTCTCTCTGCAATTTTCTTTGAAATGTGTGCATCGCATGCCCGCGTTGCCTCCTCCGCGGTCTGTCTGACTTCCTTCAGGCACTGTGACACAACAGGGTACGGCACATCGACTCCGGTCTGCTCCCGGATGATCGCCCGCACCTCTTCACCGTTCAGAGAACAGTTCTTGGCTATCAGCTCTCTGATTTCAGGCGTAATAATTTTTCTGGTGTTCATATCAAGTATCTGCTTCGCGTAAATTCGCGAGCAGATACCATTCACATAGCGGCCACACGCGCAGCACAAACTGCTTCAGCTCCACAGGATCCATGCAGCCCATCACCGCATACGACTCCTGGAACTCCGGCCTCTCCCTGTCATACACATCAACATACATGTCCACCATATAGCGGTCCCTGTGCACCTCGTCGATCTTCCTCAAAATAGATGCAAAGTCCCGCACGTCCCCCATGACCACATACTCATTTCCCTCAAACTGTGCACTGTACATCTCAATCGTCACGCTGAACCTTTCCGACATACGAATCACCTCAGGCGTATGAACCGTTATGCGTCGCATCCCCACCTGCCGTACGAGGCGCGATATTCATCGAGTCCTTCACCGCCTGCTTCGTTTTTTCGAACTGCTCCAGGGTCACGCCCGTCTCATAATCTATTATTATATAACTCGCATCATATATCGTGCAGAGGACGGGGCGCTCCTCCCCATCGATTGACTGCGTCCAGATGACCTCAATCGAAAAACCGCCAGGCCCCGCCCTGTAATCATCACACCATATATCCGATCCGCCTGCACGAATACAGTACCGGGCAGGCGGTTTCCACTTTGCCTCTTCCCGGGCGCGTGCCTCCTCCGCCTCCTCCAGCTCATCTTCACATTCTTTATACAGTTCATTGAATCCGTCCAGCAGCCACTTCAGAAACCTCTTCTTCAATTCCCCAAACACCATAAAAATCACCATCTATCGCCCATACCCACACGAATAGTATACGTCGACACAGGCGGTGTCGGCATCCTCGCCGTTCCAGGCATGCCGGCCGCGCAGCATCCGCTTCCCCCCTCCCCTGTAAAACGGAACGACATCCGCAACCAGGAAGCAGTCCTCGCATACCAGGAACCCGTTTTCATCATACCTCAACCGCCCTCCACACTCGTCACACCTCTCCGGGTCACCATCGACTGCTGTCCCGCCGACTCGCACCACAGACGCCTGCGTATCGTTGCCACGGTAGCACCTGTGTGCGATTTTCCGTGACTGCAGGAACGCGCGCTTCTCTTCCACACTGTCGAAAAATAATCGTACAGTTCTGTCCCCAATCCTGATCTGTGCCGTGTACCGCTTTCCGCTATCCGCGACGACCCTCATGCGCTCTTTTTGCATCTCCAGATAGCACTTTTTACAATACGCATGCAGCTTGTTATACGTATCCTTTCTGGTATAACAATTTTCGACAGTTAGAATGACACCGCATCGCTTGCATCGTGAACGATCTGCCATTCGCCTCGCCAATACACAACCATCCGTAAACAGCGGTATAACAGCAGCAATATATATACCGCAGAATAAAACTTCAACTATATAAAGTTTTCGGTTGTGTTCGGCGGGATCCTCACACTAGCTCGCCATCATCCTCACCCTCGTCCATGACCGCCTCCGCTGCGTCGATCAGCCGCTCCGTCAGCTTTGCCAGCGTGTTGACCACATACGCCACCGCCATGTCCCGCTCGTCGATCTCGTCCTTTTCCATCGCGCCCACTAAATATTTAACAACCTCAGGATTATTAGCCAGTGCCACCATCTGCGTCTCCATCCAGTATGCCAGGCATACCAGCTCGTCCTCCGTCAGCATTATTACAGTGCTCATCTCTCGATCCCCTGGGTTATAACCATCTTCCATCTGCACGTTAGCACTCGACATATATATAATTTTCGCACACAGTAATTATGCCCGGACCAGTCGCATCGCCGCGGGAACATCCCTCAAATATATGTGAAGTGAATCCGAATAATCGACCACGCGCCGCACCCCGCATCCGCACGGCTCCAGCACCTCCCGCATCAACATCTCCATCAGCGCCACGATGTTCGCCTGCCATGCACCATACAGGTCCCGACTCCTCCAGTCCATATGCACATCCACGAGCCCCTCGCCACTCACGCGCACCCACACCCTCTGCAGGCACGGTGTCGCCCCGCCTCCCTCACAATCGATATTCGGCGCCCACGTAACTGCCTGGCATTTGTTAGACAGTACCCCGGTCTCGACCTGCTCCCTCAAATTTTCTCTCATGTATGCAAGCTGATCCACGCTTCTCACCATCCTCTCCAGGTAAACATAATCAAATTTCTTAGATTGTGGCTGCCCTGCATACCTCTCCAGAAACTCCCTCGAGAACTCGCCACAGTACGCCTCGAGCATCGCACCCCGGAACGGGAAATCAGGATGCACCTCCCCGCGCAGGATCTGCTCCACTGCACCCCCTCCCAGGCATATCACCTGTGTGCTGTCCAGCGCTTCCTTGCGCTCTCCCCCGCTCCCGAATATTATTTTTTCTCCATTTCGTAACACGAATCGAATCGCCTCGACCCACGCAGTATGAAAATTATCACTCCTGATTTGATTCACGCAGATCATTGCGCCTCTGCCTCCTCTCGAGCTCGCCCCGGACCAGCTCCTCCGGTGCGGGCGACACCCGCGCCCTCCCCACTCCGCCCTTCACCATGCTCATATCCACCTCCCCTTCCCCCACATTCACATGCTCACACGTCCCCCTGATCTCTCTCCATGGCGAATCGATCACCCCTATCACTGCGCCGCTGTCCAGAAACTCGATCCGCTCCCGCACAACCTCATGCACGTCCTTTCCGCACCTCCTGCACACCCCATACGCGTACCTGACGTCCACCACCATCCACATACGGCCGTACTGCAACGCCTCGCTCATCTCTTCTTCCTCCTTGCGCGCTTCTTCTTGCTCTTGCCCGTTGCAACCTCCACCCCCAGCTCCTCTGCCATCCGCTCGATATCCACCCGGCTCAGGACCAGCTCCGGGTCGCTGCGCTCGTATTCCTGCTCGCTCCATCCATAATACTTCATAAGAATCTCCTTGCGAGCCGCCGCTTCCTTATTTTCTTCCACCCTGTCCGCCCTCGGATACCGCCCGATGCACCTTGTCACGGCCCCTGCATATATGGCAGCGAGGACCATCTCAGGCGGCATCCAGAAAAACTGACGATTGATCCTTGCCATCTCATGCACATTTTCGACAGGCCCCGAGGCCCACCTCAATAGCGGATACGCCATCCCGGGGTCGACCTCACTCACGCGCCCGCTCATCAACTTTTTGAAGTTTTCGAACGTGTCAGCACCTCCATCATGCTGAGCAAGCGGTCCTCGATCTCGATCTGCTTCCACGCCACATTCTTGACATACCTGAGACCATCAGCTATCTGATGTATGAGCTCAGCCTTCATTTGTAAGCTTTCATCGCTCCGCCACACGACCTCATACAGATCCAGCAGTAGTGTCTCTTCATGCATCCTGCTGTTGAGATACGCCGTCCTTGCTCCCTGGAAATCACCATCCCTGAGCTTCTCGAATACCTCCTTCGCCACGAACCATTTCGCATCGACCCGATTTGCCCACACACCATCGCGCAGCGCCTCGATCCTGTTCACCGCACTCCTGATATCTGAACCGCAGACATCAGCTATCCGCTCCAGCGCCTCAATCTCATACGGTATCCCCTCGCTCTCACATATGTACTGCAGCCGCCGCACCACGTCCTCCTTTTTCATATTTCCAAACTCAATCGTAACACACCTTGATCGTATCGGCTCAATAATCTTATTAATATAATTCGCAGTCAATATAAATCTGCAGTTCTCTGCATACGTCTCCATCAGATTTCGGAGACTGTTCTGCGCGTCCGCCGTCAGCGCGTCCGCCTCGTCCAGAAACACTATCCGTATCCTGCCATTGAAGCTCTGCATCATCGCAAAATCGCTGACCTGCGACCGTATCACATCTATCCCACGGTCCTTCGACGCGTTCAGCACGAGCGTCTCCGCCTCCAGCATATCGATAACACACTTTGCGAAGCTGGTCTTGCCAGTTCCCGGCGGACCGTACAGCAGCAGATGCGGCAGGTCCTGCCCGATCTCGAATCCAATCGGCCCCAGCCCCACTATCTCGCTCAGCGCCCCTGGCCTGTACTTCTCAATTAATATCATACAGTTCCCTCCAGTACTGGCGAGGCCATCCACTGCACATGCATCACCCCATCCTCATTCGTTATCACAATCGGCTTATTACTTCCAAACATAACTTTTGCAACCCCCGTAACACTTTTTATAACCCTGAGCATTGCAGGCCCGTACTTTGCCTGCACCTCTCTGTCACAATCGATATCCATGACCGCTACACCGCGATCACCGCTCTTCCCTTCCACACTCATTGTAAACTTTCCCTCGTGAATCCGCGCGACCACGTCCGAGGAATCGAATAGCGTCGACGACTTCTTGACCCTCTCAAAAAACGTATTGTCAACGTCAAACCCCTCGTGCTTATAAATCCGCGGCCACCGCTCATGTGGCATCGGCCACCTCAAATATTTTTGGTTTGTTATATTAAAAGCTGCGACATACCCGCCATTATCAAGCACGAATTTGTTGCCCTCGAGCCGCACCTCGATGTCCCCCGACATCATTTTTAGCGCGTTGATCACACGTATCACGTCGTGTATCCCCACCTGCATAATCGTGCTATCTGTTATACTGCCCTCGCTGTACAGCACCCCGCTTACGGCTGCTGTTTTCGACTCGTCCATTGACGTGATCCTCAACCCGTCTCGTCCAAAATCCAGCACAGTGTCCCTGATCAATCCATTCGTATTGACCTTCATTAAAAACTCTTTAAAATTGTTAACATTCACACGCATGACATGCCATATCGTCACACGCGTATATAATCCTTTCGTTCACAAAACCTTATAAAAAATATCAGATGAAGCGGATGTAAACCGCTTCATCGAGATCCGGGCGCTTCACGCATACCGCCTCACGCCCGCCCGACCGCCATTCATCCCTTTCATTCGCCCACACAACCCTCACAATCGCTTGCGGGTGCAGCCCCTGCTGCTCCATCTCCTCGATGGCCTCGAGAGAGGGGCAGCTCCTCTCCCTGATTTCATACGCGCGGTACTCTGTCCTCCTGTCCCGCACGAGGATATAATCTTCACCGTGTTCCGCCTGCCCCCGCTCTTCGAGATACAGGCGCTTGCACTTGTATCCATGCGCGCGCCCCTTCCGGAGCCGCTCGGATCCATTCTCCAGGATCCAGCGGTCCATCTCCTTACGAAACGCCTCCTCGAGACGCGCGCGCTCCGCCTCCTCGCACGCGATCTGTTCCGCACGCTCCCTGGCAAGCGCCTCAAGCTCTTCACGAGCCTTCTTTATCTGCTCCTTGTATTCAGTATCAAGTTTTTTGAACTCTTTTCTGAGTTCCTCGCTCTGCTTAACCCATTGCCTCAGCATATCGAGCAGTGGGTCGGCATCCACCGACACGACCATATCGCGCCGCGCGACCTCTGACACGAGGCTCTCGAGTGAGACCTTGCGAGTATTGAGCACTGGCCGGCTCAATTTCTTCTGAATATCAGTGAACTCGTCGTGCCACACGAACGAGTCCTCGTATTTAACTGGCTCATCACTGTCAATGACTACGAACTGCGTGTCTGTCTTGAAATCGTGCTTGTCACTCAATGGTAATAAGCCATACGCCTTCTGAGGCGAAAAAACCGCCTCAACAACGATGGTGTCCCTACCATATCCATGTCTATGCTCCGCACCCGAAGCATGAAGCTGCGAGTGCATGACGTCATCAAAAATGACGTCTATCTCCTTCACGACTTTTTCCATTTTTACTCACCTGTGAGCCGAGAAAGGCTCACCGTATTGCACTGTGGCGCCCTTCGTATATAAATCTTTCTGGTACCAGCCCGTAACCAAAACCTATATATATGTAGCAAGCACATCTGCCCCTCATGTCACAAACAGTATCAGACTTCACAAGGATGGTGTGGGACCTGCATACAACTGTGGGTCTCATCATGGAGCAGAGTGGCACGTTGTATGAAATCGCGCGCCGGGACCCCGATCGCGCCGATCATGAAGCAATCGTGAGCACTGTCTTCACAATTTTAGATATCTTTGATGTGCTGCCCATTGAAAAAATCGCCAGCGAAAACAACATGCCGCAGCTCGCTGATTGCTGGAATACCATCAAGCGAGACCTCGATTATCTTGTCACCCGGCAGATCGAGACGAACGCCGAGCTGCTCGTTCGCGAGTACATAAAAGACGCGCAGGAGGCGGTGTGATGTTTTCTTATCATGACCACCTCTCGCTGCGAATTCTTGTGAGCTTTATCAAATTCATTGCATACTTCGTAGCAATGTCAATCGTTATCGGCGCGATATGCTATATCGCCCTGGGCATAATCGAACCCATAATATATATCCCGCTCGCGGTCGTAATTGCTACCGATATCGTCCTTGGGGATTGGATGCCCGCCATCCCTGAAAAAGGGCGCTAGTAGCGACACATACAATTTTTATTATGACTGTTCATCAGTTATCACATTTGGCATCATGTAGTAGTCATATCGCTCCAGGAACTGTTTAAATCCGTTTTCCAGTGCACCCGGGTCAAATTCGATAACCCGCGCCCTCTTCTCCGGATTTCTCTCTTCATTCGCATCCAGGTACACATAGATCGCCCGCGCGGGCTCGCGATCGAGCGCATTCCAGTACGCGGCGGCCTGCATCACATGGTCGTCGTAATGCGCGCCGGTTTTGATATCGAGCAGTGTTAGCTCCCCCTCCACCTCAGCCAGCATATCGATCCGCCCGAAATATTTTGGAGTGTTGCAGCACACCGCTGCCTCGATCTCCAGCGGGCGTATCCGGAGCTCCAGCTCGTGCCACATCCTCATACACTCATTGATGCGCCGGTGCACCTCGTCCGGCGCCACCCTCCAGACCGGATCAGTTGGAATCGATAGCCTCTTCCTTGCATACTGCCTCAAAATTTTATAATGTACGATGCTTCCGATTGCAGCAGCCGGTCCTGGCTTGCTGTTGTACTTCAGCTCCGGATCCCCGAATCGTATGATGGTCGTAACACTCGGATAGCACTCACCACCCATCCTGTATACCCTGCCACTGCTGGTCGTAATAACCTCTATATCCTCGTCACGAACAATCATTAAAAATCCCTCCTGCGGACTCCACCCAGCTCATCCGCCCGCACGAAATCGGCTTCCAGCGCCGCAATTCTGCCATCCTCCACGCAGTACCTCATTATCATTCCAGATATATCCCCCAGCGTGCCACGCTCGACCTGATACGGCGAATCCGCGACGAAACACCCCACCCCGATTATGTAGCTAGCGCCCCATGAACGACGTCGTGCATTCTTTATGACAGTGCCCGAAAATGTAGACGTCCGCCTCCACGCCCCGGCTCATCATCTCAGCGACCTTGCGCTGCAGCCGCGGCTCGCGCTTCTGTCCCACGTTTTCATTCGTGCAGCTGCTGCCATGGTACATCACAGCCCGCACGCCCCCAGGCAGCTGCACCGGCTTCTTCATCAGGCCGCCCTCATCCGTCCTGCAGTATTTGATGTCCCTCCTCATCCGGGAAAACTTTTTTACGAAGTCGTACCCCTCATCCGAGTGCTTTGCGAGGGCCCCTTCATGGTTCCCGTTGATCATATATGTCCTGTGCATCGCCGGGAAATTCTGCTCGCAGTACTCCTCATACGCCTCGTCAGAGTGCAAAAATCTTTCATATGTGTGCTGCATCCCCGGTAGAATTCCATCGATCTGGTCCCCGCATGACAGCATGATATCGATTCCGCGCTCGCCACACATTCTTACAAAATTGTTCAGACATGTTATCTGTTGATACACACTTCCAATATGCGTATCACTCACGACAGCAACCTCATAACACTCAGAACCATCTTCGATTGTCCAGCTCACCTTCTGGCGCGGATCACCAAGCCCCGCCTCTTTCCAGAACCGGGACCACGCCTTGCGCGAAATGCCCAAACACCGTGCCGAATCACTGAAATATGAAGCGGATACTCACTTAAAGAATATGAATTCCGGCGCGCATTGTGTTATTATTCCATTATCCGCATTATAATTCAGTATCACCCCGCCGCACTCGGGCACCAGTCCCTTCGCCGCGAGGTATGG
>Ga0209720_1003351_pt1 | contig 11076 bp, 11 predicted proteins | sample AD_JPNMR3_MetaG_FD_184426 | JGI IMG/M metagenome (GOLD analysis project Ga0209720, IMG submission 184426) | Active sludge microbial communities of municipal wastewater-treating anaerobic digesters from Japan - AD_JPNMR3_MetaG (SPAdes) (version 2) | ecosystem: Engineered > Bioreactor > Anaerobic...
CCTTATCTAGTGCTTAGAGAAGGTGTCCAAGACCCTGAAGCTGACTGGGCGGCTTTCTCAACTGTAATCGAGGTGTGGCCCTACGTCAAGCGAACTACCTTCCAACAGGTAGACACCCTGGCCAATTCCATTATCAACGCTTTACATCGGGCCAGATTCTCCCATGCCGGCGAGGAATATCTGGTTGACTACTTGGGTAGTGCTGGGCAAGACTTCGTAGACGAAGAATGGGATGCCATCACCCGGGGCCTGCGCTTCCGGGTGTTTGCCTTAGGCTGGCTGAATGGGCTGACCTATGAGCCGGATCCGGTGGCTGTACTGCAAGCATGGGTAAAAGATGTATGGCCGGTTGGGGCACAAGTTGACCCTTCTTTGTGGTCTCCCGGCGATAATAAGCCGGGCATTTACTGGCGTCTGGTGAGATTAACTCCAGCGCAGACTACAGCGGCTGTGAACTGGATGGAGGTTCAAATAAACGGTCATATCCTGGCCCCTTCTGCGATGGTGCGGTTGGCCTGGATACGAAAGGTGACGGAGGGGTTGGCAAAGCAGCGCAGGTTAAAAATGTCCGATGGTGGCCCGCTGGAACTTTTGAGGGTGACTGCCGACAGCGAAGCCGATCCGATGCGGCGGGGGCAGATACAACTAACTGCCATGTTTGGGGTATTGCAGCCAATAGCACAGTATAAAATGTTAAAGAAAATTGTCGCAAGCGGTGATATTGATATGGAGGTGGTAGAAAGTGGCTAAACTTCGTGCCCGTATGGATAAGGAAATAAAGGTCAAGGCCAGGCGCGATATCAGGACGGTATTAAAAGGGCAGTTTGGTCCAGAATTTGTGCCGTATACTCCTCCTGGACCTCCCGAAGAATAGGCAGGTGGTGAGAATGGCTGTAAAAGACCAAAATTTTGAGATGTGGGCGGGAGACTACAAGGAAATAACTTTTGAAGTCGAAGATGTTGAATCATTGGAAGGTACGACTATTAAGTGGGCGATGGCCGAGGCCCCTAATGCAGAGATATTGGTTCAAAAAGAGACACCGGACGGGATCACCATCGATGAGAATACATTCACTGTAAAGTTGCAGGCAGAGGACACGCAAGCTTTAAAGCCGAGAAATTACTACCATGAGGCTGAGGTAACCGACATAGAAAGTCACACTTCTACGGTGGCTGTCGGCATAATAGCCATACGTCCGGCACTTCTTATTGGGGGTGAAGGAGTTGAGTAAAAAGCAGCAAACAAAGATAGAGACAAAGTCCAGAACCGTTTATAGCCGCAGCGAGCTCATCGCAGCGGCCTCTTCTTTTGGCGTTAAGCCAGAAGCGGTGGCCGGGGCATTGAAAATGGTTGATAAGGATTGTATGACTAAAGCAGAAGCTAAAGATGCAATTAAAAAGTTTTTAGAAAGGAAGGTGTAGCGTAAAATGGCTGGATCTGTATTTCAAGTAGGTGAACAAAAAATAAGACCAGGCGTATACGTCCGGGTGACCAACATCGGAGAACCACCGGAAGCTATCATTCCCCAGGGGATTGTGGCGGCTTTGTTCCGGGCTTCATGGGGACCTTTAGGGGAGGTGACGTACCTTGAAAGCGCCGAAGCCGTAACATCTACTTTCGGTAGCGATGGTACAACGGATGCAGTAATCGAGGCGTTCCGGGGCGGTTGCCGGCGAGTGGTAGCATACCGTCTAGGCAGTGGTGGACAAAAGGCTATCATTAACTTGCAGGACAGTGAGAAAGCCAACGTTGTCAATCTCACCGCGAAATATGAAGGCACTCGTGGTAATAACTTCTCTGTGAATGTGCGAGATTCGCTGGTGGACGATACCAAGCGGGAGCTGCTACTTTACGAAGGAGCCACCTTGCGGCAGACTATTACTTTTGCTAAAGGTAGTGGAGAACCGCAAGCTTTGGTTGATGCTATAGCCGCTTCCAATAGCCCTTATATTACTGCAACAAAGATAGCAGATGGTAGCGGAACATTAGCAACAGTTACTCAGCAGCCGTTAACCGGTGGTCAAGACCCGACTGTGAACGGTGAAAGTTATAGTGAAGGACTATCAGCAATCGAAGCAATAGACTGGAATGTGCTGGCAGTAGATTCCGAGGATCCAGTCACCCATGCTGTTGTGCAGACCTACATTGACCGGGTGCGGAATGAAGGCAAGCGGGTGTTAGGCGTGGTGGGAGAACCGACCAGCGTTTCTCTTGCGACGAGGTTAGTCCGTGCTAGGGCTTTCAATGACCCGGCGATCATCTATGTTGCCAACGGCTTCAGGGGTAGGGACGATGTAACCAGGGAGGGTTATAAGGCTGCTGCAAGAGTGGCCGGCATGGTTGCATCTGCGCAAATCACAGAATCCTTAACTCACTATGTAGTGAGGGGAGCTACCGAACTGGTTGGAGCGCTTACCAATGCTGAAATTGAGCAGGCCATTCAGTCTGGCGCCTTGATATTCACAATGAGCGCTCAAAAGCAGATTCATATCGAATACGGTATCAACACCTTTATTACAGTGACTGCAGACATGGACGCCGGCTGGAAGAAAATCCGCCGCGTGAAGACCAGGGACAACCTGATGGATAGGATAGCTGGTACATGGGACCCGCTGATTGGAAAAATCAACAACAGCCCGGATGGCAGAGCAACGTTGATTGCTGCAGCACAAGGCATTATCAACCGGATGATTGCCGAAGGCGCCTTGTTGCAGGGTTCCATCTTCGAAGACCCGAACAACCCGCCGGTTGGAGACTCAGTCTGGTTCGTGGTGCAGGTTGATGACCTTGACAGCGCTGAGAAAGTCTACATTAACTTCCAGTTCCGGTTTGCTCCGCCTGCTGAAAATCAATAATGGAGGTGTTTTAGATGGCTGATGGACGTTATATTTTTCGGTCATGTGTACCTGATGGTAGTATTGACATTGCAAACGTAACTTCGGGGGATATTATTAACCGGTCTTGGTCATTTCGGGTAAATGAACCGCCTGAATTGCAGGAGCTGTTAGATAGTGGTACTTTTGATCCAAGAGGTATTCTGCGAGGTTATAATGGTGAACTGTACGACGGCGACGGAAACTTTTTGGCGGAAGTCAATCAATGGCAGGCTCAGGTAAACTACACCAATACCGATTACCAGCCTGCTGGAAGCAAGTTGACGTGGGCTGTCCCACAGAGCTACTCCGTCACGTTGACTTTCACCGAAACTGTAATCCGTGATGCTCGGCTGTTACAGAAAGTTATTGCAGGCCTGAAGAACAATGCACCTGATGCGGTGTTGAACTTCATGGGTGTACTCCGGGCGCCCGCTCAATACTCAATAATGGAGGGATAACATGAACGAAGAGAAGAAGAAAATGCTTTTGGGTAATGAAGATGCGATACTCCGGGATGTGGGCGGTGTTCTGGAGGCGATGGAAACAATTATTGAATACAAACTCTTTGAGGTTATCAGGGACGGTAAGAAACTGTTTTCCTTCCGGGTTCGCGGCCTTGATGACAGTGAATTTGAGAAGTGCCGTGACCAGGCTACAAAAGTGGCCAAAGACCGTAGGTTGGGCAGTTTGGCCGTGCCACGGGAGTTCAATTCGGCGAAGTTTAATAGCCTGGTAATTTACACAGCTACCCATCCTGATGACAAAAAGGTGATTTGGGATAATAAAGACCTTTGGGCAAAAGCAGACGTGGTAACGGGCTGGCAGTTGGTTGACAAGGTCCTTAAACGAGGAGAAAAAGAAAAGTGCATCGAGATTATTGAGGGCCTTAGTGGTTACACCGATGAGGAGGCTGAAGCCGCAGAGGAAACCTTAAAAAACTCATAAAATCAGGGGGAAAAGCTACACTGCTGCATCACATTTTTCAGCGGCAGGGTATTCCCCCTGATGAATTTTATGCCAAGCCCTATAAAGTTAGGGCTTTTATGCTGGCGTCTACGATGGTGCAACTGGAGTCCGAAGAGGAACAAGTAAGAGAAATAGAGAGGAGGGCGGGTCATGGCCGGTGGTGAAATCTATCGAGTTGAAATACCTATCATAGTTGATGATCAGACCGATAAACCGCTGCAACAGGCTGAGGGGAAGGTCAACCGTTTTGAAAAATCGGTACAAAAGACCAACGAACGCATCCGGAAGATATTTGGCCGTGAGATCATGCTGAAAATCAGCGCTGTTGACAAGGCTTGGTCAGTCATAAGGTCTGTTCAAACTCGTTTACGTGGCATAACCAGTAAGGCTTGGAACGTTACGTTGCAAGTCAAAGATAAGGTTACCGGTACTGTCAAAAACATAATAAGCAAACTTACCAGCCCCCTTGCCCTTCTTGGTGCCGGTACTGGATTGGGTGCAGGGATAATTTTCCCACTAAAATTGGCCGGGGAGTTTGAACAAGCACAGATGTCTCTGGATTTCTACATGGGCAGTGTAGAGGAAGGTAAGCGGGCATTCCAGGATCTAATTCGCTTTGCCAAGGAAACGCCTTTTGAGTTCCCCTTCCTCCAGGGCGCCACCATCCAACTGATGGGTACCGGCTATAACTTCGAGCAGTCTAAACGAGCCTTGATGGCATTTGGTGATGCCGCCGGACGTACAGGAGCTGGTATGCAAGGCGTTGAGGCGGCTTTGCTTGGGTTCACTCAGATTGCTTCTGCCGGAACGCTTAACCTGCAAGACTTGAAACAGGTAGCACTTAACCTGAAGTTGCCATTAAATATATTTGCAAGAGAGCTTGGAATTGCAGAATCGAAACTAGGTGATATAGGCCGTGCTGGGATATCTTCCAAAAAGGCCATGGAAGCTATTGTTAGGACTCTTGAACAACGGTTCAAGGGTGGCATGAAAGAACTATCCAACTCTCTGTTAGGAATGACTGCGGTAATCAAGGATACTGCCACCCTAACTGTTTGGCATTTTGGAAAAGGTATGGCTGGGCCAGTTAAGCGGATCTTGATGGATATTATTGGTTTGACTGATGAAACAGGAGGTAAGTTTGAGGAGTTTCAGAGAAAGCTTGAACAACTAGGTGAACGGGTCGGACTAAAATTTGAACAAGTGTATGGTAGAATAAAGGAATTTTGGAACAACCTTTCAGCAGATCCTGAGTTTCAAAAGCTTGATTTTGGGGACAAGATTATCTATGTCATCAATCTCGCGCTGGACGAAGTAATCGCATGGCTTGATAGTGAAGGTGGAATGAAGCTTCAGGAAACATTTGTGAAGCTCGGAGAAATTGGAGCTAAAGCCTGGATTGCTGGACTAAAAGGAGCTTTTAAGGGAGCAGTAAGTTCCGCTGCCCGTGGAAATCTAGTGGGAGCAGGAGCCATGTTGGGGCTTGCATCCATGCTTGGCGGAGGGATGGTTCTCCGCGGGGCCTGGGGCTTGGGCAAAGGTCTTTTTGGTGCCGGTAAGTGGGCGCTTGGCAAACTTGCGCTAGGGTCCGCAGGCACGACCGCCGCGGGCGTTGCGGCGGAAACTGCAGCGGCAACAGCTGCGCCCGTTGTAGCAACGCCGGTTGCTGTCGGGGTTTTAGGTAAGGCGCTATCTACCGGGGGAACTTTAGCAGGAGTAGCTGGTGTCATTTCAGGTGCTTATGATATATATCAAGGCTACAAAGAGACCGATCCTGAAGAAGCCAGAAAGCGATATTGGGCCGGTGGAACTAAAATAGGTATGGTGGCCACAGGTGCGGCTATAGGAACAGCTATAGCTCCTGGCATAGGAACAGCAATAGGTGCAGGAATAGCCGGTATTGGCGCACTTTTGGGCGGTACAGCAATAGGCGAAACTCTTCGCAATGTATGGGATAGTTTTGTAAGTTGGGGCAGTGAAGCATGGGAAGAAGTCAAGAAATCCGCAGGTAGCGCTTGGGACTGGATAAAAGAAAATTTCACTTTGGAATCTATTGGTGAAAAAGCTGGTTGTGTAGTTGGTTATTTAGAAAGCACTATTTTCAGCAGCGAATGGTGGCTTGGTCATTGGGAATCTGTAAAAGGCTGGGCCTCTGAAAAATGGGACGAAATGAAGACAGTTTGGGAGACTGTAAAGGAAGCTATAAGTAGCACCCTTTTCAGCAAAGACTGGTGGGGCAGACAATGGGAAAGTGTTAAGAGTTGGGCTAGTAACGCACTTAGTGGCATTGTTGCCCGTTGGGAGAGCCTAAAAGCTTCGTTTGCGGCTGGCCGGGAAGCTGGCCGAAGGGATGTAGCTACCAAATACGCGATAGGCGGCATTTTAACCCGTCCTCACTTGGGTATGGTTGCTGAAGCAGGACCAGAAGCGATTATACCTTTATCGGCACGAATGAGAGCTAGGGCTATGGACCTGTGGCTAGAAACCGGCAGGAGGCTTGGGGTAAGGCCATATGAAGAGGGCGGGTTTGCTGGAGCTTTTACTCCTTCTCTTGCTACACCGGGACCTGCTACCATTAATCTCAATTTTGACCTAACAGGTCTAGTAGGACAGGTGGTAATTGAGAACCGAGAAGACATAGACGGAGTAGTTGACAGGATTGCGGACACGATAGCAAATAACTTGCGGTCTGTATTCCAAAACATGACGAAATAACCTGTCAAAAGATAAAATGCCCGCAAGAAAAGAAGGTGATAATATGGACTTTTATCTAACGGCCCCAGACGGGGAACGTATTCATTTGCCCATAAACCCTGAGAAAATAACGTGCAATACAGGTAATAAAATATTAACCTTTGACGTTATAAGCCTGGGTGAAATATCTCTGCCTCGTGGCCGTGTGCCTACTCGCTTTTCCTTTGAAGGCTTTTTCCCCGGCGAGGCAAGGAAAGATGACCCGATGGTGAAGAGTTGGCAGTCGCCGAAAGAGCTTGCGGATATTTTGTCTTTATGGAGAAATGAAGGAACAAAGCTCCGATTATTGGTCACAGAAACACCTATCAACCACGATGTTTATTTTGATGGTGACGGCAGTTTTGAACACGAATGGTTTGGCGGCCACGGGGACTGTCGGTATTCACTGCGCTTTGTGGAAGCCAGAGAACTGATTATTAGGGCCGAAGGAGAAGCGGGTGGTGCTCCGCAACCAAGACCGGCACCGCCGCCGCCGAAAACCTATACCGTTAAACGTGGAGATACGTTATGGGGAATAGCTAAAAGGTTTTTAGGTGATGGTAGTAGGTGGCGAGAAATTTATAACGCAAATGTGAGCGTGATCGGGAAAAACCCTAATCTGATTTACCCTGGCCAAGTGTTGAGAATCCCATGAAAAGGTGAGCTTGAATGATAGACGTTGCAAAAATTAGCTATTCCTTAATACTGCTCCGTCCTGATGGACTGAAATTAGATTTGCAACCGGTCACTCGTAGCCTGACCTGGGAAGAAAATGACGGCGAGCTTGCGGCACGATTGGAGGCAGAGCTGCAGAATATCCAGATGCCAGACGGGAAATGGCTGCACCAGCTCATACCGCTTGGTGGTCAGGTATTTCTTTATGCCGATTGGGGGAGTGGCCAGCAGGAGATTTTCCGGGGTACCGTTTTTGCCTGGGACTACCGGATAGACCCTTTAGGGCACTTCTCAATCGCGGCTTATGACCAGCTCATCTACCTGATGAAGAGCAAGGATGATCGTTTTTATAAAGCTGGCCAGACGGCCAAGGCCATTATCCAGGACATTGCCAAGGCGTGGGGAATACCTTTGGGAACAGTGCAGGGGCCTGATACATCCCTTGCAAAGCAGGTTTTTAGAGGAGATACACTAGGAGACATGATCTACTCTGTACTTGACCAGGCCAAAAAAAGAGGGGCCGGAAAGTGGATTGTACGAAGCAGGCAAGGAAAGATAGATGTTATTAAACCGGGACAAAACAGCCCGGTTTATTTATTTACTGCCGATACAAATGTTGAAAGCATCGAGGATCGGCAGGATATTAAGGACCTTGTCACCCGGGTGAAAATCATTGGTGCCGAAGACAGTGAATGCAAAGCACCTGTTGTAGCAACATTGAACGGCAGGACGGAATTCGGCACTCTTCAGGAAGTGGTCTACCAGCGTCAGTTTGATACTCCAGCAGCGGCGAAAAGTGCAGCTGAAGATATTCTGAAGGAGCGAGGCCAACCAAGGCGAATGCGCAAAGTGACAGCACCGGACTTACCGTTCTTGCGCAAGGGAGACAAGGTGAAAGTTGAGGCCGGTACGCTGATGGGCTACTATATCGTTTCCAGCGTTACACACGATGCAACCAACCGAATCATGGTAATGGAGGTGGAGGACGTTGGCTAACAGTGGAGCAAGTAAACTGGCACAAGTGATAACTGAAAGGATAAGTACCCAAACCGCCAAGCCTGATGCGTTGGAGTTGGGTAGAATTCAGGCGGACATGAGCCTAAAGATAGATCGGTTTGCGATACCGATACCCAAGGGAGAATACTTGGTTTGTCGGTTATTGACCATACCAGATCCAATGACACAAACCGTTGAAGGACAAGGCACTCACCCTCACGGACCGAGTGGCGGACACGCTCAATATGTTGCAACCGGTACTCATAGCCACCCGGAAAGTGAAGGCGCGCACGTTCACGACGTAGTAAGACCTGAGCAACTATCGCCGCTCAAGCCTGGGGATAGAGTTCTAGTGGCTTGGGTCAATGGAGGTATGGACCCGGTAGTTATTGATGTGGTGGTGAGTGCTTGACTATGGAATATAAAATCCCTTTAAGAAACTGCAATGAAGATATTGTTGATTTTGCTTTAGTTGATGCTGAAAAGTATGCACAAGTATCGGCATTTAAGTGGTAATGGAGAGCTGAACATTATCTAAATGGTAGGCGTTATCATTTAGGCTTTTTTGATTCAGAAGATGAAGCAGGAGCAGTAGCTGCTAGATGGCGTAAGTAGAATATGCCGTTAGCAAGGGAGGTATAAAAATGCCTAATTTATATCCGATTTTTGAACCGCCAACAATAGTTGAACAAAAACAACCCCAGCTTGCGGCGGAATATCCGAAAAGCTATCTGTTTGATTTTGAGAAAGGCGATTTTGTCATAGATGGTGCTGGACGTATAGTGATAGCGGACGGCCATACAGCATGGGCGCAGTGGTGCGTGAAAACAGTTTTAACTGAACGTTTTGCCTATTTGGCATATAGTGGGAATTATGGCGTGGAAATAGATGAAGCGTTGAAACAACCTACCCGTGCCGTAGTAGAAGCGGAAATAGAAAGGACGATTACTGAGGCTTTGCTGTTTGACCCCAGAACATATACAGTAAGGGATTTTTCATTTGAATGGAGAGGCGATGAATTGTATATCAGTTTTACTGTGATTCCTGTCGTAGGCAAGGCGGTCCGAATTGAGGAGGTGAGGTTGGGTGCCGTATGAACTACCTATTCCTGATTTTCTGCAGGAAAATGAAGAAACCATACATCGCCGGATGTTAGAGAAAGCTCCTCCGGGAATCAGTGCCAAGGAAGGGGATTTCTTTTGGGATGCTACCCGACCGACGGCAATTGAAAAAGCAGAAGTAACACAACTAAAACTGCAGAATATACTGCGCTTGGCGTTTCCCCAGACCAGCTATGGGCAGTATTTAGACTTCCTGGGTGAAATGAAAGGTGTATTCAGACATCCGGCCACTCCGGCCACCGGAACCGTTATATTCACGGGTCAACCCGGAACTGTAATTCCTGCCGGTTTTGTTGTGCTTACAGAGGCCGCTGGAACGTTCCCAGCCATCGAATTCAAGGCCAGAGAAAGGGTCCAGATCGGTGAAGATGGAACGGTCATAGTGGCTGCGGAATGTCTGGAGCCAGGTACCATAGGAAACGTAGCCGCAAATACCATCACTTTGTTGAGCGAACCCATAAATGGTATTGCTTCAGTAACAAATCTGGAACCGTTCACGGGAGGAACTGGGGTAGAGGACGATGAAAGCTACCGAGAGCGTGTACTGGCCGCATATGACGAGTCACTCAGCGGCGCTAAGAAAGACTATATTCGATGGGCGAAAGAGGTGCCGGGGGTGGAAGCAGTGTATGTGGTACCCCTTTGGAACGGTCCTGGCACGGTAAAGGTGTTGATCATGGATAGCAACGGACAGCCGGCAAATCAAGATCTCATTGAGGCTGTCCAAAATCATATCGCTCCAGACGGAAACCTGGGGGGAGGGCTGGCTCCCATCGGGGCTGATGTTACAGTGGAAGCGCCGGAAGTTTTTGAAGTGAACATTACCCTCACAATCGTTCTGAAAGACGGATATACTCTAGAGGATGTTATGGAGGATTTAATCGCTAACATTAAGCAATTTTTGGGTACCTACGAGATCAACACCGGGGACCGTCCTCTTGATCGCATAACCGTGACCAGACTGGGACACATAATACTGAGCACCGAGGGTATCGCGGACTATTCCGGCCTAACCGTCAACAACAATGACGAATATGTAGAAATACCAGAGCAAGAAATCCCGATACTTGGGGAAGTGATGGTGACATGATAGCATCGGCAAAGGGAAAGCGGTTCCTAGAATACATTTCACCAATATATGAACAGTCAATTATTATGCAAGCTATCATGGAGGCCATCGGAGCGGAATGGGATGACGTTGACAGGCTTACAGATGATGTCTTTGCGCAACTGTTCCCACAAACAGCCACCTGGGGGATTGTGTACTGGGAGAGACTTGTCGGTATACCCCGGAATGATAGTCTTTCGATTGAGCAGCGAAGGGTGCGAGTATTGACACGGATGCAGACCCGCTGGCCGATGACAAAAGAGCGGATGGAGCAATTGGTCAGAACATTCTCCCAGGACAAGCTGGCTTTTATCCGGGAATTTTTTAATCAGTACCGCTTTGAAGTTTTATTTAGTCTAACACAATCCGTTGATTTAGAAACAGTTTACGAGGTTATTGAAGAGGCGAAGCCGGCGCATCTTAGTTATTCGCTAGTGGCGGGGCTGAGACAAGGGGAAAAGAGAGTTTTTATTAGTAGTGCGTTGTTAGCGGGTGAAGAAATTACAGTTTATCCTTGGGAAATTACTAATATTGAAACTATAGGAAAACAATATTTTGGTTTAGGTTATCTATCTGCAGAAACAATCGTTATTTATCCAT
>Ga0209720_1003352_pt1 | contig 11076 bp, 8 predicted proteins | sample AD_JPNMR3_MetaG_FD_184426 | JGI IMG/M metagenome (GOLD analysis project Ga0209720, IMG submission 184426) | Active sludge microbial communities of municipal wastewater-treating anaerobic digesters from Japan - AD_JPNMR3_MetaG (SPAdes) (version 2) | ecosystem: Engineered > Bioreactor > Anaerobic >...
GGCATTACGTTGAAATCTTACGAAGTTAAGATACTTTAAGATACTTTAAGATACTCTAAAATAGACTTTGATAAATTTTCCACAATCGTTAGAATGGAGGTGTTGATATGTACGTAGAAATTATCGATGTTAGGGCACGTGAGGTACTTGATTCCCGCGGAAATCCTACAGTTGAAGTTGAAGTTTTACTTGAAGATGGAAGCTTTGGAAGGGCTATCGTTCCAAGTGGCGCATCAACTGGTAAATTTGAAGCACTAGAGCTTAGAGATGGGGATAAGAAAAGATACATGGGAAAAGGTGTGAGCAAAGCCGTCCAACACGTAAACGAAATTATCGCGCCAAGGATAGCAGGACTCAACGCCTTTGACCAAGTTTACATCGACAAAGTTCTTCTTGAGCTTGATGGTACGGAAAACAAGTCAAATCTTGGTGCAAACGCTATTTTAGGAGTTTCCATGGCAGTTGCAAGGGCAGCGGCGGAAAGTGCTGGACTCCCACTTTACAAATACTTAGGTGGCGCAAACGCAAAAGTATTGCCCGTTCCATTCATGAATGTTATAAACGGTGGAGCACATGCAGATAACAGTCTTGATATACAAGAATTCATGCTTGTCCCAGCAGGTGCACCATCGTTCAGGGAAGCGCTCAGATACGGTGCCGAAGTCTTCCACACATTGAAGAAGATATTGAAAGATGCAGGACACGTAACAGCCGTTGGTGACGAAGGTGGATTCGCACCAAACCTTAAATCTAACGAAGAAGCGATTCAAATACTTATCGAAGCGATTAAAAAAGCTGGTTATGAGCCAGGAAAAGACATATTCATTGCCCTTGATTGTGCAGCGAGCGAATTCTACAACGAAGAAACAGGGAAGTACAACATCGATGGCACAGAAAAAACAGGAGATGAACTTATTGAGTACTATTCAATGCTAATAGACAAATACTGGCCTGTTATAATCTCCATCGAAGACCCATTTGAGCAAGAAGATTGGGATACATACATCAAATTCACACAAAAAGTTGGCGGAAAAGTCCAAATCGTCGGAGACGACCTTTACGTGACAAACGTCAAGAGATTAGCTAAAGGTATCGAACTATTTGCAACAAATTCTATACTTATAAAACTCAACCAAATTGGTTCCGTCACAGAAACATTGGACGCTATCGAAATGGCGAAGACAGCCGGAATGACAAACGTAATCAGTCACAGAAGTGGCGAAACAGAAGACACATTCATAGCGGACCTTGCGGTGGCAACAAACGCTGGAATGATAAAGACAGGTTCACTATCAAGAAGCGAAAGAATCGCAAAATACAATCAATTACTCAGAATTGAGGAAGAACTCGGCGATTCTGCCATTTACAAAGGAGTAGCGGCATTTTACAGTATAAAAAGATAATTTAACTAAGAAATAAAAAAGCCCAGCGTTAAGCTGGGCTTTATTTTTTGATTTTTTCAAAATTTGGAATCTCAAACACATCACCTTTTAACACCGAAACATTTTTCAATTACAATATCAATCAAAAGAGCGAAGATATCTTCGACTAAAGTACCCATCTTATTTGCCAAATCACCCCATCGTTTGTTCAAAGATTCTATCGATTTCTTCGCCCGGTCTTTGAATTCCTTCATTTCCTCCTGTATGTACAAATTATCCACCAAAGGTACAATTACTTTCAGATTTTATCCTGAACCTTTAAGGTTTTTTAAGGTTAGAGGACTATAATAAAGTAAACATCTGAAAAAAGGAGGAGAAAAGATGAGAAAATCTGCTTTGTTATTGCAACTATTTGTTTTTTTGATTTCTATAAGTGCTTTTGCAGGTGTCTTAGACTTGATAGAAAACGCCAAGAAGAACAACCTAACATTTTTGAATGCTCAGATAAATTTTGAGCAGTCGAAAATGGATTATGAGCGCAACATTTCTTTAGCAACTACTCAAAAAGACTTGCTTTCTGCAAAGCAATCATACCTCACAGCAAATCAAGATTATCAAGATGCGGTATTGAACCACATATCTTTGTTTTTTAACAAGTACGTTACTTACATAAAATATTTAAATTCTTACCAAATCGCATTAAATAATTTAGAATTAGCAAAAAAAGATTTAGCTAAAAAACAGGATTTACTTAAAAAAGGTCTTGTAACACAATCCGATTTGAATAACGCAAAAATTAGCGTACAGGAGAACCAGCTCTCTTTAGATCAGGTAAAATATAACTTAGACAATGCAAAACAAGATCTGATCAAATTCTTAGGAACATCTGATGTACCAAAAATAGATTTTGAAAACGTTTCTCTTAAAATTACAATCCCTAATATAAACAAATTACTTGAGAAATCATTAGAAATACAGATAGCTCAAAATTCTTTAGACATTGCTAATTTCGATTTCTTGAATGCATCATCTGATACATCTGCATACGATTTAGTAAAGTATAAAAATAATGTGCAAATAGCTCAGAATAACTTAAACAATGTAAAGAATTCAACTTTGGATTCCTTTAATAATGATATTTTTACTCTAAAAAGCCTTCAATCAAAGATTGAAATTCAAAAATCAAAGTTACAATTGATTAGAAATGATCTTTCAATAACAGAACAAAAATATAAAAAAGGATTGATAAGTGATACCGAATATTACAATGCTCAAAACAACTACTATACAAATTTATCGACGTATTTCGATAGTGTACTTGATTTTGTACAAATTGCCGTCAAACTAAACTATATATCAGAGGGAGATTATGCGAAAATCATAAAAGATATTTTCAAAGAATGAGAGTGGTAAACATGATAAAGATGGTTAGAAGTAAATTTCTTTTTGCTCTACTGTTTGTATTGACTCCGACGATATTTTTTTCACAGAGTTTGATTACTGGCTTCGTGCAGTATATGAACAGCGATGAAAATTATTTACAAGCTTTGTTGAATTACAAGAATGCTGAATTCAATTACCAAAAGAGTCTAAATATGCTAACTCCTTACATTTCACTAACACCATCATTAAATTTGAAACAGCAAAGTGGAAATAATACCACACTCGAACTACAGACTCCACTATCTATAGAGTTACAAAACATAAATGGATTAAATATAAAATCTGGTATAACCTTTGATTTATCGTATGATTTCAATAGTTCATTTTCAAATACTCTCAACTTATCGATAATTCTTACAAATAGCGAAATTTTTCAAGAGAACACTGAACAACTATCGGCACTCTCAGATTATTTATCAAAAACATGGTTACTTACATCGGCAAAAAATCAGTTATTTCTTCAATATTTGAAAGATTACTTTAATGCTTACTATCTTAACGAAAAATTAGGAATATTGAATAAACAGTTGGACAACAAAACGTCTGTGTATAATTCTAAAGAGAGACAATACAACAATGGTATTATTTCCGAGTCCGATTTTATACAGTCAAAAATAGATTTACTAACAACACGAAATGATATCCTGAATATTTCAAGTCAACTATCTGGAATAAAATTACAGAAACCATCAAAAGAAGAGATCAATCTGTTACTCCAGCTCGCTGAAAATATAAAAAATAAACTTCCAACGCTTGATGAAGCAATTTCAAAAATGAGCAAAAGACCTGATATTGAGAGTCTTCAAATCGATGTTCAATTATCTCGAATAAATCTAAAGAATTACTCTATTCAAAGATTCAATCCTTCGATATTTTTTTCTGCAACATATCCAACAAGTTTAGATAAAATATTCAGCTCCAGTAACACAAACATAAGTGTAGGTTTCAGTTTTAGTATACCAATCTTAGACAAAGGTGAAAACAAAAATAACATGGACAATTTGAATAAACAACTTGAAATTAGTACAGTAAAACTAAATAACACAATAGAGAGTTTAAAGTTGTCTTTAAAAAATGCTTATACACAGCTTGATATATATCTAAATAACTTAGAAATCGCATTACTAAAATCGGAGCAACAAAGATTATCCTATGAAAGAATGGTATCTAACAAGAATTATTATGCTCAAACAGATTTGTCCTTAGCTCAACTGAATTATTTATTAAGCGTTTTAGAGGTAGAAAATGCCAAATTCCAGGTTTTAGTCGCAGCGTTAAACATCTACAATTTAATAGGATTGGATATTTACTCATATTTTGGAGGTGAACTATCCAAATGAAAAAATCGAATAAAGTTTTACTACTTATTGTCTTAGTAATATTCCTTGCTGTAGTCTTTTTTCTTGTACAATTCAAAATGAAAGCTACAGATCAGTCCGTACAACAGCAGAATTATAGAGAATACAAAGTTTCCAAAGGTACTTTAATTAATACAATCTCAGTTTCAGGAACTATTAAAGCAAATAAAGTGCTAACAATAACCCCCAAGGTTTCAGGTGTTGTGAAAAGAATATATGTTAAGAAAGGTGACAAAGTAAATAAAGGAGATATTTTATTTGAAATCGAGGAAGTTGATTACAAACTTTCATATTTAAATGCGTTGAAAACATACGAAAACGCTAAGTTAAGTAACTCTAAAGTAGATATTCAAATCGCAGAACTTGAATTTGAAAAAGCTAAAAAAAATTTAGAGAACACTAAGGTGTTAGCCCCAACAGCTGGTACAGTATTAGAAGTGAATATAAATGAGGGAGACAACGTTAACACATCGATGTCTGCATTGAAAATGGTAGATGACACCAAATTTTACGTTTCAGCAAATGTTGATGAATCGGACTATCCGAATATAGTTTTGGGACAGCATGCTATTATTACACTTAGTTCTGATGAAAATGTAACATTGCACGGAGAAATTGCATATATCTCTAATCAAGCGGAAACTTCAGGTGGTGTAACCTCAGTACCCATTGAAATTGCCATAACTACCCAAAATGCTACATCAAGTAACAATAATTTCTTTGGAAATTATAATCTTTCTCGAAGATATTTCACTCAATCAAATGAAAGTACAAACACAGGATTATCAAATCGAACAACTAACTATTCCCAGAATAATCCTCGTATCAGCTTTTCTTGGCAGAATAACAATTCTAATGGAAACTTAACAAGAAAAAAATTGATAGACGGTCTGTCATGTGACGTTGAAATAATAACATTTGTTAAATCAAATGTATTGATTATACCTTCAAATGCCATAACTAGAGAAAATGGAAAAGATTATGTTTTAATCAAGACAGAGAAAGAACCAGAAAAACGAGAGATAAAAATAGGAGAGAGTGCGAATAATGGTATCGAAGTACTCGAAGGACTAAATGAAGGCGACATTATACTTATTAGTTCAAAGATTTCTTCCAATTTTACAAATTCATCTAATCAATCTAGAAATCAACAAGATGTATTTAGATTTATGATGGGACAACCACCTCGTTAAAAAAATTAGTTTCTAGGAGTGATTTTTAATGAATTACAAAGAAGCAGATCATTTCATAAAACTTGTTGATGTACATAAAATATACAATATCGGTGATGTTCCTGTCAAAGCTGTAGATGGAGTAAATTTAACTGTGGATAAAGGTGAATTCGTTGTGTTGATGGGACCATCTGGTAGTGGAAAGAGTACATTAATGCATTTAATTGGTTGTTTGGATTCGCCAACATCTGGGAATATATTTATTGAAGGTAAAGATGTTTCAAAGCTTTCCGATGCCGAGCTATCTCAATTAAGAAAAAAACTCATAGGTTTCGTTTTTCAACAATTCAATTTAATTCCAAACCTAACTGCAATCGAAAATGTTGAACTACCAATGATTTACAATAGAATTCGGAAGAATGAGAGAATAAAACGCGCAAAAGAACTGCTAACTCTTGTGGGACTTGGTCATAGATTTGATCACAGACCTTCACAATTATCTGGAGGACAACAACAAAGAGTTGCAATTGCAAGAGCACTTGCAAATTCTCCGCAGATAATAATTGCTGATGAACCCACTGGAAACTTAGATAGTGCCTCAAGTGAAGAAATTATGGAACTATTTGCTAAATTACATAACAATGGATTGACGATTATACTCGTAACACATGAACCTGATATAGCTAAGTACGGGAAAAGAATAGTAAGACTTAAGGACGGGAAAGTAATTTATGATGAGGTGGTGAAGTAAATTGTACTTTATAGAAGTAGTCAAATACTCCTGGAAGTCGTTGATATCTAACAAAACAAGAACCTTTTTATCCATGCTTGGAATTATTATCGGTGTTGCAGCGTTTATAAGTGTTGTCTCAGTAGGACAAGGAACCAGCGAATCGATGAGAAAAAGTTTAACGAGTATAGGAACAAATTTAATATACGTATCTCCAGGTTTTACAGGTGGTAGAAGTGGGCAAGGTGTTGCTTCGTTATCTGATTTACTTACAGAAAATGATGCAAAAGAGATTTTAAATTATTCTGATAATGCAATCTACTCCATTCCCGTAAACTCTATTAATGGTATTCTACAAAACAAATCTTACAGTTCGTTTGGAAATATAATAGGTATTTACCCGGAAGTTTTTGAAATGCTCTCTCTTAATTTAGATGATGGTAGCTTTTTTACTCAAGATGAAGAGAAGACAAAGAAATTAGTCGGAGTAATTGGTTACACACTTGCACAAACGTTATTTCCAGATGGAAATGTAATAGGTAGTAAAGTAACAGTGAGAGTAGGAAATACAAGAAAAACAATAAAAATAGTAGGTGTTCTCAAACAAACTGGAAATGTATTCTTTATTAACCCAGATAGATCTATTTTCATTCCATTCAGTTCTTCTAAAACACTAACATCTCGAAAATATATAAATGGAATACTTATTCAAGCAAAAAATGAGAAAGTTGTTTCCTCGTTGATTGATGATATAAACAACCTTTTGTTTAATAAATTTGGTGACCAAAACAAATATAACATACTTAGCCAACAAAGCATGCTTGAAAGAGTTAATCAAACGATGACTATGGTAAGTATTATGCTTGGTGCTATTGCGGGAATATCCTTGCTTGTTGGTGGTATAGGTATTATGAATGTAATGCTAATTTCGGTCATTGAAAGAATAAGAGAAATAGGAATAAGAAAAGCTATTGGAGCAACTAAAAGAGATATAATAACTATGTTTTTAACTGAAACAGTAATGATAACATTGATAGCAGGTATACTTGGTGTTTTTCTGAGTTATTTATTCTCGTATTTAATATCTTTGACATCTTTGAAATCACTGATAACTTTTAGTACAGTTCTTATAGCGTTAGCTTTTTCCGTAGGAATAGGAATCATATTCGGATTAGCCCCAGCGGTAAAAGCTGCTAATTTAGATCCTATTGAAGCAATAAGATATGAGTAATTTGTAATAATACAGTGTCTTTTGAACAGTAAACATGTACTGGAATAATTAACACCTTGTCTTGAGTAAATAATAAATAACATTTGAAAAAAGAGCTACTACCATTCTTGAACTATCGCAAATCTTTTTTTGTAAATCTTTTAAGTGTACAAGTATATTCTAAATATAACGTTAATCAAACAACTTTCTGTGCAAAATTTCTAACGGCAGAAACAATAGATTATCGGATGCACGAGAAGGTGTAGACATACTTACCAGATAGAAAAACAAAATAACACAAATGGAACTCTAAAAAGAATAGAGGCTGTCTCCCTTCCAGGATGGGAGGTCAGCCTATGAATATTATATCATATCACGAACTAAGAAAAATATCTCCTCAGAAAGCAAGAGAAGTTGTCCGTAAAGTCTTTGAAGCTAATGACCAGAATGTATCAAAAACAGCAAAGATATTAGGTATCGCAAGAGCAACAGTAAGAAGAGCAGTGTACGATTGTTTGGAAGATAAATCTAAAAGACCGAAAAACTCTCCTAAGAAACTAAAATCTGAGTTTGAAAATATAATCGTTGAAGAAGCCAAAAGAACAGGATTTAGATACAGACAATTGTCTATGTATTTACAAAAGAAATATGGTCTTGTGATAAGTGAAAATACGATAAAATCTGTTTTGAAACGAAATAAAGTACCGAAAAAAACAAAAAAGGAGAAGGAAACCATGCAATACACTCCTTCCTGATGTGATAAAAATAGGGTATTATACACCTCAACACACTAAAATTTTCCAGATACAAAATTTATTGTATTCCCTTAACCCACATACCACCGAGAGCAAAAAATTTAATGGGAAGAATAGAGAACACTCATAGAGCGAATGATGAATACTTTTTAATGATTCATGCTGAAAGATGGTAAAAATAAGGATGAATTTTTAGATAAAATACAAGAACAAAGCCAGACCAAACAATGGGAAAGGAATGAACGAAATAACGCCATATGAAGAAATTTAGAGAGAGCAAAATAATGATATCAGGACATGTGTACGAATATCCTGTGGTATTACTTGAGAAAGTACTCAGAAAAGTGGGGAGTTTGCATTATCTTTTCAATAAATTAACTGGTAAATATGTTTTCATCCACTACCTAGATTATCAGATGAAGAAAACGTTCAAACAGAAAATATCCAGATTAGTAAAATAACTAATTAATAGTCATAGCAGCCCATAGTTGATAAAAACCTAAGGCATTTGAAAAAACTATCGAATCGGATAAAAGGGAAAAATGGCAATAGTGGATATAATAAAACGAAGATTGTAAGAAAACGCCAAACATGTGTGAGAAAAATACTGTTCTTGATTAAACAACATCAGGATAGCTCGATTAATACAGTAGACAGTCTATACTATAGATAAGTTGGTCAAAGACTTAAACCGTAATTCAAAACATTTCGAAATAACAATGAAAAAGGGCGGTTTTATACCGCCCTTTTTCAGTCATTCCCCCAAGCTTAACAGTACTTAGAAACCAAAATTGTTATAAAATACTACAGAATCAAATCCTGATTGATTGATATTAACAGACAACTTGGAGTAAACACCCTTAACAAGATTCAGCTCAACGTATGGAGCGAAGTTATATTTCGAAAAGTCTAGTAAGAAATCGGCGTCGACACCAACAGTTGCTAAATCGTTAACTTTATATGCAACATAGCTGTCAACTCCAGCTGGTTTGTTATCTAAAACATCTACTAGATCAAAATTAACTGCTCCAGATACTTTGTCAACGCTAGCAGAAGCACCTGCTATTAAATTGGTAACTTTTCCTGTCTTTACATTGTAATACACTGCTCCACCAACAGTAACTGGTTTAACATCAGCAGATACTCTTGCACCAAGTGACAATGCTGAACCATCCAATTTACCATCTATATTTCCACTAACTGTAACTGGCGCAAAAGATGCGTTTACCAAGACAGAATAATCGAATGGGTAACCAAAGTTTGTACCAAATTGCACAGTAAGTGGTGCCAAATTGTATTTTAAACTGAAAAGTTTAAATGTTTCATAAGCAACCCATCGACCTGTTATATCATACCATTGTGCAAAAGTATAATCGCTAACAGACCTTTGACCAAAATACATGGTAAGATCGTTAGTAGGTTTGTAAATGAAATACATTTGGTTAATTGAAAACTGAGATGCGGTTGAACCAGGATTAAGCAATCTGAGTCTAACGTAGTATTCTGGAGCACTCCAAGTCAGTTGAACTCTTGAAGACTGAAGTCCGTAAGAACCTGTTAAGGTTGCATCCTTAGTCAACGTATAAGTAACTTCCGCTGTTCCAGAAAAACTCGGTGTTCCTGCTAACGATAAAACCGCCAAAACAACTACTGTTAATACCACTAAAAGCTTTTTCATACTTCTCCCTCCTCCTGTGAGTTTAGGTAAAGATTTATAAAGCATCATAACATCCCTTAAATGTACTTTTGTTTTCTTGCATCCCCCCTTTATTCAATAATAGTAGCAAATTAGAACCATCCAAAAGCTTTACGTAAAGCAATAATTCCTATTACTATTCCACTTACTCCTGTAACAATTCCCCATGTTGCGAGTTGTCTTGTTTCTTCGAGTTCTGCCTTTGTTCCTGCTGTTTTTTCAACGTTGTCGACCTTTGCTGCCAAGTCTTCAACATCTGTCTTATCTGCCTTTGTATCAGCCACAATTTGGTCCAAAGTGACCGCTTGGTTCTCGAGTAATGTGACTCTGTCTTCGAGGGTGCCAATTTTATCGGTTGTTTCTTCTTTAAAGCTTACCATAGAAGCCTCGACGCTGTCAAGCCTTTGTGATAGGTCGTCTACTCTGATGTCGGTGTACGTTGTTACCCTTTCTTCGAGGTTCTTGAGGTCGTCGGAGAGACCGTATATCATATCTCTCATGACTGGCAAACCCGTTGCTACCGTATCTTCTATGTTTAGAACTCTCGTCTCTAAGTTATCGATCCTGGTTGTAAGTTCCTCTTGCTTGGTTGTAAGTTCTTCTTGCTGGCTGGATATTGCATCTGATAAAACACTGTATGTGTTTACCAAACTATCTTCTAAATATGCATCCTTTTCTTGCAAACTAACAATACTTGCAGCCAGTTCGTCTTTCGTTGTTGTAAGTTCTTCTTGTTGGCTTACTATCGCATCTGATAGAACACTGTAAGTGTTTACTAAACTATCGTTTAAGTAAGAAATCTGTTCTTTCATAGCATCGATGGTAGAAGATAAATCTGCAATATTAGCAGCAAGTTCTTCATCCTTTGCCGCAAGTTCGCCATCTTTTGCTGTGAGAGTGTTTATTTGTTTTCTAAGTGCGTAATCGACATCGCCGAGCTGTCCAGCCAAGCCATCGATGATCATGCTCAGTTCATCGATATCACTCTTTAGTCCAACCAAGTTTATCTCTTGTTGGTTACCTTCTTCATCAGTGTAAACGAATTTGTCGTTTATGCCGTTTATTAGGTCGTAAAGTTTGATTATGTCTTGATCGTGGAGGTCTAATGTCAAGTTGACGTCTTCAAACTGCATTGCTACGTCGTTTTGCAATTTTTCGATTTCTGCGTAAAGTTCATCGTAGAGTTGTTGAACTGCAGACGCGTCAGCCTTTGTGCCGAGTGTATCGTATATCTGGTTTGCATATTCTTCCAACAAATCCGTTCTGTTACTGAGTTGATCTATCTGTGCTTGTTTATCGTTAAGTAGACCTTCGACGTAATCGAGCGTTC
>Ga0209720_1003355_pt1 | contig 11069 bp, 8 predicted proteins | sample AD_JPNMR3_MetaG_FD_184426 | JGI IMG/M metagenome (GOLD analysis project Ga0209720, IMG submission 184426) | Active sludge microbial communities of municipal wastewater-treating anaerobic digesters from Japan - AD_JPNMR3_MetaG (SPAdes) (version 2) | ecosystem: Engineered > Bioreactor > Anaerobic >...
GCTGCAGAATGATTCTCTTTGCCTTTTTGACCTGTTCGATCCGGGCTTCCAGAAGTTCGGTTATCAGCACGCCGCCCATTCCCGCCAGAACAATCACGTCGGTCTCATCCTCGGAAATGGGCTCCAGGCCGTTCCCCAGCCGGAGTTCCATGGCATCCTGAAGGTTGTAGGCGTCCAGGGTCCTTCTTGCCCGCTCAAGGGGGCCTTCCCGGATATCGGTAGCAATCGCGCAGCGGCAGCGTTTGTTGAGCAGGGCAAAAGCCGGCACCAGGGCATGATCAGTCCCAATGTCGCAGAGCGTATCACATGGGGGTATCATGTCATAGATCAGCCTGAGCCGCCCTTTCAATTCCATATGTTTTCCTCCTTCCTGCGCCATTGCACACCGTCCGGCATTCCTGTTTCAAAAGCTACAAAAAAAGGATGACTTGCCTGTCATCCTTTCCTCCGTGGTGGGCCTTCAGGGACTCGAACCCCGGACCAACCGGTTATGAGCCGGTAGCTCTAACCAACTGAGCTAAAGGCCCGAATGGCTCCCCAAGTAGGACTCGAACCTACGACCCTGCGGTTAACAGCCGCATGCTCTACCGACTGAGCTATTGAGGAACGTTATCCCGCTTAACGGGCAAAATCTATTATACTTAAGAAATCATATGCCGGTCAAGTGGTTGCACAAATTTTTGCCCCCCATATTCTGGCTGCCAGGCTCGGCCGAAAGGAGAGTCCATACGAAAGCCCGGAAAGCCAATCCAGCCCTCCGGGCTTTTGTCTTTTATCATTTGAAAGGTATCGCTATTCTGCCACGATCTTGTGGTAAGATTTCTTGCCCTTGCGGATGATCATTCCCGAATCCTCCAGATCGGATTCGCTGACCATCCTGTCGATGCTGTCCACGCGTTCGTTGTTCAGGTAGAGTCCACCCTGCTGAATCAGCCGTCTGCCCTCTCCCTTTGAAGGCGTCAGGCCTGTGCGGACCAGCAGATCCAGAATGTTGATTCCCTCTTTTAAAACGCTCCTTTCGATAGTCGCAGTGGGCATGTCGTCCGAAGCCACACCCTTGGAGAAGATGGCCTCAGCCGCCTTGTGGACCTTATCGGCCTCCTCCCTGCCGTGTACCAGCGCGGTGACCTCATAGGCCAGGATCTTTTTGGCTTCGTTAATCCGGGCGTCCTTCCATGTCTCCATCTCGTTGATCTGCTCCAGGGGCAGGAATGTCAAGAGTTTCAGGCACCTGATGACATCGGCATCCTGGACATTCCGCCAATACTGGTAGAAATCATAGGGACTGGTCTTCTGCGGATCGAGCCATACGGCCCCCTTCTCCGTTTTCCCCATCTTCTTTCCGTCGCTGGTGGTCAGAAGCTGGAAGGTCATCCCGTAGACCTCCTTGCCTTCCACGCGCCGGATCAGATCGATGCCGCCCAGGATGTTGGACCACTGGTCATCGCCGCCAAGCTGCATGATGCAGTTGTAATCCTTGTAGAGCTTCAAAAAGTCATAGCTCTGCATCAGCATGTAGTTGAACTCAATAAAGGACAGGCCTCTTTCCATCCTGCTCTTGAAGCACTCGGCGGCCAGCATCCGGTTCACCGTGAAATGAACGCCGATTTCCCGCAGGAAACTGATATAGTTCAGGTTCAGAAGCCAGTCCGCGTTGTCCACCATGATGGCTCGGCCATTGCTGAAATCCACCAGATTCCTCATCTGTTCCTTGAAGCGGTTGCCGTTGTGCTGAATCTCTTCCCGGGTCATCATACGCCTCATGTCGGTCTTCCCGGTCGGATCGCCCACCATGGCCGTACCGCCGCCTATGACGGCGATGGGCCTGTGGCCTGCCTTCTGCATATGGGACATGACGATGAGCTGCAGCAGATGGCCGACATGGAGGCTGTCCGCAGTCGGATCAAATCCTATATAAAAGGTGACACTCTCGCTTCCCAGCAACTCCCTGATCTTTTCCTGGTTTGTGGTCTGCGCAATAAAGCCGCGCTCCATAAGGGTATCAAAAACATTGACCTTTGCGTTGTCCATGTCTTATCTTCCTTTCATAACCTGCGTTTGTTGCTGTATTGCCCGCCCGTCGCATCGGCAGAACCGGGCCGAAATGCCCAGGCAGGTTTCAAGGCTGCCTGGGCAGCCAGACTTTATTAAGGATTCTACCAAACTGCAAGAAAAAAAGGAAGCCCCCCGCCAGGCATTCGAAACCTTTCCCGGGCGCTGAAAATCCACCGGCCTGTCGTCAATGACATGTAATGGAAGCCAAAAGAGTATTACGGCCCTATGTTTTGTGCTATAATATTGTAGATAATCAGGAATAATCTCATATACCGGCTGACAGGATGAACGATGCCCAAAACTTGCTTCAGCAATCTGGAGGAATTTGAATGGACAGAAAAAACAGGCCCAGTCCCAAAGGCCTTAATAAGTCCGATGTACCCATCGGAAAAAATACCTATCAAAGCAAACCGAAGCGGACGCCGTTGTCCATCGCTCTGAAGATCATTCTGAGCGTGGTGATCGTCGCCTTCATGCTGATCATTATGGCCGGCAGCGCCCTGGGTGGTGTTCTGGCCGGCAGCATATACGGTCTGATTCGTACAACACCCGTTCTGGAGCCCAGCATCCTCAAGCCCACGGGCTTGAACTCGTTTGTCTATGACTCGGAAGGCAATATCATCGCTGAGCTGAAGCGGGAAGAAAACCGTGTCTGGATAGACTATGAGGATATCCCCAAGAAGCTCATCGATGCCTACATTGCCGTCGAGGACAAGCGTTTCATGGAGCATAACGGTATTGACCTGAAACGAATCGGCCGGGCTATCCTGACATATGTCATGCATTTTTTCAACTCGTCCGTTGAGATTGAAGGCGGCAGCACCATTACCCAGCAGCTTATCAAGAACCTGACCCAGAACCAGGAGATCACCATCAAGCGTAAGATCCAGGAACAGTGGCAGGCTATCCAGTTGGAAAAGGGGCTGACCAAGGAAGAGATCCTAACCTATTACCTGAACAACGTGCCCATGGGCGGCACCTTTAAAGGCATTGAAACAGCCGCGAAAGGCTATTTCGGCAAGGACGTGAGGGAACTGTCCCTGGCCGAGTGCGCCAGCCTTGCCGGCATCACCAACTGGCCCAGCAAGTACATGCCCATCAACGAAGACAATATCAAGGCCAATCTGGAAAGGACCAGAATGATTCTCGGGCTCATGCTGGAGCAGGGAAAGATCACACAGGCCGAATATGAAGAGGCCATGGCCGAGGAAATAAAATTCAAGTATAACCCCGAGGCCGGAAAAGTCATGCAGACCAGCAACCAGTCCTATTTCGTGGATGAAGCCATCAAGGCCGTCAAGAGCGAGCTCATGAAGAAGTACCAGTATAACGAACAGGCCGCTCTGGACATCATCTACAATGGCGGCATCCATATTTACACCACGCTCCAGCCCAAGGTTCAGGCTGCGCTGGATGAGGTTTTCACCAATCCCGAGTTCTTTGAGTATGACAACCCGAGAACGGACGAAAAGCCCCAGGCGGCAATGACCGTTATCGAGCCTGTTACCGGGTACGTCCGCGGCCTGTACGGCGGCCGGGGTCAAAAGGAAGGAAGTGTTTTCAACCGGGCTACCCAGGCCGAGAGATCCCCTGGATCCTCCATCAAGCCCATACTGGTTTACGGTCCTGGTATCGAAACACGCAAGATCACGGCAGCAACGGTCGTTGACGATGTTCCCCAGTATCTGAACAACAAGACGCCCGACAAGATATGGCCGAAGAATGTTGAGAACAAGAACTTCGGCCTTACGGCGGCCCGTGACGGCCTTTTCCGTTCAAGAAATGTTGTGGCAGCCCTGCTTCTGAAAGACTATGTGGGAATCGACACCGGTCTGGATTATCTGGCCCGGGTGGGTCTGGACAGGAAGGAAGAGCAATACCTGTCCATCGCCATGGGCGGATTCAACAGGGGCATGACCACCCTCCAGATGGCCAGCGCTTTCACGGTGTTTGCCAACAAGGGCGTGTATACCGAACCGATATTCTTTACAGAGGTCAAGGATGCCAACGGCAATGTCATCCTTTCCTCGATGCCCAAGAGACAGCAGGTTTATTCCGAGCAGACCGTGTTCATCATGAACAGCATGATGCAGGATGTTGTGACAAGGGGTACGGCTGCCCCCTATGGTATTGTGAAATACACCGAAACCTACACCGACGCTAACGGCAAGGAAAAGGAGCGTACCGTGACAATCCCCTCTGCCGGTAAGACCGGAACGTCCGATGAAACCAAGGACAAATGGTTTGTCGGATTTACACCGTACTATGTGGGCGCCACCTGGTACGGTTACGACAAGGCGGTCACCCTGACATCCGCCGAGAACACCGCGGCACTGAAAATATGGAATGCGGTCATGACCAAGATTCATAAGGATATGAAGCTGGAACCGGCCGAGTTCTTTACGGAGACACCGCCCAACATCGTGACCAGGACGATCTGCATGGATTCCGGCAAAATCGCCACAGAGCTGTGCAAGGCCGATCCAAGGGGCTCCAGGGCCCGCACCGAATACTTTATCCAGGGCACCGAACCGGCCTACAGCGATGTCTGCACCACCCATGTGGCCGCAAGGGCCTGCAAGGACGCCAAGGATGCCCAGGGCCGCATGCTTCTGGCCACTGAGTACTGTCCGGCTGGTTCAGTCTTCGATCGGGTATACATCAAGCGTCCTGTGCAATACATGCCGCCGTTCCCCAACAGCCCCTATCCGGAGGACGTTGTCTACGAGCTGCCCGAAGGTGAGTACTGCACCATCCATGGCCCGCATTCGGTGCTGGTTCCGCCGGTGACCGAAGTGAATCCGCCCGCTCCCCCAACTCCCGGCAATGCATCGGGCATCCAGTACCCGGGAAACCCGGATAGCCTGATCCCTGACCATGAAATACCGGGAAATGCCCCTGATGACGAGGATTGGTTTTTACCGGAGAATCCCGGCGGAAGAGGAAAGGGCGGGAAAAGGAGATAACGGCTGAATCACACAGACTATTGAAAAAGCGGAGCGCAAGGCTCCGCTTTTATTCTTCCCCCTCAGGCCCGCCCGAGGCATCCGTTTTTTCACTCCGGGGCGGCTTGGGTCCGAAATACTGGTAGTAATAGCATAAAAGTCCGCCATTGAACAGTTTCCTGTTCTTGTCGGCCTTTTTGCCGAAAAACCGTTCAAACTGGGGATCCGCGTTGAGGATATAAAACGACCAGGTATCCAGCCGTCTGAACACCTCCCCCATGGTCCTGTAAAGGCGCGCATTCTCCTTCTTCTCGCCGATTCTCTCTCCATAGGGCGGATTGGTGACAATAAAGCCGTACTTATATTTCGAGGACAAATCGGCCACATCCCTGATCTGAAGATGGATGCTGTCCTGCACGCCGGCCTGGCGGGCATGATACTGGGCAATGCTGATAGCTTCGGGATTGATGTCATAACCCTGGATGATCCGCTCACCGTCCGGAGGCTTTATCAGGCTCCTGGCCTCGTCCAGCGCGCGGTACCAGACGGTCTTGGGTATGATGGGCCACGACTGGCTGTCAAAATCCCGTTCCAGGCCCGGCGCAATGTTGCGGGCCATCATGGCCGCTTCGATGGGGATGGTCCCCGAACCGCAGAAGGGATCAATCAGCGGCCTTCCGGGCGACCAGCGGCTGATCATGAGCAGGGCTGCCGCCAGGCTTTCCTTCATGGGCGCCGTATAGGCCAGGGTTCGGTAACCGCGCTTGTGCAGGCTGTCACCGCTGGTATCGATGGCCAGAGTCGCCACATCGTTGAGCAGGTTGAACTCTATCCTGTACCGTGGCCCGGTCTCCGGAAAGACCTCCAGACCATAGACCTTTTTCAGTCTCTCCACCACGGCCTTTTTAATGATGGCCTGGCAGTCGGATATGCTCATGAGGGTTGATTTGACGCAGTTCCCGGTTACAGGAAACTGGGCATCCTTGGGGAGCCACTCCTCCCAGGGAAGGGCCTTTGTTCCCTCAAAAAGCGCATCAAAGGTTCTGGCCTCGAATTTGCCGATAAAGACATAAACGCGTCCGGCACTGCGGAGCCAGATATTGGCCCGGCATATGGCTACATAATCCCCTGTAAAAAAAATTCTGCCGTTGTCGGTATGGGTATCCTGGTAGCCCAGGCGTTTCAGTTCCCGGGCCACCACCGATTCCACACCGAACGCGGCTGTCGCGAATAATTTCAGCTGCTGCATAATCCAACCTTTCTTACCATCCCTCACAGGGTAGGTTCACATACTGTAATCCTATTTTTCACCCAAAACCCATTAATTATTGAAAGCAGGAACCTCCCAGGAACTCCCGAAGGATGGAATTGGGCGGGATATCGTCAGCGGGTATCTGCAGAAAATAGCTCAAAAACTCAATCAGGCGCCTGGCCTCCGAATACTGGGGCATATCCTTGGTGATGGCACTGAGCAGCGGAAGGGCATAGCCCTTCAGGACCAGAAGCTCATAGATCAGAGATGAATTGAACATCACATCGGCTTCCTGCTGGAACGGGAAGATGTTCCGCTCCTCCCCGCGCCTTACGGCAGGCCACATGTCGATGGTCGCGGGCGCAGAGGTGCCCCTGAAGCGGTTATCCCGGATGATGCGCCTCAAAAGCCTCAGGTCAGTGGTGGGGATGCGGTTATGCTGGTCGATCCGCATGGATGTGATGGCGCTGATGTAGATCTTGAACTTGTCGGCATCGTCAATATCGTTTGTCAGCCTGGGATTCAACGCATGGATGCCCTCGATGATCACAACGCAGCCATCCTCCAGCTTCATTTTCCGGCCGTTGAACTCTCGTTTGCCTGTAACAAAATTGAAGGTGGGCACATCGATCTCCTCACCCTTGAGGAGCGCATTCATGCTCTGGTTGAAGAAAGCCAGATCAACGGTTTCCAAGGCCTCATAGTCAGGTTTCCCGTCCTCGTCGAGAGGCGTCTGGGTCTTGTCTACGAAATAGTCATCCACCGATATATTCAGCGGTCTCAAGCCGTTCACCCTGAGCTGTATGCCCAACCTCCTGGCAAAAGTGGTCTTCCCGGAGGACGAGGGGCCCGCAATCAGGATGATCCTTTTTTTCTGTTGGAGGATCATATCGGCAATTTGGGCGATCTTCTTCTCGTGGAGCGCTTCGGAGATCAGGATAAACTCATGTATCCTGCCCTTTTTAACCACCTCGTTCAGCCGTCCCACATCCTCAACGCCCAGGATCTTGATCCAGTTGGTATATTCGGTGAATACGTCGAAAAGCTGTTTGGGCAGCGTGACGTCGGGAAGCCGTGTCGGGTTTTCCTTTTTCGGAACAATCAGTACAATTCCATCATTTTCAGCCGCAAGTCCAAAGAGTTTTAAGTACCCGGTGCTCGGCACCATATAGCCGTAGAAGTAATCCTCAATGTCGTCAAAGGTATACAGGGAAACATAATCCTTTTCACGGAACGCAAGGGCGCGGTAGCGGTCCTCCCTGCCCCTGCTCAGGAAGATCCTGCGGGCTTCGTCAATGGGCACCACCCGCTTGACAAACCTGTGGTCCTGCTCGACCAGTTCCCGCATGCGTTTCTCCAGGCGCTCCACATCCTCAGGGGTAACCTTGTAATCCACAATTTCAAAGAACACGCCCCGTCTCACAGAATGTCTCACTTGGACTTCCTTATCCGGAAAAAGATCATGGACAGCCTTAATCAGCAGGAACTTAAGGCTCCTCTGATAGATACGGATGCCGTCATCGCTGCTTAAATCCACAGTGGTTATGTCCGATTCCTGTTCAATGGGAAAGGTCAGTTCCCGGATTTCATTATTGACCACTGCCGCAACAATCTGAGACCCCATTTTCCCTTTGAGATCCCGAACCAGTTCCTCAATCCTGGTTCCTCTGGCAACTTCCATCTCCTGGCCGTTCAATCGGATCCTGATTCCTTGATTTGACATATCCCACTCTCCTCGTTACACATTGACTTGGCCATGAACGGATTACGTCCGGATTACTCAGCCTCTTTTTATTATATTACCCTTACATGGCGCTGCCAGTCAAAACCATGGCTGATTATTTTTTCACAGGCCTGCCCCTTCTCCCTCACACATTATCCGGCCTGTACATAATATGAAGAAGGAACAAGCCCGGAGGTACCGGCAACAATGGAAAAACTTGAAATAGCCACTATCTATACCGGTAACAGCTGCACCGGTGAAGCCATTATCATTCCGGCCATGCCCGTCAATCCCGAATACGCAACGGCCTATGTCCGGTATCAAACCTATGGTAAAACCTTCACACCAGAGGAAGGCCTCAAGCAGGGCACCATCTTTCCGGAACTGATGGATTTCTGGGTCAACTGATAATGGAGGTGAACAGGTATGGATGGCAAGAATGAACTCCTGGAACAGATACGAGCAACAGATTTTGCCCTGATCGAGCTCAACCTGTTTCTGGATACACACCCGTCGGACGAAAATGCGCTGAAAGATTTCAGGATGCTTGCTGAAACCCGGGAAAAACTTTACAGGCAATTCACCCAGAAATATGGTCCGCTGAAAGCAGTTGACGGGGCCACAAGCGACTGCTGGCTCTGGATCAACGATCCATGGCCATGGGACCAGATGAAGTGGGAAGAACTGAAAGGAGGTATGGCAAATGTGGGTTTACGACAAGAAAACCGAGTACCCGATAAATATTAAAAGGCCAGACCCAAGGATGGCAAAACTGATCCTTACTCAATACGGCGGGCCCAACGGAGAACTGGCGGCATCCCTGCGCTATCTGAGCCAGCGCTACGCGATGCCTAACAAGGAATCGAAGGCAATCCTGACCGATATAGGGACCGAGGAATTGGTACCATAATGTTATCAATAATAACAAATAAAATCGCTCTAAACCCTTATTTATCAAGGGTTTGAGCGAGGTAAAAGAGGATGCAATAGCAACTCGAAATCCTCCGGTGATGTATGCCATCGACCACCTTGTTTTTTAGTATATTCGACTTTTTCCAGAACTTCTTTGAGCATATCGTTTTTCGCTTGCGGTGTTGGCAGTGCATAATAAGTCTCAATCAATTTTTCGACTTTTGGCACAATTAACTTGCGGGCTTCCTCACGTTGTTCTTCCTCCGCAATTTTAGCCTGCAACTCTTTATAATCCGCTTCTGCCTGTTTTAACCGAGCGTCGAGCATCTGCGACCTTTGCTTATATTTATCAATATCATACACACCTTGCTCAAGCAAATCATCGAGATTAGATTGTTGGATACGAATGGTATCAATTTCTTTTTCAAGTTTTATCAGCGACTTACGAGCCATATCAAGAGCCGATTTAGTTGTCTTTTTGGGATTATCATCTATTTGCCATTTTAGCTTATAGCCAGCCAGCCAATCTTTTAGTCCCTCAATCACTCTCTTTTCTACTAAACTTAAATGCGATGACACATTCTTACACGCTGTTACTGGGCACATTAAGGTGTCAGGATAACCGTTGCTGTAAGGGCGTCTTACCATGCGCCGTCCGCACATACCGCATATCACTAATCCGGCCAAAGGGTTTTGGACTGTTTTTCGCACGCTTACAGGACGAGGAGGATTTTGCTTCATTAGTTCCTGTGCTCTATTAAAAGTTTCCTCGCTGATTATACCTTTATGCAAGCCATCAGCAATTATGTAATCGGTTGAGCGGGGCCTTTCCACAGTTATTTTACCATCAACAAGCTTTTTATTTGCCCGACGCCAATTCCACCTGACCTTACCGGCGTATGTAGGATTTATCAGTATATCTCTAATGCTTGGAGTAGTCCAAACATCGTCTTTTCTGGGTTTTATTTTGAGCTCATTTAACCGTCGCGCAATCAAAGATACCCCAAGCCTTTTATTTGTGCCGTCAGGCTGTTTCTCGCCATCTGTATACCACTTAAATATCATCCTTACTACATCAGCTTCTTCAGGTTCTTCCTCCAGTGTATAGCCCTTTTGCCCTTGCAGTTTTATCCGTCTGTAACCGTATGGAGGAGTATTGCCTACATATTTCCCTTCTAATACAGACCTTATACGTCCTTGCTGAAGTCTTCGTGTGATAGTTTTTAGTTCACGTCGTGACATAAATAACCCGAACTCGAAGTATTCTTCGTCGAACTCGTTTGTTGGGTCATAGATTTTCTGCGGAGTTATTATAAGGGTTTCGGAATATTTAAAGGCCTTGGCTACACGCCCTTGGTCTGATGTATCACCACGGGCTAAACGCTCTACCTCCATAACAAGCACTCCACGCCACATCCCCTGTTCTACCTCTTTAAGCAGTTGCTGCATGACTGGACGTGCTTCAATAGTTTCACCAGACACTACCTCACGGTGGACGCACTCCACAGTAAGCCCATTACGCTCAGCAAGTTCCCATAGAGCTTTTTCGTGCCGAGCCAGCGTTTCCTCTATGCTTTCAGACTTTATATCATCGTCCTTGCGGGATTTACGCAAGTACATACAGTATTTATCCGCCATAACATCACTCCCTAAAATCATTAAAGCCGTATCACCTATATATGTGCAATCATATTATACCATAAATAATAACAAAACTTACACGATTTTATTCGGCCTGCAACGAATTTTACCATTGAACTATAAGAGTGAAATATTTTTCACTTACATAAGAAAGCCTACGATGAGAAATCGTAGGCCAATTTAATAGTTTCATTCCACTAGCCCTCTTAGCGTTTTTCTACTCTTTTCTACTCTGAGAGGGTTATTCTTTTATCCGCAGCCTGCAAGGACAATCAAGGACTTACAGGCATCTGGGTCTTTTCCATCTACCCATGACTCAAAGTTTGTTATAGTTATCAAACGGTCGAAAGCTATGCTATCATCATCACTGCCTGTCACGTCATCGGGATGTACACAGATACACGTCAAGACCGTAGCAGGTCTTTCCAAAGCCTGCCCACCATCAACCACATGATAGTAGTCGCATATTTCCCATTCTGGTGGTAGTTCGGCAAAAAAGCCATCTGGATAGAGTTCATCGAAGTAAATATCAACTCTTGTT
>Ga0209720_1003362_pt1 | contig 11052 bp, 13 predicted proteins | sample AD_JPNMR3_MetaG_FD_184426 | JGI IMG/M metagenome (GOLD analysis project Ga0209720, IMG submission 184426) | Active sludge microbial communities of municipal wastewater-treating anaerobic digesters from Japan - AD_JPNMR3_MetaG (SPAdes) (version 2) | ecosystem: Engineered > Bioreactor > Anaerobic...
TTTGCATTCCTGCAAAACATTATGGCCTCATCCCTTTCCCTAGGATTTGATACCATTATTATATCATATTTTGCTCTATTTGTTTATATTTTCTAGCTTTTTGTGGGACAATCATATTATACTATTTTCACTTTCATGTCAATAATTGGTTTAAAAAAATAATTATTAATTCTTCTGTTCTATACAAATTACATTTATTTACTACTAATTATTTTATATTTAACCTAATTTATGAAAATTTGTTTTGAAATACTTTTAAAAATCCTTTAAAATAAGAATATATTTTGTTTTTCTATTTTATCATTTATGAAGTTTATTATTTTAGTATAATTTATTGTTCACTTTTACAAATATTTATTTTTCATTATGATCTTATTGATATTTTATTTTAATTTACTTTATTGCCGGTTTCCAAATTTATCTTGCAATTTTACAGAGCAACTTAATTTTTAAACTATGATTGATATAGGATGGATGATATGAGCAATTTAGGCAAGCTATTCAAAGAAATAAGGTTAAGTAAAAAGTGGTCAATAAGGCAGGCAGCAAAAAAAATGGGAATAAGTTACTCATACTTAAGTATCCTTGAAAGAGAAGTTGATCCCCGTACAGGCAAGGATTCCAATCCAAAGCCCGAAACTTTAAAGATGATTTCAAAGGCATACAACTATCCGTACGAAGAACTCCTGAAAGCAGCAGGATACTTGAGCGAGGATATTCAAATTCAAAAAAAATTCGATCATGATATTTTTGTAAAAAATATTAAGCTCATTATGGGGAATATGACCATCGAAGAGTTTTCCCATAACATATACGAAAAGACGGGATATCAAATCAAACCCTCCCAGATAAAAGGTTATCTAGACGGAGATATTGAACCTTTTCCCGGGACGATAAACATTCTTTCAAAATATGCCCAGGTATCTCCGGACTTTTGGTATGTACTCAATACGGAGGAAAGCCTTCAAAAGGAACGAGCCAAATATAATGAAACTGTTTTAAAAGCAGCTTCCCAGTCCTTTAACAAAGAGTTCGCAGCTTTTTGCAAGCTTAATGATGAGATTAAGAGTTTTCTTTCCTCAGAAGAAAATATACCATACATTAAAGCTGCAGTGGAGGCTCGAAAGAAGAATATAAGCGCAAATACTTTAAATTTACTGATAGATACTATCGTAAACGAAGTCAAAAATTCAAAATAGATTTATTGGTAGGGTAAAAAATGTTAAGAAATAATTTACCTAATATCAAATTGTTCTGTGGATCAATACAAATACGGGAGAGTGTTGTATATGCAAAACATGTCACTAATTCAATATATTTTGGTTAGTTTTTCCGAACAAATAATCTTTATTTTATTAGGTTTTTTTTCCATCGGCAAATACAGTTATTTTAAGACTCGCTCCAATTACTTTAGAATATTGGCAATAGCTTCTATTGCTACTTCTATCAGCTATATCCTGCGCGAAAAATTCGGACTTGGCTCCGAAGCTTCGCTATTGTTATTATTTCTTGACATCATATTATTGATACTGATTGCAAAATTCAAATTTTACGAAGCAGTAACCGCCTCCGTACTCGCCTTCTCATTGATATTGCTTGTTGAAATGCCTTTTTCCGTTATTATTTCATTGATTCTTAAAATTGACGGTGAAAAGGAATTTTATCATAATGCCTCAAACTTTGCCACGTCTGTCCTGATTATTCGTTCGCTGCAGATAATTTTGGCAGTTTTGTTTTACCGGTTCAAGTTTAAGATTGTAAATATGGATAATACAAGCATAAAAACAAAAGTGTATTATATTCAATTGATTGTATATTTAATATCTCTGTCTACTATCGGTTTTCTTTCTTTTCTCATGACCAAAATGTTAATCTTTGAAACGGCCGCAATAACTTCATCTCAAAATGTATATTTACTGAAAATAAATATTTTTATTTCCCTGTTTGTAACTATAATTCTAACCCTCGCCGTAAAAAACATCCATGAGTTCTACAAGAACAAAAGTACTCTTAATAATAATGAAGTTATTCAAAATATAGAATATATATATAGACTCATAGACGAACAAAACATTAATGAAGCCAAAGATGCTTTAATTAGCTTGAAATCTCACCTTATCGACCACTAACTTTGTATATAAATCAATCTTTTTGCAATGACTTTAATATAATACTGGCTTCATAATCGCTAGGGAATATGTATGGAGGGGAGTAATTTTTTATGTTTAAAAAAACTTTAAGTATAGTGTCCTTTGCTGTTACCCTGTTTGCAGTTCTATCGGCAAGTTCTGCCTGTTTCTTCTTTTTCCACCAACCCAAAGTTCCAAAAGCTCTTCTCAAAAGCTCTAAATCTGAATTATAAATCATTACAAATTTAAAGACCCAGGCTAAATACCCAGGTCTTTTTATTAATAATTTACTTTATTATTTTTAAGCTTCTCCAGCTAATTGTAAAAGTCTTTCCCATCTGCTGTCAACTTCCTTCTGTATTTCTTCCAACATATACTCATTGCCAGCCTTAAAGAGATGCTTAAATCTTCCTTGGAGTTTCAAGAATTCCTTAACAGGAACCTTTTCCTTCGGTTTGTAGTTTATTATATATTTGCCGTCAATAACCTCATAAAGCGGCCAGAAACATGTTTCAACAGCCATTTTGCTCAATTCCATCAAATCGGGAGTGTTGTATCTCCATCCTCTTGGACATGGCGCCAATACGTTAAGGAATGCAGGTCCGGGTGTATAAATTGCCTTTTCAGCCTTTTCATAAAGATCTTTCATATTACCTATCGGAGCAGTTTGAGCAACATAAGGTATGTGATGGTTTGACATTATCTCAGTAAGATCTTTTCTTGGCTGCATCTTACCGGGTATTTTCTTTCCTGCAGGTGAAGTTGTAGTATCGGCATATTTTGGAGTTGCAGAAGACCTCTGAATACCCGTGTTCATGTATGCTCCATTGTCGTAGCAAACATAAACCATGTCATGTCCTCTTTCCATTGCTCCCGATAATGCCTGGAATCCTATATCGTATGTTCCGCCGTCACCGCCGAATGCGATAAACTTTGTCTCCCCTTGAATTTTTCCTTTTTTCTTTAATACATTATAAGCTGCTTCCGCACCGGAGATTGTAGCACCGGTATTTTCAAACGCACTATGAATGAAAGAATCCTTCCATGCTGTATATGGATAAATAAAAGTTGAAACTTCCAAACAACCTGTTGCACTTGATATAACTGCATGGTCTTCCGGCTTTAATGCCTTTAATATCTGTCTAACAACTATCGGAGCTCCACAGCCTGCACACATTCTGTGTCCGCCGGTAAGCCTTTCCGGTTTTTTAGCTACTTCTTTTAAATTATAAGCCATTTACCGCACCTCCTATTCTCTAACGCCAAGGTAATTGTATACTGAGTCTACTTTACCTGTACTTGCGATTTCTAACAATTTATCATAAGCAACTTGTATATCATCAGCTTTAACGTCTCTTCCACCAAGTCCGAAAATGTAGTTTATAACCTTAGGACCGAATATTCCTTTTGTGAAGAGAGCACTTGTTATTTCAGTAAACAAAGGTCCTCCGGCTGCGTTGAAGCTGTCTGCCTTGTCTAAAACTGCTACTGCCTTAAACTTTGATAAAGCCTCAGCCAATTCATCAACAGGGAACGGTCTGAACACTCTTGGCTTTATCAAACCAACTTTCAAGCCTTTTGCCCTGTACTGGTCAACAACATATTTTACAGTACCAGCAGTGGAGTTCATAACAACGATAGCTACATCAGCATCATCAGTCTTATATTCTTCAAACAATCCGTACTTTCTTCCTGTAAGCTTATAGAATTCTTCCGCCACTTCAAGAATTACCTTCTTGGCATTTGCCATTGCCTGAGCCTGCTGTCTCTTGTGCTCGAAATAATGCATTTGAAGGTCTAACGGACCTACAGAAATCGGATTTTCTCTGTCGAGAAGATATTGAGCAGGCTTATATTCTCCAACAAAAGCCTTAACCTTTTCATCTTCCACCAATTCAATATTTTCTATAGCGTGAGAAGTAATAAATCCGTCTTGACATACCATAACAGGAAGCATTACATCCGGGTGCTCACCTATTCTGTGGGCCATAAGCATATTGTCGTAAGCTTCCTGATTGTTTTCACTGTATATTTGTATCCATCCGGAATCCCTAGCTCCCATAGTATCACTGTGGTCGTTATGGATATTGATAGGACCGGAAAGTGCTCTGTTTACAGCCGCCAACACAATTGGAAGTCTTGAACTTGCTGCTATATACAAAGCCTCCCACATATATGCCAAACCGTTTGCAGATGTGGCAGTCATCGCCCTTCCACCTGCAGCCTGAGCACCTATACATGCAGACATTGCACTGTGCTCGGATTCTACTGCTATAAATTCTGTATCAACAACACCATCGGCAACAAATGAAGAGAAATATTGAGGAATTTCTGTAGATGGTGTTATTGGAAACGCCGCAACTACGTCAGGATTTATCTGTTTCATAGCAATCGCTGTTGCTTCATTACCGCTAAGCCTTTCTCTTATTCCCATTTTGCATCCCCCTTCCTTATACTTCCTCTACAAAGTCTATGGCTTTGAAAGGACATACCTTTGCACAAATGCCACATCCTTTACAGTGATCATAATCTATACCTGTCATTTTTGATTCTTCATTTACCAATATGGATGAATCAGGACATACCGGATTGCAAAGCAAACACTGTTTGCATTTTTCCGAATTCCAAACAGGCTTCATCGAACGCCAATCGCCTGTCCTAAAAAGATGTGCATTTCCGGGAGAATCTATTGCTCCGCCAGGTGTTATATCTTTCCAAGTAACATCAGGTCTTACGTCTCTCAATTCCTTTTTGCTCATAATCCCTTCACCTCCTGCATTGACCTCTCGAGAGCCTTAATATTGCCCTCAACAACCTCAGGCTTGTTTGCAAACTTATGCTTGAATGATTCTACCATATCGTCGAGGAATTCTTTTTCGTCCATGATTTTGCTAACCTTTACTACAGCACCAAGCATTGGAGTGTTTGGGAAATATCTTCCCAAAGTTTCAATAGAAATGGTTCTTGCGTCAATTGTGCAAACTTTTCCCTTGTAACCCTTTAAAAGAGGTCTTATTTCGTCAGGAGATTTTGGAGTGTTGACAATAATAGCTCCATCTTCCTTCAAACCTGATGTAACATCAACCGATGTCAAAAGAGTATCGTCTACAACTACAACATAATCTGGCTCATAAATGTTGCTGTGAATGGTAAGTTTATCGTCACTAATCCTGTTATAAGCCGTGATCGGTGCGCCCATTCTTTCTGGACCGTATTCCGGAAAACCCTGTATGTATTTTCCGGTATTGAATGCAGCGTCAGCCAGCAAAAGCGATGCAGTTTTGGCACCTTGTCCGCCACGCCCATGCCATCTGATTTCAACAACCTTGCCCATGTGGTAATCCTCCTTATTTTATTTATGAGAAGTTTTATGCTGAAAAAATTCAGCTTTGTATTATCAAAAACATAGATTAATACATCTTCAAGTATAATTGTTTGTCAATTTTTTGTCAAGAAATCTAAATTGAAAATGGCTTGATATCTGCATTGATTTGCTCTTTCTATGTTCTTTGTATACAATTTCTTATGCATTTACACGAAGTTTTAATTTTTTATTGATTGCATAAAAGAGGTATTATATGGAATTTGAGATTGCTTTTACACTCCGAAAAGATATTTTAGAATTGATATCGTAAGTACTCCCGGTACTCCCAGCGTACCTACAATAATTGACGTTAAAGGATTTAATGCAATTTGAAAGCCGAAATTACCCCCTACAAAGTTAATTACCAGAACGGCGACTGCCCCAATCAGACCATTGTATACAAGTTTTAAGACAGTTTTCATCGGGACAACCAGATACTTTCCCAAAAAATATAAAAGTACTATTCCTATTACATAAGTAGATACTGTTCCAAATTCCACAGCCATATGCATCCCCACTCCGCTTTCACTTTTGTACTTTTAAATCAACAAGGTTTTATTTTCATACGGCTTAATGAAAATAAATCCTTTCATATATATAAATATATAGTTTGGGTCAAACATTTATTACAAAAATAGATTTTGTATAAGCAGAAGTGGGGCTAAAATATCAAACAATAATGCTGTCTTCGTTTACTTTTATTCCTTTTTCCTTTGCCTTTTTCAAAAGATACTCATATCTTAACTGATAGGCTTTTATCTCATAGGTGTAATAGTCAATTATTTCACTGTCAGTAGCATGCTCAAAATTTGCAGTGGCACTAATCCACTCTTTTTTTGCATCTTTAATGCATTTTATCAATTCTTCAACTTCTTTAAACTCTTCATCTTCTGTCAATTCACTTTTTGCTTTTACTAATAAACCGGACAATTTTGTGAATATGACATTCTTCAAAAGTCTGATATTCAGATTTCTTTGTGTACTTAAATTCATACAATCACCTTATATTTATTTTTTTAAGTTTCACTTTCATAATATTCTTAAATCAAATACAGTTTCATACATTATTAAGTATAAGCAGTTTTTACCTTGACTATACATTTTGCAATGATTATTAACCGAATACTTTGTCCTTTAATACACTATTAATAGCATTTTTTTAATAAAAAAACGGAGGTTTTCATTTTAAGAAAAGTATTGGACCTATTATTCTTGGATTCTAATATTTACTGGAAAAACATTCTTTCTGAATATGGCTTGATATAAGGCTTTAAAACATAAGCAAAAAAAGCTTCTTAACCGATAATAACATTAAAGGTTGTGAATATTATTATAATACAGCAATTTACATTTTTTCATTTAATAATATATTGTTTTTTTGTAATAAACTTGCGATAATATAATTATCCCAAGATAAGGAATAATGGTAATTTTATATTTTCGATGCAATCGATTCGGTTTATTTCGAACCAAACTTCAGGCAAATACGTCTAAACATATAATTAATAAGTATTATTTTAAAAATTAAATTTGATTTGGAGTGTTTTTTATGGCTGACCCTGTAGTTCAAAAAAAGAGTTTAAATCCAAGAACAAAAATAGTATTAATCTGCTTATTGGTATTGATATCGGTTTGCATACTCATATCCATATTTTTTATTTATTCTACGCTATCCTATGATAGGGTCTACAAAGGTGTGTTTATAAATGATATAAACATCAGCCGAATGACTCTCGGAGACATTTATGACTCTCTTAATTCAAGCTATACCGAAAAGTCAAAAGATATAAAGGTTATTCTAGAAAACGATGGTGTAACTGCGGAAGTTGACTTGTCCAAAATAGACTTGAAATATGAAATTGAAGAAGCCGCTCAAAAAGCTTTTGATGTGGGCAGAAAAGGAAATATATTTGCAAGGTTGTCTGAAATTTTCAATGCCAGTAAGAAAGGTGTTCGGCTAAGTTTAGAGTACTCCTACAATCATGACAAAGTCAGCGAGATAGTTGACGATTTTTATTCCAAAACACTGGTTTCGGTCAAAGAAGCAAATCTCTCCATACAGGATAACAAGGTTACCTTTACTACCGGACATCCCGGTAAATCAATAGATAAAGAAAAAGCTTTTGAAATTATTGAGGACTCAATAAAAACGTGCACCGGCGGAACCTTTGACGTTCCTGTTATAACAAACATGCCCAAAGCGATTGACATTGACGATATTTATAATCAAATAGTTGCAGAACCGGTTGATGCAAAACCGGCCGTTGAAAACAACAGTGTAAAAGTTATTCCCCACCAGTTGGGTCGTGAAATTTCAAAATCGGAACTTACCGATATAATTAAGCAAAATGAAAACACCACAGACAAAGAAATATTACTTCCGGTAAAATTCACGCAGCCGAAAGTTACAACGGATGATGTAAATGCAAAACTTTTTAAAGATGTTCTTGCATCATCAAGTACATCCTTTTCCACAGCGGGTCAAAACAACTACAACAGAGGAGTTAATATAGGTATTGCAGCATCAAAAATAAACGGTAAAATTCTTGCTCCCGGCGAAGAGTTTTCATTTAATAATGTAGTTGGCCCAAGAACAGTAGCAAATGGATTTAAGACTGCAAAAGAGTATGTTAACGGCAAAATAGTGGACGGAATTGGCGGAGGAGTATGTCAAGTGTCGTCGACCCTTTACAGTGCAGTGCTTTTTGCAGACTTGGAAACAGTAGAAAGGCATAATCACATATTTACCGTATCATATATTCCACTGGGGAGAGATGCTGCTGTTTCATACAACGAATCGGATTTCAGGTTTAAAAACAATACAAACTGGCCAATTAAAATTGTATCCAGTGTAAAGAACAACAGCGTATATTTCACACTCTACGGCACAAAGGAAGAACCGTCAAAAACGGTGGAAATAAAGCATGTTCAGGTGGGCTCAAAGCCATCGCCTGTCAAATATGTAGATGACCCAAATCTTGAAGAGGGTCAGACAGTGGTTATTCAGTCGGGATATACAGGATATACCATAGACACATATAAAATAGTAAAGGTTAACGGTAATGTTGTAAGTGATAACAAGATTCACAGAAGTACTTACATTCCTTATGAAACCATTATCAAGAGGGGTACTAAAAAAGCTGCCAAATCAGCAGAAACTCATTCTCCAGTCCCCGAAACATCATTATTGCCGGCATCCGATCCGACACCGCAGCCACCGCTTCCCGGTGAAGTTGTTGATGAAACACTTGTATCCGAATAAATTTCAATAATAAAAGCGAGGGGAATCAACCCTTCGCTTTTTATTATAGTTTTTTTCCTGGATGATAAATCTAGTAACTGTCCACGCTTACGGCACCGTTGCTTCTTAATATTTCACTAATCTTGTCAATCTTGTCGTCATCTGCTTTCATGCTGAAAAGTGTTTTACCTGCCTTAATATCCGTTTCATACTGACGGCTTTTGTTTTCCGGAATACCCAAATCAATAAGTCCGCCGACAATACCTCCTGTAACTGCTCCGGAAATAAGTCCCGTTATCGGACCTGCAGCAGCTACAATTCCCAATCCCGGTATAACCATGCTTCCTGCACCGATCAGCAATCCTGCCAATCCTCCAAGTATTCCTCCGGATACCACTCCATTGGATATGTTGTCGTTTACTCCGCCTTCATTTTTACCTAAAGACATGTTCGCAGTAGTGTCCCCTTTTCCCATAAAAAAGCCTTTTTCATCGTTGCCGCCCTGATCCTGCTTTGTCACTATTGAAATATCGTCAGTTCTAAGCCCCTGCTCCTTTATCTGATGCGCTGCTCTTTCCGCACTGCTGTAATCATCAAAAACTGCTGCAATAGTTTTTGACATAATTTTTCCTCCTTTTCTTGTACTGAGTTTAGTTTTGGTTATTATAGTTTTAATTATTCCGCATATATATGCATTTTTTTGGATTTAAGGTGATAAAGCTGAGACTAAACACTTTTTCTGCGAGAATTGTAATTATTATTTAATGTTTGGTTTATTCTTTATGGTGTATAATTTAAGTATATTGCCGTAAATAAAATACTATAATGGAGTTGATAGCGTGAAAAAATACATAATTCTCTCATTTGTTTTGGCCATAGTACTCTCTTTAACTTCAATTTACGCAGGGGCTGAGTCAATTCCTGAGGTGCAGACAAAGAATGCGAATGCTCTCGTAGCTTTGGGAATTATGAAAGGCTATGAGGATGGCTCCCTAAGACTTGAAAACAAAATTAAAAGAAGCGAATTTATAACTTTAGTTGTAAATTTGATGGGATATGACACAGATACTGATCTTGACAGCGTAAAAGTTACTTTCACCGATATTAACAAAAATCACTGGGCTTACAACAATATAAAACGTGCAATCAAGTATGACCTTGTTTCAGGTTACCCTGACAATACCATTGCACCCAATAATGATGTAACTTACGCTGAAGCCCTTGCTGTCGTAATTCGTGCCCTTGGATATGAAAAGACGCTAAAAGGCGAATGGCCAGACAATATAATAAACAAAGCAAATGAACTCAAACTCTCAACCAATCTTAACCTTGACGCAAATCATAAGCTTACTCGCGGCGAAATGTCGGTAATAGTTTACAATGCTCTTACTGTAAAGTTTAACCGCTAATATTATGAATATTAATAATAATCCTTTATAAGGGGCTGTCTCAAAATAAGATAAATTTTGGGGTCAGTGCCCTTTTTTAATTTAAAAATTAATGTTTTAATATCCAAAATTAAACATTAACACATTAAAAACTTGAAAAATAGAAGAAATCTTAATATTTTGAGCATGATAAATAAACCTTTTTAATTGGTCATGTTACTTTTTATATAAAAGTGTTGTAAAATTTTTTTTTACAAACCGTATCGTTTTTTACACTTTTGGTGTATAATATATCAGAGAGGTGTAGAAAATGAACATTGAATTATTGTTTGAAAACAGAAAATTAATAGGTGAAAATATTTTATACATTATTAGAGATAATGGTTATACAAAGTCCTCTTTTTCTAGAATTACTAATATTTCAAGACCTACTTTAAACGAACTGATTAGAGGAGAAGTTAACAGCCTGGCTACATTCAAAACCCATATTCAAAAGATTTTGAAAAGCCAGAGCATGAATGAAGAACAACTACTTAGCTATGTTCCAAAATCCAAGATAAAAAAGGAACTTATTTTTGCATTGTCCGACAATGCTCCGGAAAGTCATACCATGAAAACTAATGCTCAAGAAATGTTTGGTATTTTAGAGGATATTGTTCATATCTGCGAACTGTACTACAATTAAGAGGTGCAAATTATGTCAGAATTAATAACAAGTAAAAGCCTCGAACTGGTTATTGAAAAAAACAAATTTATAAGAGATGATATATTAAGGCTAACAAATGATTTTACAGTAAGATTTAATAAGTCTAGAATAACTGTACAGGATAAACTATCTTTTTCTGTGTTAAAAGAGCACCATTTGATACAAATCCCAATTGATGATGAGTATTGGGGTGGAGCTATTATTACAAAAGGTAAAATTAGAAT
>Ga0209720_1003363_pt1 | contig 11048 bp, 10 predicted proteins | sample AD_JPNMR3_MetaG_FD_184426 | JGI IMG/M metagenome (GOLD analysis project Ga0209720, IMG submission 184426) | Active sludge microbial communities of municipal wastewater-treating anaerobic digesters from Japan - AD_JPNMR3_MetaG (SPAdes) (version 2) | ecosystem: Engineered > Bioreactor > Anaerobic...
CAGCCATGCAGCACCTGTCTCCGGGTTCCCCGAAGGGCACTCATCCATCTCTGGACGATTCCCGGGATGTCAAGCCCAGGTAAGGTTCTTCGCGTAGCATCGAATTAAACCACATGCTCCACCGCTTGTGCGGGCCCCCGTCAATTCCTTTGAGTTTCAGCCTTGCGACCGTACTTCCCAGGCGGAGTACTTAATGCGTTAGCTGCGACACGGAGGGAGTTTATACCCCCCGCACCTAGTACTCATCGTTTACGGCGTGGACTACCAGGGTATCTAATCCTGTTTGCTCCCCACGCTTTCGCACCTCAGCGTCAGTGGTGGCCCAGGGGATCGCCTTCGCCTCTGGTGTTCCTCCCGATATCTACGAATTTCACCTCTACACCGGGAATTCCATCCCCCTCTACCACACTCAAGACGGGCAGTATCAAATGCAGTTCCGAAGTTGAGCCCCGGGATTTCACATCTGACTTGCCCATCCGCCTACGTGCTCTTTACGCCCAGTGATTCCGAATAACACTTGCACCCTCCGTATTACCGCGGCTGCTGGCACGGAGTTAGCCGGTGCTTCCTCCGAGGGTACCGTCAATGGCTGCGGGTATTATTCCGCATCCCCTTTCTTTCCCTCTGACAGAGCTTTACAACCCGAAGGCCTTCATCACTCACGCGGCGTCGCTGCGTCAGGGTTTCCCCCATTGCGCAATATTCCTCACTGCTGCCTCCCGTAGGAGTCTGGACCGTGTCTCAGTTCCAGTGTGGCTGGTCGTCCTCTCAAACCAGCTATGGATCGTCGCCTTGGTGAGCCGTTACCTCACCAACTAGCTAATCCAACGCGGGCCCATCCAAGAGCGATAGCTTGCATGCAGAGGCCATCTTTCCCCGGCAGACTTGTGTCTGCCGGACGTATGCGGGATTAGCACGCCTTTCGGCGAGTTATACCCCACTCCAGGGCAGGTTACCCACGCGTTACTCACCCGTGCGCCGCGTTACTCGCCCCCCGAAGGGGACTTTCTCGCTCGACTTGCATGTGTTAGGCACGCCGCCAGCGTTCATTCTGAGCCGGGATCAAACTCTTAAGTTTAATCTCGTGGAGCGTTTGCACGCTGCCTACCTTCCACTATTCAGTTTTCAAAGATCGATTGCGCACGACGGCAACTTTACACTATGACACCGTTTTCATCGGCTGTCAAGATCTTTTTGAAAGAACCGCGTGACGCTCGGCGGATTGGTTATCTAGCAACCTTGCCACCGCGTGTCAAGGGGGTTTTTTCTCCCCCTCCCGACACCCTCGAGCGCCGGCTTGCGCCGTGCAAGAGCCTGCACCTTCTATGCGAAAACCGGAGGGGCTGTCAAGGGGGGAAATCTTCACCCTCTCATGAAGGGGCTCACGCCGCTCGAAGGCCGCACCTGCACGGGCTACAGGAGCACGTAGTCAACGGATTCCCCGTTACAGACCGCCTGCACGCAGGCGTTTCTCCCCTGAGACTTGGCATGGTAGAGGGCGCCGTCCGCCATGGATATCAGCTCGTCGAAGGTCACTTCGCGGTTTGTGCTGCCGCGCAGGGGAAAGAACACGAAACCCATGGAGCAGGTGAGGTTCAAGGTCCTGCCCCTACTGATCGTGAAGGTGGATGTCCGGATGTGCCCGTGCAGCTTCCTCGCGATGCCCGCGGCATGGTCCTCCTGGAGCTGCTTGAGGACCACGACGAACTCCTCGCCCCCGAAGCGGCTCACCACGTCGTCGCTCCTGACCGACTCCCTCAGCCTGTCGGCGAACTGGACGAGCACCATGTCCCCCGAGTCGTGGCCGTAGGTGTCGTTCACCTGCTTGAAGTGATCGATGTCCACGACGAAGATCCCGTACCCCTTCAGGCCGCCCGAAGTCCTGTTGTCACCCATGCTCCTGGTCCTCCGGTCGCTCCTGCCGAAGGCCTCCACCTCGGGCATGACGATCTCGAACAGGTACCGCCTGTTCCTCAGCGACGTCAGCGGGTCGACCAGCGACAGCTCGTTCAGTTCCCTGTTCTTCTCCACGAGCTGCTCGTTGAGCCGTTCGGTGTTGGCCTTCTCTTCCTCCAGCCTTCGCACGAGCTGGATATTGTCGTAGCGCAACAGGAGCGAGTCCCGAAGGTCGCGGCTCAGCCGCATGGCCATGAAGGATACGAGGGCGTAGAACACGGCGCCGAGGACGATCATGGGCTTGGAGATCTCCAGGTCCATCAGGTAGATGCCCACGGTAGGCAGCAGGAAGACCGTTGCCGAGTAGATGAAGTAGATGGGCAGTTCGTTGTGGTAGGAGCCTGCGCTGCCCACCACCATCCCCCCGGCGACGAAGTACAAGAAGATGTCGTACTCGATCTGCGCCGGGTCCATGAGGAAGAGCCCGGACGACCCGAACAGGATGCCCGCCACGGCGAACGACACGTAGGTGCCTGCCCTCCATATCCTCAGGTGTGCAGGGGCGAACCGCCTGCGGTAAAAGAAGATGATGGCGTAGCGGCTCAATGCGTACAGGACGTTCACGGCACACCATGTAGCCACCCGCTGCCTGTCGATCACGTTCCACAAGACAGCCGCGATGACCATGGAGTTCACGATGGTGGCAGACATGCTCGCGGCGAGGTTCGAGATCAGCCTGTCGAACTTGTTCAGCTCTACGTAGAGTTCCCGGTCCGGATGCTCAATCATACGCCTGCCCGTACTGATCGGATCGCACGAGCCGGTTCAATAGCATGAACGATGCCGTGCATCAACGAGTGAGCATCCGGCCAGGGCCCGGCTCGGCCGTATCCAATACGGACGGCCGCTCTCTTTCAGGGCGAGAAGACGCGGCAAAGGCCCTCGCCGTCCAGGGCGCCCGGGTTCGCGCGTGCGGCTTCACCACAAGACCTCAGGGGCACGAGAAAGGAGAGCTCCGTGCCGCCGAACCCCGAAGGCTGCCTTTCCGTCAGGATGCCGGCACGTCCCCGTACGCAGCGCCACCGAGGCATCCTCGATGGTCCCTCGAAGGGTATCTACCCGAAGGAGGCGGGCGAAGGCCGTCACCGAGGGTCGCTCGGCCCGGGCGCAGGCGAAGGGCCGCCATCGCCAGATGCGTGCCCGGAGCCGAGCAGGAACCTTCTCAAGACAATGATCATGGACGGGAGGAGGAACATGTCGCATATGAGCGCTATCACGAGCGTGAACGACAGGAGCACCCCGAAATCCCTCGCGGGCTGGAACTCGGAGAGAACGACCACGCAGAAACCACATACTGCTATGAGGGAAGTGAAGACCATGGCCCTGCCCACCCTGATGATCGACTGCCTGAGCGCCCTGTGCAGGGTTGCGCCCGGGTGTCGTACTCTCTGCGGAACCTGCTGATCAGGTGCGTGGTGTCGTCCACCGCGATCCCTAATGCCACCGATGCGATCATCACGGTCCCCACGTTCAGGTTGATGCCGGTCCACCCCATGAACCCGATGATGAACATGACGGGCAGCACATTCGGGATGATCGCCAGCGCCCCGTACCTCACCGACCACATGACGAGGAACATGACCCCGAACACGAGGACGAAGGCGAGCGAGAACGATCGTATCTGGCTCTCCACGATGTACTTGTCGATCATGCTGAAGATGAACGAGAACCCGGTCAGCCCGACCCTGACACCGCCGTCAGGGAATACGTTCGCGATCTCTGAGCGGATCCTGGACATGAGCTCTCGAACCTCGGCCGAGCTCGTGTACTTCAGCCTCACCGATATCCTGCCCACGGAGTTGTCGATGTTGGCATAGCGTTCGATCTCTTCCCTGCCGGTCTGGGACATGCTGAAGAGGAGGGCTTCCTGGGCTATCAGCTCGGTGGTGTCGGGAACCCTGTAGTGCGTTTCGTCCCCTCCCTTCAGGGTCCGGTTGACCGCCTTGATGTAGTCAGCCAGGGAGATCGCCTTCCTCACGTTCGGCATCCGCTCGATCCTGCGGGAGAGCCTGTCCATGCCGGAAAGCACCTTTGGGTCCATGAGCATGCCGGGTTCGCCCACGAGCACGAGTTCCACGTTCCCGATGCCCGAGAGCGCCCGGTCGAACTTCATCGCGTTCTTCCTGAGCTCGCTGTCCTCGGGAAACCACTCGAGTTCGTTCGAGTCGATCGTGACCCTTCCCATGCCCGAGAGCGCCCGGTCGAACTTCATCGCGTTCTTCCTGAGCTCGCTGTCCTCGGGAAACCACTCGAGTTCGTTCGAGTCGATCGTGACCCTTCCCATGCCCACGGCGGAGGCGACGGTCAGGAGGATCGTGATCACGAGGATGAGCCCGTGACGCCTTTCGTTGGCGCGCGCGACCAAGGACAGCGAGCGCCCCCACCAGCGGTGTTCCCGGACCCTACGGTCCGGGGTCACGGTCAGGAGGAAGGGAACCACGAAGAGCGAGATGAGGAACGAAAAGAAAATCCCGGCTCCCGAGGTGAAACCGAACTGCTTGACCGCCCTTATGGGGCTGGTCATGAGCGAGAAGAGCCCAAGGGACGTGGTGATGCTGGCGATGAAGCAGGGCACGGTGATGAAGCGCACCATGGACAGGAAGGAGGCCCCAGGCGCGTGCGCCTTCCTGACCTCGTCGTAGTACTCCATCATGTGGATGCTGTTCGACAGCGAGAGCACCACGACGAGCGGGATGATCATGCCGCTTATGGGGTTGAAGGCGTACCCCATGAGCGAGTGGAGCCCCAACGTCCACACGAGGCTCAGCCCCACCACGACGGTGACGATCACGATCCTGGAGAACGACCTGAAGAGCACGTAGATGGTCAGGATACCTATCGCGATGCCCAAGGCGGGAAGGAGCGTCTGGTTCTGGCGGGTGGCCTTGACGAACTCGCTGCTCACCATGAGGCCGCCGCTCAAGAAGACCTCCAGCGAGGCCGGCTTTCCGCGATCCATGACCGCCCTGACCTGCGCTATGATCTCGTCGACGTGCGCGCTGTCGATCTCGTCGAACACTACGTAGAGGGCCGTCATCCGGCCGTCCTTCGAGACGAGGTAGTCGGCGAACAGCTCGTCCTCGAGGGCCGCGCGCCTGATCTCCCGCGGTGGCGTGCGTTCGTATCCCTCCAGGAGGGGCCTCACGTCGATACCCTGCTCGGTGCCCCTCACCCGGTTCGCATTGGCCAGGCTCACCACGTACCTGACATGGTCGACGGTCTCGAGTTCGTCGGTCTTGGCGACCAGGTAGGCGAGGTTTTCCCTCGTGAAGAGGTTTTCGGACTCGAGACCGACGATGAGGGAGTCTCCCCCCTCGAAGGTGTCCCTGAAGAGCCGGAAGTCCACGGAGACCGGGTCGTCATCCTCGAACCAGGCGTCGAGCTTGTTGTTCATCTCGAACCTGATGTTCGCCGCGAAGAACACCCCGGCGAGGATCACGGCGGAAAAGAGCCACGCCCTCAACCGGTAGATGAATGCGGCCAGGCGCTCCATGGCGGCGGGGAGGGCCTCAGCCTATCGCGACCTTTGCGAACCTGCGCTTGCCCACCTTGATGATATGGACTCCCTTGTCGAGCACGAGCTCGGCGTCCGTCACCCGCGCATCGTCCACGTGAACCGCCCCCTGGGCGATCATGCGTCTCGCCTCGGACGTGCCGGACACGAGCCCGGCCTCCTTGAGGACCGCGCATATCCAGGGCCTCTCGAGCACGAGGGCGACCTCCGGGAGGTCTTCGGGAATCTCCTTGGCCCTGAACACCCGTATGAACTCCTCCTGGGCACGCCCGGCCTCTTCACGCCCGTGGAAGCGCTCCACGATCTCGAAGGCCAGGCGCATCTTCGCGTCCATGGGGTGGAGGGACCCGCCCTCCACGGCCTTCCTGAGCTCCTCGATCTCCCCGAGCCGCAAGGTGCTGAGCAGCTCGTAGTACTTCCACATGAGCCCGTCCGAGATGGACATGACCTTGCCGTACATCTGGCGGGGCGGCTCGTCCACCCCGATGTAGTTGTTGTATGACTTGCTCATCTTCAGGACGCCGTCGGTGCCCTCCAAGAGCGGCAGCGTCATCACCACCTGGGGCTCCTGGCCGTAGGCCTTCTGGACCTCCCTGCCCATGAGCAGGTTGAAGATCTGGTCCGTGCCGCCGAGCTCCACGTCGGCCTCGAGGGCCACGGAGTCATAGCCCTGCACGAACGGGTAGAGAAACTCGTGGATGCTGATCGGGTGCTGCGACTGGAAGCGCTTCTTGAAGTCGTCGCGCTCGAGCATCCTCGCAACGGTCTGAACGGAGGTGAGCTTGATGAAGTCCGCGACCACCATGGTGTCCATCCACTCTGAGTTGAACCGCACGATGGTCCTCTTCGGGTCGAGGATCTTCTTCACCTGCTCCTGGTAGGTCTTCGCGTTCTCGAGGACCTCCTGCCTGGAGAGCGGCGGCCTCGTCGTGCTCCTCCCGCTCGGATCCCCGATCATGCCCGTGAAATCGCCTATGAGGCAGATGACGTCGTGACCCGCATCCTGGAACTGGCGCATCTTCTGGAGGACCACCGTGTGGCCCAGGTGGATGTCGGGCGCCGTCGGGTCGAACCCTACCTTCACCCTGAGCGGCCTGCCCCTCTTCAGTTTCTCAAGGAGCTCCCCTTCCGAGACGATGTCCACGATACCGCGTTTCAACTCCGCAATCTGTTCCAGCATCATCCGCCCCTTTCCACGAGACTGTGCCCACCATCGAGGGGGACCGCCCGCCGTCATGCCGGCATACCGGCCGCCTCGGGCCGAGCTCTCTGCCCGCCCTCGTTCACTTCGCGAATCTCACTGCCCTGCTCTCGCGTATCACCACCACACGGATCTGGCCGGGATAGGTCAGCTTTTCCTCGATGGCCTTGGTGATCTGTTGCGCCAGGAGGTCGGCGCCGGCATCGCTGACCTTGTCCACGTCGACCATGACGCGGACCTCCCTGCCGGCTTGAACGGCGTACGCCTTCGAGACGCCGTCGAAGGAGGTGGCTATGGTCTCGAGCTCGACGAGCCTCTTGATGTAGTTCTCGAGCATCTCCCTCCTGGCCCCGGGCCTGGCCGCGGAGAGCGAGTCCGCAGCCTGGACGAGGAAGCCGTAGACCGAGTTCACCGGTGCCTCGTTGTGGTGGGAGGCTATGGCCTCCACGACCTTGTTGGACTCGCCGTAGCGCTTCGCCATGTCCGCCCCGATGATCGCGTGCGATCCCTCGACCTCGTGGTCCACGGCCTTGCCTATGTCGTGGAGCAGCCCCACGCGCTTGGCGATCTTCTGATTCACGCCGAGCTCGGCCGCGAGGATGCCGCAGAGGTGGGCGACCTCCAGCGAATGCTGGTAGACGTTCTGGGAGAAGCTCGTGCGGTATTTGAGCTTTCCGACGAGCTTGACGAGCTCGGGGTTGAGCCCGTGAAGACCGAGCTCGAAGGTCGCCTGCTGACCCGCCTCCCATATGGCCTCGTTGATCTCCTTGGTCACCTTCTCCACGACCTCTTCGATCCTCGAGGGGTGGATCCTCCCGTCCACCACGAGGGTCTCGAGGGAGAGTCTCGCTATCTCGCGCTTGATGGGATCGAAGCTCGAGAGGATGACGGCATCCGGCGTGTCGTCGATGATGAGATCCACGCCTGTCGCCGCCTCTATCGAGCGGATGTTGCGGCCTTCCCTCCCGATGATGCGGCCTTTCATCTCCTCGCTCGGGAGGTTCACCACCGAGACCGTCCTCGTGCTCACCACGTCCGTCGAGTATCTCTGGATGGCCGTGGACAGGATCCTCTTTGCGCGCTTGTCCGCCTCCGCCTCCGCCTCGTCCTGGATCTGCTTGAGGAGCTTCGCCGCTTCGTGGCGCGCCTCGCTCTCCAGGGAGGCCATGAGCTCCTTCTTCGCCTGGTTCGAGTCCATGCCGCTGATCTCCTCGAGCTTGTCGATCTGCTGCTTTCTCAGCGACTCCACCTCAGCCTTGAGGTTCTCCACGTGGCGCATCCTGTCCGACAGCGACTGTTCCGCCTTCCGGATCTCCTGCTCGCGCTTGTCCAGCTGGCTGAGCTTGTTGTCTATGAGCTCCTCGCGCTGGTGTATCCTCTTCTCTATGACGGAGACCTCCTTGAGGCGCTCCTTCGCCTCGGCGTCGCTCTGCGTCTTCGCCGTGAAGACGATCTCCTTGGCCTTGAGCTGGGCCTCCGCCTCTATGTTCGCAGCCTCCTTCTGCGCTTCGTCTATGATGCGGGCACCCTCGGCCCTTGCATCGCTCAGCGTCTTGCCCCTGACGAGGGCGTTCAACCCGATACCCAGGAGTGCACCCACTACGAGTGCAACCGCTATGGAGACGATTGTCATTGTCATTCCTCGCCTTCTTTATGTATTCCGGCCTGGGTCGCGACGTAGCCGACCCTGGCGTCCCACGGGTCCGCCGGGAGTTCCTCCACGAGGAACTCGTCGAGACAGACGCCTACGGAAACGACGTCAGGGTTTCCGCCCAAGAGGCGGTCGTAAAAGCCCTTGCCGTACCCAAGCCGGTGCCCGTATCGGTCAAAGGCTATCCCCGGGACGAGAAAGAGATCCACCTCGCGGGCCGCCACGACGCTTCCCGCAGCTGGCTCCGGGATCCCCAGCGCGCCCGGAACGAATTCCTGTTCACTGCTGGCAGGGGAAAACACCATCCCTTGAGAGACGATCCTCGGGAAGACGTATCTTTTGGTTCGGTCTGACAAGAGGGGCAGGAGATCCACCTCCCCGCGGACGGGGAAATAGAGCGCGACCGTCTTCGATCTTTCGTACGGCCCGAATGCACGGAAGTGCTCTCTGATGACCCCTTCGTGGTGCCTGCGCAGCACTTCAGGGATACCCAGCCGCTTTGCGAGCAGGTGCCTTCGCAACTCCTCCTTGGTGTCCTTCATATCGTCCCGGTGCACGAAGGCGCATGGAAGGGCGGCGCCGCCCGCAGGGAAAACGCTGACCCGACGGATGTACGCCTAGAGTGAAACGTTCACGACCAGGGAACACAACCCTCGAGAGCCTTCAGCGTCACCCGCCTCTCAGCGGCGGGATCGTGGGAATGTGGATGCGGGCCTGGGCCCCCTGTTCGTCTGTACCCGGGATCGGGATGTCACGCTCGGGCCGGGGAGGCGCCTCTCACGGCGATGCGGCCGCTATCCGATCGATGATCCTGGATATCCTGTCGGATACGGTCTCCCTGAGGATCTCCAGTTCTTTACGGGCCTTGGCCACATCGTCCGCCATGTGGAGCATGGTCATGGCCACCAGTTCAGCCGTGGTCACGGCCTTGCCCGACTTCTGGATGTCCGAAACCTTTTCGTTGATATACCTCGAGAGGGACCTGACGTGGTCCCCTTCTTCCCCGGATCGCACCCGGTATTCCTGCCCGAGTATCTGTATGGTTACCGTCTCGTACAAGGTCTTACAGTGCTTCCACGCACCTTATAAGGTGTGCCACCTTTTGTCTGACCTTTTCTTTCTCACCCAAGAGATGATCCATCTCTCGCCTCAAGCCTTGCGCTTCTTCCTCCTTTTCTTTGAGCATTATGAGCAATTCTTCGTTCTTTCTCCTCAATTCGTTGACCGTCTCGACGAGCTCGCATACCTTCTGTTCCAGAATGTCGAGTATCTCCAAGAGAGAGTCTCCTTCCACCGTTGGAAAAGAATTATACATCCATCGTGCCCAGGGAAGTCAAGGCCCGCGTAACAAGGTGGGTTTTCACGAATCACCGCCGCAAGGTACCCTTCGAGCGTGCACAGGGTCACCATGCATCGCGATCGATGCCGTGGTGAAATTCACCAATGACCTCTCGGCGGCCGATATGATAGAATCATGTCGTCAGGGAGGGTTCCGCATGGAAGGTCCTTACCTCGAAACGCTTTACGAGCTGGTCAGGCGGCTCAACCCGTCGCCCGACATCACCGATGTCTTCGAGACCGTGGTGAACCGGCTGCCCCACGTGCTGGACACGAAATACTGCTCGCTGTTCATCATCAACCCCGCCTCGGGCGAGCTCGAGCTCAGGGCGCACAACCACCCCGACATCGGCGAGAACCCCTTCATCTCGGTGGGAAAGCAGAGGGAGAGCATCATGAACCTGGCCCTCGAACGGGGCAGTTCGCTCATCATCAAGGACATCGAGGAGGAGATCGGGCTGCCCAAGAAGGACAAGTACGAGACCAAGTCCTTCATGTGCATCCTCATACGTCGCAACGAAGAGGTGCTCGGGGTGCTGAACCTCGCCGACAAGGCCTCGGGTGGTTTCTCCCGCGAGGACATGCTCTTCGCGACGATCGTCTGCGAGCTCCTGGGAGCGATCCTGGGCCCGGGCCAAGCCCTTTCCTGAGAGGGGCGCCGTGAGCTTCACCTGCGGAATCGTGGGGTTGCCGAACGCAGGGAAGTCGACGCTCTTCAACCTCGTCACGAAGGCCGGCGCCCCTGCCGAGAACTACCCCTTCTGCACCATCGACCCCAACATAGGCGTCGTGAACGTCCCGGACGAGAACCTCGAGGCGCTTGCGAGGATCGTCAAGACGGAGACCGTGGTCCCCACCACCCTCAAGCTCTTCGACATCGCCGGTCTCGTCAAGGGCGCGTCCGAGGGCGAAGGGCTCGGCAACCAGTTCCTGGGCCACATTCGGGGGGTGGACGCCATCGTCCACGTGGTGAGGTGCTTCGAGGACCCCCAGGTGTCACACGTCTACGCGGATATCGACCCTGTGCGCGATCTCGAGATCGTGCTCGCGGAACTCGTCATGGCGGACATGGATCTCGTGGAGAGACGGATGGAAACCCTGCACAAGGGGATGAGGCTCGGCAGGAAAGACATGGAGGCGGGGGAGCTGGAGCTCCTCGAGTCCATGAAGGCCTTTCTGTCCAAGGGGGTCTGCGTCGTCGACTCGGGGCTCGAGTACGACCAGTCGAGGATGAAGGCGTGGGGGATACTCACCGCCAAGCCCTACCTGGTGGTGGCCAACGTGGGGGAGAACGACCTCATCCAGCCGTCAAAGGCCCTCGAGGCGCTCACGTCATGGGGGGACTCCAGGGGCAAGAAGGTGATACCCGTGTGCACCCGGTTCGAGCT
>Ga0209720_1003364_pt1 | contig 11047 bp, 9 predicted proteins | sample AD_JPNMR3_MetaG_FD_184426 | JGI IMG/M metagenome (GOLD analysis project Ga0209720, IMG submission 184426) | Active sludge microbial communities of municipal wastewater-treating anaerobic digesters from Japan - AD_JPNMR3_MetaG (SPAdes) (version 2) | ecosystem: Engineered > Bioreactor > Anaerobic >...
AGTCCTTTCCTATAATTTCTCCTCCAATAACTTTTCGATTATCACTTCTGATGGTTAGTTTGACTTTTATAGGTTGTGAAAGGGGATAATATCCTGCCCGTGATTTCCATTCTATGATGTCATCAATAACAGCAATTCCATTTTTTTCTGCATCAGATCTGTTAAAGCCAGTTTTGGCAATTTCAAGCTCAGAGACCTTCATCATCTGTGTTCCAAGGGCACCTTTAAATATCTCACTTTTGACTCCAGCAGCCTGTAGACCTGCAACTCTTCCCTGTTTGTTAGCAGTTGTAGCCATGGGCATATATTCATCCATACCTGTGATTAAATTTTTTACAGTAGCACAGTCCCCTGCAGCATAGACATCAGGAATGTTTGTCTCTGTCTTTTCATTTACTATTATTGCACCGCTTTTATGAAAGCTGAGAGGAGAGTTTTTTAGGAATTCTGTATTTGGTTTTGCACCAGTTGAGATTATTATAAAAGGAGCACTATGCACACCTGAATCAGTTATTACCTTGAGCAAGTTGTTTTCCTTTATAATTTCAGATATATTTACAGAAGTCAAAACTTCCACTCCCTGATTCAGTAATGACTCTGTAATTATCTTTTGTATTTCTGGAGACATCAACGCAGCAACAGCGCTGGCTTTTTCTATTAATTTAACCTTTATCCCTAATTTTAGAAAGGCTTCAGTGAGTTCAAGACTGATAAAACCTCCGCCTATGAGAATAACCGAATCTGCATTGCTCTTTGCAATGAAATCCTTTATATTTAGACCATCCCTTAAGGTTCGCAACACAAAAATACCTTCATTGTTTACCCCTTTTATAGGAGGAATAGCAGCAGAAGCACCAGTTGCAATTATCAGCTTGTCATAGCTATGAGTTTCCTCTTTTCCATTTGAAAGGACAACTAACTTTTTTGCGTCAAAATCAACAGATGTAACTGTTGAAAAAGTGTTAATTTGTATTTTTCTTTTATTTATAAATTCATCTTTGTCAATGGCAAGTAGAGAAGTGTAATCTGAAATGTCTCCTGATATGTAATAAGGCATACCGCATGCAGCATAAGAGACAAACTCATTTCGTTCAAAAACAGCAATAGTAAGATCTTTGTCAATTCTCCTTGCCTGAGAAGCAGCACTCATGCCAGCAGCATCTCCACCTATTGATATTATGTTAAAGTGGCTCATAATTTCTCCCTCTGTTATTTTAATCTAAATAAAAAATAATCACAGAAATATTAATGGTCAAATAAAATTTTAGCTTTTAATAAAATATTGTAAAAATTCTTGACTTATTTGTCAAATTTTTATATATTTTAGTGTAATAATTATTCTTGAAGTTGCTCTAAGGGTAATTATTTTTATAAATCCTCATGGATTTTACTTTTATTAAATTATGCCTTAGAATATTGTTCAAGAGATCCATCTGGATAATTTAAATTATTAAATTTATCAATTTTAGGAGGAATAAATATGGCAATTGTATTACCAGATCTACCATACAGCAAAGATGACCTTGCACCATACATAAGTGCAAATACGCTGGATTTTCATCATGGCAAACATCATAACGCCTATGTAACAAATCTCAATAAGCTCATAGCAGGGACAGATATGGAGAATTTGTCTCTTGAGGATATCATTATTAAAAGTGCCAAGGATCCTGCAATGACAGGTATTTTTAATAATGGGGCTCAGGTATGGAACCATACCTTCTATTGGAACTGCATGAAGAAAAATGGTGGAGGAAAACCATCAGGAAAACTTGCAGAGGCAATTGATAAAAATTTTGGAAGCTTTGAAAAGTTTATTGAAGAGATTAAAAATGCTGCAGTTACGCAGTTTGGAAGTGGCTGGGCATGGCTTGTTAAGGATGGAGATAGCCTCAAGGTTATGAAAACATCCAACGCAGATACCCCACTTGCCCATGGACTGAAGGCTCTTTTAACTATAGATGTCTGGGAACATGCCTATTATCTGGACTATCAAAATAGAAGACCAGATTATGTTTCTGCATTTTTTGAAAACTTAGTAAATTGGGATTTTGTTGCCTCTAATCTATAAAAGTTTTCGACTATGATTCTTGCAAATACTTTTTACTCTAAATTATTTAGATTGCCCATGCCACTTACTGTGGAGTGGGTAATATTTTGTTGAGCCTCTTGTTATTTTTTTAAATTCAAAAATTTTATAGAAGCGTAAAATTTTTTTCAAAAAGAGTTGACGATTTTTAAGAATTTTATTAAATTGTAAATAGATTTATTTTTAGGAGAAAAAAATGGCTATAAATGTAACAGATGCTGCAAGGGATGAGGTCCTTGAGCTTATGAAAACCAGCGGATTTAAAAATCCTGCGCTGCGCATAAGCTTCAATGGCTTTGGTTGAGGCGGTCCCCGTTTGGGGTTAGTTCTGGATGAACTAAAAGATGGGGAAGAAAATTTTATACAGGTAAATAATGTTAATGTAATATATGATGGGAGGTTGAAAAACTACATTGATCTCAATCAAGGTATCACAGTGGATTTTAGAAAAGATAGGTGGGGTTCTGGCTTTGTTATTCTTGGAGGCAGTTCCTGTTAAACTAAAAAATAATAATAAAGCTGACCGCTAAGGTCAGCTTTATTGCTTAAATGGCCTCCCAAAAGCACCTTTTGGGAGAATGAACCTTTCCCTCTGAGGCTAACTTTTTTATAGCCTTAGAGACCTCCTCTTTATCAAGTTTAGCAGACTCTGCTATCTCCCCTGGTCTCATTGGTTTGTTTTCTTTTTTGAGAGCCTTCAAAATTTTATCTTCAATGGATTGAGTCATAGAATTAACCTCTTGTTTTGCCTCTAAAAATTTTGTATACATATATTGTATATCCAATAACTATGGGCATGCCCACAAGTGCTATGGCCACCATGACAGAAAGTGTGAGTTTGCTTGATGAGGCATTGTAAATTGTGATGCTTAGAGAATCATCTCCAAGTGCTTTAACTAAATTTGGGAATTGTAAAGCCCCAGCGATACCCCATAGTGATGCAAAGGAAAGAGATGATGATATAAAAGCCTTGAAATCTTCAGCTTTTCCAATGAATATTCTTATAGCGATGATTGCCACTATGAATATAGCTGTGAAAATCCATGCAATAATATTTTTTGAAGATCCAGGAATAAAGATAAATGAGGCAATCATGGCCAACACAAAGAATGCTGCATATAGTTTCCAGATTTTATCTGAAAGTAATCTGGCGCTTTCATTTATCTCGTTTTCTGTTTTTATCATAGTGTAGGTGAGTCCCTGCATAAAAATTGCACATAGTCCAAGGATACCAATCACAAGAGGAAATGGCCGCAGCAATGTAAAAAAGTTTCCAGTAAATTCCATTTTTGAATCGAGTGGAATACCAAGTATAACATTGCCAAGGGCTACTCCAAATAGTATTGAAGGAATCAGGCTGCCTATAAAAAATGTCCTTGCCCAGATCTTTTTATTACCTGCCTCAAGAAAGAAAAATTCAATTGACACTGCCCTAAGTATTAATCCAAAGAGCACAATCATCAATGCAAGGTAAAATCCACTAAAGACAGTTGCATAGGCATGGGGAAAGGCTGCAAATAATGCACCACCTGCAGTGATAAGCCATACCTCATTGCCATCCCATAGGGGCCATATTGAGTTAAAGAGTATAGCTGTTTTCTTTTCATCATTTTTTGAGAGCAGTGGCAGAAGTGAACCTATTCCAAGGTCAAATCCGTCAAGTATGGAATAACCCACAAAAAGGATACCTATTAAAAAAAACCATATAATTTGTAAAACTGTAAGTGTTTCCATTTTTTACCTCTCAATATCCGCTTGACTTTGCTATTTCCTCTGGCCCCTTTTCTATGAGCTTTAGAAGAAATTTTATAAAAATAAAAAACAGAAAGGCATATATAACTGTAAACATTATAATTGTGAGCAATATCTGCCATGGAGGAACAACTACTGATGCTGCATCTGCAGTCTTGAGGACATTGTAAACAGCCCATGGCTGCCTTCCTATTTCTGCTGCCATCCATCCCATCTCACATGCAATGACAGGTAGAGGAATTGCAAAGAGTAAACCCTTGAGATACCAGTTGGTTTCAAAGAGCTTCTTTTTAAGAATTAAAAATATCCCAATTAAAGACATGAGAGCAAATAGAGAACCCAGCCCAATCATAACATGGTATACCTGAAATGTTAGAAATACAGGTGGATGTAGTTCATCTGGAAATTCATTTAACCCCTGTATTCGAGCATTGGGATCTGCATAAACCATTATGCTTAAAAGCTTAGGTATTCCTATCTCCAGATATGTTTTTTTCTCTGATGCAACAGGAAATCCCCAGACAGAGAGAGGTGCTCCATCTTTTGATTCCCATAATCCCTCCATTGCAGCCATCTTTACAGGCTGAGTTTTTGCAACCTGAACAGCGTGCATGTGACCTGTGCCAAATTGCAGAAATGACATTACAATAAAAATACTGAGGCTTAGTTTAAGCATTGCCTGAGCAGGCTGAATGTCTCTTTTTTTTAGTATATACCATGAGCTAATCCCTGCAAGGAAAAGAGATCCTGATTGCCAGCCACCTACAATTGTGTGAAGAAATCTCTCAGCTGTTGAATGATTTATTGCAGCCTCAAAAAAATTGGTAAGAATAGCTCTGCCGCCCTCAATGACAAAGCCAGCAGGAGTTTGCATCCATGAGTTTGCAATTATTATCCATAAAGCAGATAGATGAGACCCAAAAAAAACAAGATATGCAGAAACAAGGTAGGCCTTTTTTGAAACTCTGTCTCTGCCTAAGAGTAAAACGCCAAGAAATACAGACTCAAGAAAAAAAGCAAGAACACCTTCAGCAGCAAGTGGTGCACCAAAAATATCACCTACCAGTCTTGAGTAATTAGACCAGTTTGTTCCAAAGGAAAACTCCAGGACAATACCTGAGGCTACTCCTATGGCAAATATGAGGGCAAAAATTTTTACAAGAAATTTCGATATTGTTTTGTATAATTCTTCACCTTTTTTATAGTAGAGCGTTTCATTTATTACTATTAAAAGTCCCATACCGAGAGTCAGTGGTGGGAATATAAAATGAAACCCCGCAGCTAAAGCAAACTGTATTCTTGAAAGAAGAACAGCATCCATAAATTTCCTCCGGTTTTAAATTTTATGCTTCCGGTTCAAAGTCTTCTTTACCAACACCGCATACAGGGCATACAAAGGTATCTGGCAGATCCTCAAAAGCTGTGCCTGGCTTTATCCCTTCTTCTGGAATACCAGCGTCTGGATCATAGACATAACCACAAACTGTGCAGACATATTTTTTCATTTTAAATCCTCCTAAGGTTTTGTTATTCTTAATAGTTTAATATTATAAAATTATTTTAAATTTTGTATTCTTTTTCAGTAAGAATTCCTAAAAATAATATTTGGTGCAAAATCATGCAATAGAGCATTCATAGCCTAAAAAATTAAGGAATACCTGCTGATTCTTTTTTGATATAATATTAAATAGTAATAAAAAAATCAACTATAAAATAATAATAATTCCGATTATTAAAAAATTTTTTATATAAATATATAAATACTCCCCCTTGTGAGGGGGAGTAAATTTAATAAATTGACTTAATTTTTATATAGCTGCTATGACTTTTTCCCTAAGGGTTTTTAGAAATTCATCATCTGGAATGTATTTAAAGCTTACAGGTTCAAGCATTGTAAATCCACAGGATTCCAGTGCCTCATGAACCTGTTTTACGCTTTGACCTCCCCATCCATAAGAGCCAAAGGCCATTGCCTTCCTTTCTTTTGGAGCAAGTCCCTTCAAATATGTGAGAAAGGCAGCCACAGTTGGAAGCATGTTGTTGTTTAAGGTAGGTGAGCCAACACAGATATATTCAGCCTCAAGAATCTCTGTCATAATATCTGATATGTGATTGTCCTGCAAAGACATAAGTCTGTAATTATATCCTTTTTCACTAAAGGCACTGGCAATTGTTTCTGCCATTTTTTCTGTAGAGTGCCACATTGTGTCGTATATTACCAGAGCCTTTTTTTTGTATTCATTGGATGACCATTTTTGGTATTCAGCCATTATCTTGCTGATATGCTGGCGCCATATTATACCATGGCTTGTTGCTATTATGTCAATCTTAAGACCAGAGAGATCTTTCAGTGCTCTTTGAACTTGTTGAGAATATGGGAGAACTATGTTTGCATAATATTTTCTGGCTTCTTCCATTATTATTTCAAGAGAGTATTCGTAATCAAATCTCTCTGATGTGGCAATGTGCTGACCAAAGGCATCATTGGAAAAGAGTATCCTTTCTTCTTCCAGATATGTCACCATGGAATCTGGCCAGTGAACCATAGGCTCAGGGACAAAGGTGAAGGTGTATTTCCCTGTATTGAGTTTATCTCCTGCCTTAACACTTTTGATTTTAAAATTTTCTTTGAAATGCTCTTTGAGAGCCTTCTCTCCATTTGCAGAGGCAATAATTTCCACATTGGGTATTCTTTTAGCAAGCTCTGGTATTGCTCCTGAGTGATCCATTTCTGCATGATTTGAAATTATATAATCAATCTTTGATGGATCTATCACAGCAGATATTTTGGTAAGCATCTCATCGCAAAAAGGGGCTTTTACCGTATCTATGAGAGTTATTTTCTCGTCAATGATGAGGTAGGCATTATAACTTGATCCTCTTTGAGTCATATAGCCGTGGAAGTTCCTCAACCTCCAGTCAACTACACCCACCCAGTATATATTTTCGGTAAGCTTAACAGGTTTCATCTTTCCTCCTTTTTCTTATTTTTTTCAAAAAGAAACCTTTTGCTCCAAGGTATTCAACTCTGATTACTATAATATAATATTTAAAAAATCAATAATTGTTTCAAAAAATATGAGAATTATTTGATTTTTCAATAGACTTGAGCTTTACAGTTATCTTCATTTTTAGAAGTGGGGCTAATTAGAGGGATACAGTGGCTCTCGAACATTGTCCCTGAATGAATTTCTCCCTGTATTTAAGCGAAGCTACATGTCTTCAGCTACAATGGCCGCTTCATAGTCTTCATGGCGTAATACCGTATCGTACAGACCAATGTCTTCTTCTCCATGTCGGTTAATACCAGTATAGACCAGGCTGGGATCTTCATACCGCTTAAACTTATACACAGCATCGTTCATCAGAGCGCTATTGAACACACCTAGACTAACCAGCAATTCAAAATCCTTTACCGTCAATCCTGTTACTTTTTTAAACAAACCTGGCTCAAGTTGGGTGATTACATCTCGAAGAGTTCGCTCCCTGTAATCTGTCAAATACATGAAGATGGGTATTCGTGTAGCAAACTTGATTAGCTTTTCCTGAATTTTTTTTCTTAGAGTTTTATATTCCTTCTCTTCTTCTGTGAGCTGTTTCTTTTCATCAGCGGAAAGCGTCCTGTCGTTGGCCTCTTTTTTCAGCTTCTTAACGGCTTCGGATTTGTTGATGATAGTCTCGATGTCCTGATTGAGGTTTCGGAAACCTTCGATGCTCATCAGTGCCTTCATCGCTTGTTCATTGTTCATGAGCCTACGCAAAGTATCGTTGTCCACATTCACCAGTAGGGCGCTCTCCCAACGCCGGGCAAGCAGGGTGGCAGTGGTGCCGCTCATCGCCATCTCCAGAACGCCCGCAGCGTCTATCTGCCTCATCGAACTGCCATCATATGCCAACACTGGCAGAAAATGGATGAATTCAGCGACTTTCTGCTCCGGGTCAGCTTCATTGATATTGAGGCGGCAACTGTAATCTGCTATCTGACGTAAAGCGCGATCAGGCGCAAAGTCGAAGACGTAGCACTCTTCTTTGAGGATCAGCTCCTCATTGGGCGAGGTCCCGTCAGGATTCTTGATCGTCCATGGATTCTGCACGCGAAACGCGGCCTGGAAATAGGTCTCCGGGCTGGAGCAGTTGCGCAGCATGAAGATGCCCGTCCAAGGCCGAACTGTAACGCCGGTGGTCAGCTTGCCACACGTGAGCGTGATGGTTTTGGTCTTCAGGGGATCTCCCATGGCATTCAGCACCGGAGGTAATGCTCTGACCCCAATACCAGCCGCCGCACCGGCGGCCACAATAACCTGGTAGTCGTGATAAAAGCGGTTATGCTTTTCGGCTAATAAATTTCTCATCGCATAGCAGGCAGCGACACTTGGCAGAAACCAAAGGGTGTGCGAAAGCACATGCAAGAGCCGCACATCCGAATAGGGTAACGGCGGCTTCTGGGCACCCAATCGCAGGTTATCCAGGTTTGTGGGAAGGTAGGCTCCTCGGATGAGGTCCAGCCATTTCTGAACTTCATCTTCATATTTGAACCGGGCCTGATCCCCTATGCCTTCAGCCGAAAAAAACACATTTAGATCGAACTCATTAAACTCACCTTTCATAGCAACTTCACGGATAGCATCAGGCAATTGATATGTCATCAAAACCATGCGCGGGAGAGCAGCGTAGGGATTATCTGCACCTTTCCATTCTTCTTTGGCTTTCTGTTCATCGGAATAAGTCCAGTTATAAATCTGGTCCTCAATAAACTCACCTGTGGCAATGGCACGAAACGGGGTACCCGAAAGATATAAATAATGGTCAGAAGTTATAGGAAGAATATCCTCATCAAAATAATCAAGGTATTCGCCTTCAGCGGCTTTTCGTTCCTGCTCGTCTTCGGCCTCGAAAAGGTCTCTGGCCTTTTCCCGCCAGGCGCCGAAGTGGTATTCATCAAATATGACGCAGTCCCAATGGGTAGCGTGAACCCATTCGTTTTTGGTTTTGATGCCGCCAGTACTCGGGTTGCGTCCCAGATAATCTTGAAATGATCCGAAGCAAACAATAGGTTTATTTTTATCCAACTGTTCGTAGGTTAACCCGCCTGGTTTAATAAACTGCCAGCCATGAAAATCCACGTGACAGCGCAAATCTTCTTCCCAGGCGCTCTGCACCGCTGGCTTGAAGGTGAGCACCAGCACCTTTTTCCAGCCCATGCGTTTGGCCAGTTGATAGGCGGCAAAAGTTTTACCAAAACGCATCTTACAGTTCCAAAGGAAATGGGGCGGCTTGTTGTTTTCGCGACGATAGTTCTTGAAGTATAATAATGTCTTTTCCACCGCCGCCTTCTGTTCAGGCCGCATTTTGAAGTTAAGCGAACGCTGTTCCTCAAAAAGTTGCCCTTCGCGGACTGCGTTGATGGCCGCTTTGACCTGCTCCACGGTGCAGCGGAACCATTCTCCATCAGCTTTCTCGATGCCATTGATGCGTAACATTCTATGCACATCATGGTCTCTGAAAGTTGAACCGTCACTGCGAATGGCTGGCTCCTCAAGCACGATGCGGTAGGGCGGATTGCCGGGCCTCACCGTAGGGTACTGCTGTGCCACCCGCTCCTGCACGCTTTTGTTAGTGTGGCCGATCTTGAGTAGGCCCGCGTACTGCGGGTTCGTGTCCTCGTATGCATAGATTTTAGGCTCGACTTTTGGGCGGGCGGGGAAGAATTCTTTATTAGTCATAGGATAAAAGCCTCTCAAGTTGTTCTTGCAATTGTTTTTTATCAGGCAAATAAAGCTGATACTTGCTCACGAAAAGTTGATTAGTTATATTCTGCGTAGCATATTCCACAAGGATATGATCTTTGTAAGCGCCCAGAACGATACCAATGGGCGGATTATCGCCTTCGACATTTTCTTCTCTAGCAAAATAGTTCAGATACATATTCATCTGTCCTATATCAGCATGATCGATCTCTCCGCGTTTGAGGTCAATAAGCACAAAGCATTTGAGAATGCGGTGATAAAACACTAAGTCCACATAAAAATGCCGATTGGCCAGAGAGATTTTGTACTGTCTGCCTACAAAAGCAAACCCTTTACCTAACTCCAGCAGAAATAACTCCAGGTTTTGAATAAGCCTCTGCTCCAGTTCGCCTTCCAGATATTGTTCCTTTGGCTGAATGCCAAGGAACTCAAACACATACGGATCTCTGATTAGATCCTCGGCTTTCTCCACCTCGCTGCCTTTTTGAGCGATCTCCAGCACGCCAGTTTTGTCCTTGCTCAATGCCAGACGGTGAAAGAGCATACTCTTCATCTGTCGCTTCAGTTCGCGCACACTCCAATTTTCTTTTTCGCACTGCTTTGCATAGAAACTGATTTCAAGCTCGCTGTCGGCTTTCATAATCTCAACATAGTGACTCCAGCTTAATTGTACAGACAGTGTCTGGATTTTTGGAAATTTCAGATAGAATTGGCGAATTTGAAAAAGATTGGATCGGCTAAAGCCCTTGCCAAATTCCGCTGTGAGGTCTTTTGATAGCCGATCCAGCAGTTCACTGCCGTATTCAGCTTTTACATTGCCTTTTTGTTCATACTCTACGATGTGTTGCCCGATCTGCCAGTAAGTCTGAACCAGTATAGCATTGACCGCTCGACCTGCCTGTTCCCTGCCTTTACGAAGCAGTTCACCGATTTGTGTTTTGAGCTGTTCGTAGGGCGCTAAAGGGATATCGCTACTCATCGGTGGACCCCATTTCTTCGTTGCTTGTGCCGTTGCCATCATTCGCCGGCATTGGGCGGATTTTCGACTCGATAAAGGCGATTTCTTCCTTCGTAAGCCCATATCGCTTGTAAAGCTTTTCGTCGGTCCATTCGGTGTTCATGTCAAGGATGGGGAGGAAGGCGAATCTTTCTTTTGTTATATCCTGAGAAAAAGACATCTGTGCTATAAGAAATCGAGCAAAACGAGTCCTTAAATAAGCAGCGAGTTTTTCAGCTTCATTTTTAGTTTTGAAAGAGCCAACAATAATATAAGTCTCAGTACAAATAGTTTGGGGTGGTAATATGTCAACTATAGATAAAACTCGTCTCTTGCCATCTTTATCCGGCTGCCCCGCATGGTCATATGACACCTTAGAAGTAATCACCTTCCACTTGTCGATCATTTCAACGCCAACAGTGATGGCCTCTCTTGGGTAAGGCCCTTCACCGTTTTGCCAGC